>ERZ773188.3418-NODE-3418-length-13412-cov-15.123456_pt1 | contig 13412 bp, 13 predicted proteins | sample MGYA00581011_ERZ773188 | MGnify/ENA primary metagenome ERZ773188 (study PRJEB29015, sample SAMEA2737798) | human gut metagenome | biome: human gut; feature: human-associated habitat; material: faeces | place: China | collected 2012 ...
CGGGGCGCTTGAAGATCTGCTCGGTGAGGTAACGCTCATGCTCAGTCTGCAGGTCGATGCCCCACTCGACGGGGTAGTCGAACTTCTGGCCGCTCTCCTTTAAGAGCTTGACGGCCTCGGTATACGTCACGCGGCCAAAGTCGGAACTCTCGACGTGCTGGAGACGCTCCAGCAGGCCCTTGTCGACAAAGCTGTTGAAAAACGCCAGGTCGTCCGGGCAGCGCTCCATGACGCGGCGGATGATATGCTTGACCATCGCCTCCATAACCTCAAGGTCGCCGTCGAGGTCGCAGAACGCCATCTCCGGCTCGATCATCCAGAACTCGGCGGCGTGGCGCGCGGTGTTGGAATTCTCGGCGCGGAACGTGGGGCCGAAGGTGTAAACGTCACCGAACGCCATAGCGAAGTTTTCGGCGTTGAGCTGGCCGGAGACGGTCAGGCTCGTCTTCTTGCCGAAGAAGTCCTTGCTGTAATCGACCTTGCCGTCGGGCGTTCTCGGCGGGTTTTCAAGGTCGAGCGTCGTGACCTGGAACATCTCGCCCGCGCCCTCGCAGTCAGAGCCGGTGATGATGGGGGTGTTGACATAGACGAAGCCGCGGCTCTGGAAGAACTCGTGCACGGCGTAGGCCGCCGCGCTTCTCACACGGAACGCCGCGGAGAAGAGGTTCGTGCGCGGGCGCAGATGCTGAATGGTGCGCAGATATTCGACGCTGTGGCGCTTTTTCTGCAGGGGATAGTCGGGGGAGGACACGCCCTCGATCTCGATCTCTGTTGCCTTGACTTCGAGCGGCTGCTTGGCCTCGGGCGTCAGCACGACGGTGCCGCGCACGATGAGCGCGGCGCCCACGTTCTGCGCGGCGATCTCCTTATAATTAGAAAGAGAATTCGCATCCATCACGACCTGCAAATTGCGGAAGCACGAGCCGTCGTTCAGCTCGATGAATCCGAAGGTCTTCATATCGCGGATGGTCTTCGCCCAGCCGCATACGGTGACGCTTGCGCCGCCGTATTGCTCTTTGTCGGCGAAGAGCGCGGCAATTCTCACTCGTTCCATAATAATTTTCCTTCCTTTTGTGGGTTTTCACGGGATAATAGAGGTATTATATGCCACTTCCCGTGCAAATTCAAGCCCCGCTTTGTATTGACTTTTGACAAGTTGTATGTTATCATACAACCTTACCTCAAAAGGTAAACGTGAAACTTTCACCTATTACTTTACAGGAGGATTTTTAACTATGAACAAGTATCTGGATATCGCCCCCGAGGTTGCCGAGGCCCTTGCCGCCGGCAAGCCCGTCGTGGCGCTCGAATCCACCATCATTTCCCACGGCATGCCCTATCCCCAGAACGTGGAGACCGCCCTCAAGGTCGAGAGCATCATCCGCGACGCGGGCGCCGTGCCCGCGACCATCGCCATCATCGGCGGCCGCTTGAAGGCGGGCCTTTCCAAGGAAGAGATCGACTACCTCGGCCGCACCGGCGCGGGCATCCCGAAGGCTTCCCGCCGCGACCTGCCCGTGCTCGTCGCGCAGGGCAAGGACGGCGCGTGCACCGTCACCACCACGATGATGATCGCCGACATGGCGGGTATCCGCGTGTTCGCCACCGGCGGCATCGGCGGCGTGCACCGCGGCGCGCAGGAGACGTTCGACATCTCCGCCGACCTCGAAGAGCTGGCCAACACCTCCGTCATGGTCATCTGCGCGGGCGCGAAGTCCATCCTCGACCTCGGTCTGACGCTCGAATATCTCGAGACCCACGGCGTGACCGTCATCGGCTACGGCACGAGCGAGCTGCCTGCGTTCTACACGCGCAAGTCCGGCTTTGGCGTCGACTACGAGCTCGACACGCCCGAGCAGCTGGCGAAGGCGTTCCACGTCAAGCGCGAGCTGGGTCTGCGCGGCGGCTTACTCGTCACGAACCCGATTCCCGAAGAGTACTCCATGGACAAGGAAGTCATCGACAAGGCCATTGCCGAGGCCGTGGAGGACGCGAAGAAGGACGGCATCCACGGCAAGGCCACGACGCCTTATCTGCTCGCCAAGATCAAGGACCTGACCGGCGGCGACAGCCTGGATTCCAACATCCAGCTCGTGTTCAACAACGCCCGCCTCGGCGCGGCGGCGGCCGTGGAGCTCAGCAAGCTCGAAAAGTGAGATACTTTGTCATCTATCTCGCCGCGATCAATATTCTGACGTTCTGCGTCTACGGCGCAGACAAGCGCCGCGCCAAAATTCAGGGCGCGCGGCGCGTGCCCGAAAAGACTCTATTTGCACTCGCGCTGCTGCTCGGCAGCGCGGGTGCTCTTTTCGCAATGAGGGTCTTTCACCACAAGACGCGGCACTGGTACTTCCGGTTCGGCATCCCCGCGATCTTACTTGCGCAGATCGCTCTGGGGGTGTTCGTGTATGTGCGGTTTTTCGCGGCGTAAAAAATTTTTGGGAAATTTTCGGGTTTTGTGAAACAAAACAGACGTTTCTTGCGTCTAATTAAGGAGGCAAAGGGAAACTGGGCGAAGAGGGAAGATAAAGAATTTATGAATTTTCCATTTTCCTGTTCCCTTATTTCCCGCGGCATGGTAAAATGTATGTGTATGAGAAAGGCTCTGTGCGCGCGGAGCCGACAACAACAAACACGAAAGGATGAAGATCACATGAAAAAATTTCTCTCCTTGCTATTGGCTCTGACATTGGTCCTGAGCCTCGTCGTCGTGCCTGCAAGGGCGGCGGACGGTAAGGAAAGCAGCGAGCCTGCCGTCACTGTCACCGGTCTGAGCATTGCTGCTGGCAATGTTGATCGAGGCGTTCAGAAAACGTTCTCGCTCGCAGGAACGCCGACTGTCACCGACAATAAGGTTCCCGCAAAAAGCGCACGAATCACTTCCTGCGCTTGGACTGTTCCGAACTTTACCGGTAATCCCGGTACATCCCCTCAGACAGCTACCTTGACCGCGTTTACGCCTACCACCGGCAGTAATACCGTCAAGGTTTCCTGCGTTGTTACGGTTGAGTATGTTATGACTGCTGCCGAGGGTGGCGGCGAAGGTACGATCAAGACCGTGTCCAAAGTCGTTAACAGTGATCCTTTCACCATCGCTGACAAGCTTCTCCCGGGCGACATCACCACCGTCACCTTCAACGGCAGAACCTATTCTGTGACGGACGGCGCGGTCAACATCTCCCTTCTTGATAAAGAAACCATCGCCTCCGCCGACAACAAGTGGTCTGCCGCCGCAACTGGCTATGTGATCGATAATACGACGAACAAGCCCACCTATTCCGATTCCACGCATAAACTGACGGTGAAGACGACGGCAACGACTCCGCTTTCAACCGAAATCACAGTTACGACTACGGCAGCCACCGTGACCGCAAAGGCAAGCCTTACCGAGGTCATCTCCGGCGGCAAGACCACGCTCACCGCCACCTCCACCGGTCTCAGCAACGCCGCCACCTATGCGTGGTTCTACAAGATCGGCGACAAAGCCGAGACTCCGATCGGCACGGGCAAGTCCCTCGTCTGGACGGTCCCCGCAAACGTTACGACCGCGACCGACTACTCTGTTTACTGCAAGGCAAGCGAGGGCGATAAGCTCGCTAAGACGAGTGACCCCATCACGGTCAAGAGCCTTCCCGACACCTATACCTTCACTGTCGTCCCCGCAAGCGTTACGCTGACGCAGATCGGTCAGACCGCGCCTTTGGCGGCGAACTTTATGAATACCTCCACTTCTCCCGCTACCCCGGTCACTCCGACCTACTCCTTTGTTTCCGCCAACCTCAACATCGCAACTGTGACGTACCAGACGACCGCCGCGCCGATCGTAACGCTCAGAGCAAGCGGCTCTACCACTGTCACCGCAAAGGCAACCTATAAGGGCAAGGACTATGTGCAGAACATCCCCGTTACCGGCGCCCTGATCGAGGCGACCCTCAGTGCTGTTCAGAACGGCACTTCTGTGAACTACAGCTACAGTGATCTTGTCAACGCCGCGCAGGCCGCCATCAACAAGACCTACAGCACCGCCTACACCTACGAGACCGTCTATTCCCTCAGCGGCGTCACGCAGGTTCCCTCCACCACCGCCTACGGTGTCGGCACGAGAAATGCTTCGTACAACTATCCCACCGGCGGCTCCGGCTATCTCTACTTCAAGGCAAATCTCTCCGGCATCGGCACTGCAAAGTTCACCGCCACCGTGACCACCCGCGTTGCCAATTCTAACGTTCCCAAGACCTACAGCGTTACGTTTAACGTTCCCGTAACGCCCAGCACGACCACCTATGCCGACCAGTATCCCGAGCCGGTCGCGGCTTACGGCAACACCTATCGCTATTACGTTCAGGTTCCCTCCGGCGCAAGGTATTACTATGTTGCCGGTGTGAACACCGAGCCTGTCGACTGGAACAACGGCAGCACCCAGAAATACTATCCCACCACTGCCGCCGCCAATCTCTATTCCCTGACCGACACCAACTTCATCAATGGCAAGTGCACGCTGTATGTCGTGACGCAGGGCACCGACAATAAGCTCTACTGCGGCACCATCAGCGTCTACCAGAAGAACTACAACATCAACTACAACGGCGTGGCCGGTGAGACCGTCCAGTTCGCGCAGAGCGACTTCAACGACTTCATGAACAAGGTCGCTGAGGCCCGCGGCGACGCCAGCAAGACCAAGTCCTATCCCTATGTCACCTTCGATTATGTGACCTTCTCCCTGCCCACCACGCAGCAGGGCACGCTGTACTATGGCGGCACCGCCATGTCCACCAGCAATTCCTCCGGCGCGTTCAACACCCGCACCAAGGTCACCAACCTCGATAGCGTGACGTTCGTCCCCAACGCCAAGACCACCGCAAAGACCATCACGCTGAACTTCACCCTGTACGCGACCCGCTATTCCAGCTCCTCCACGAGCCACGGCACGACCGTGCCGTACTCCGGCAGCGTCGTCATCAACCTCGTGCGCGAGGACATCAAGTACACCGTCTCTCAGGGCGACAGCGTCCGCTTCGACGAGAGCGACTTCCTCAGCTACCTGCGCTCCACCAAGGGCTACACCAGCAACTACACCATCGACTACGTGACCTTTGACCAGAGCGCCGTCTCCGCCGTCAACGAGGGTTCGCTCTACACCTACTACAACGGCTACAACTACGGCGGCTCCGTCAAGACGACTGACAAGTTCTACTACAACGCCACCGCCAGCCAGAATGCGCTCAGCGACGTCGCGTTCCTTGCCAGCCGCTACGCCAAGACCGGCGAGACCGTCTACATCCCGTTCACCATCTACGCCCGCTACGGCACGACCGGCACCGGCACCCGCCAGCTCACCGGCACCGTGGCCATCAAGATCGGCCAGACGATGAACTTCATCGACGTCAAGACCACCGACTACTTCTACAACTCCGTCAAGTGGGCCGTCGGCAAGAACATCACCAACGGCACGTCCAGCACCACCTTCTCCCCGTACAAGTCCTGCACCCGTGCCGAGATCGTGACGTTCCTGTGGCGCGCCGCCGGCAGCCCGGAGCCGACCATCACCCGCAACCCGTTCCGTGATGTCAACGCCGTCACGCACTCGAGCTACTACAAGGCCATCCTGTGGGCCAGCCAGAAGGGCATCACCTCCGGCACCAGCGCCACGGCGTTCTCCCCCGATCAGGTCTGCACCCGTGCCCAGATTGTGACCTTCCTGTACCGCTACGCGGGCCAGCCCAGCGGCTACTACTCCAATCCGTTCAAGGATGTGGGCGCCACGAGCGAGGCGAGCTACTACAACGCCATCCTCTGGGCCGTCGGTAAGGGTATCACCACCGGCACCAGCGCCACGACGTTCTCCCCGTATGCTTCCTGCAACCGCGCCGAGGCCGTGACGTTCCTGTATCGTTACACCAACGGATTATAAAACCTAAAAAATGCGTCCAGCGAAAGCTGGACGCATTTTTTATTCCTTGCAGGCCGCTGCGCGCATAATTTGCCCGCCGATGGCGGGCAAATTCCACACTTGCGGCCTGAGAGGTATTTTCCGCCACGCGCAGGTCGCGGCGGAAAATGATTTGAATTTATTTCGCCGCGGAGCGGCGAAACTCTGCGAGGCTTTTTGGGGGGGCGTGGCCCCCCTTGCCCCCCCTGTAAGGCGACTGACGGGGGCGGGCGGTTTGCGTTTACTCTTTTCCATTCTGTAAACTTTTGTTCAAACGCCTTTACGGGGGTCGAAAAAGCGTGTAGAATGGCAGCATCAAGATTTTAGGAGTGTTTTTTGTGAACAAATTCCGCGATGCCCTTTACCGCTTTATGTATGGCCGCAACGGCGTAGATGCGCTGAACTGGGCGCTCGTGATCCTTGAGCTGGTCGTGAGCATTCTGAGCTCGATCATCCGCGTGCAGGGCGTTTCCCAAGCGCTGTACTTTGTGTCGATGGTGCTGATGTTCATCGTGCTCATCCGCATTTTTTCGCGCAATCTCGCGCGCCGTCAGGCCGAAAACGCGAAGTTTCTGACCTGGTGGACGCCGAAGGCGAACGCCATTCGTGGCGCGAAGGCACGCCGCGCCGACAAGGCGCACAAATACGTCCGCTGCTCCTGCGGCGCGTACTGCCGCGTGCCGAAAAACATCGGCAAGGTCGAGCTCACGTGCCCGAAGTGCGGCAAGAAAAGAGTCGTGAAAACGTGAAAGAAAAAATCCGTCCCGCGGGACGGATTTTTTTGTAAGAAAACCGATTTTCCGCCGTCTAATAGACAGAAGGGGGTGAGGGCGCTGACGAATTTTGAAGAGGTGTACGCCGTGTACTTCGACGACGTGTACCGGTATCTGCTTTCGCTGTCCGGGAGCGAGAGCGTCGCCGAGGAGCTGACGAGTGAGACGTTTTTCCGCGCGATGGACGCCCTCGACCGCTTTCGGGGCGAGTGCAGCGTGCGCGTGTGGCTGTGCCAAATCGCGAAGCATCTCTACTATTCGCAGCTGCGGCGCGAGAAGCGGCTCGCCCCGCTCGAAGACTGCCAGATCGCCGAGGAGAGCCACGAGGCGGAGTTAGAAGATCACAGCGAGGCCGCGCGCATCCAGGAATTGCTGCACGCGCTCAGAGAGCCGTACAAGGAGGTCTTCATGTGGCGCGTGTACGGTGAGAAGAGCTTCCGCGACATCGGCGCGCTCTTCGGCAAGACGGAAAACTGGGCATGCGTGACGTATCACCGCGCCAAGCGCATGATCCGCGAGGGATTGGAGGACGACTGAAATGGACAAAACTTGCAGCATCGTGCAGGATCTTCTGCCGCTCTATGAGGAAGACATGCTGCGCGAGGAGACGAAGAAATTTGTGGGCGGGCATTTAGCGCAGTGCGCGGCCTGCCGCACCGAGCTCGACGCGCTGAAGGCGGACGTGACGCCCGCGCCCGTCAGCGCGCAGCCGCTGCGCGACTTGAAGCGGCAGCTTCGGCGCAAGAAGCTGACCGCCGTGCTGCTGGCCGTCACGCTCGCTCTGACGCTGGCGACGGCGGGGTTCGCGTACCTCACCGCGCCGCAGTATTTGCCGTACAGCGAGACAGAGTGGGCGATCTCACGCTCGCCCAGCGCGCTCGCGGACGACGGCTCGGCAGCGGATGGGCTTTCTGATCTCAGCGGCGCGGAGAGCATCTCCGTCAGCCTGCTCGTGCCGGTCTCCGGCGCAGAGGTCACGAACACGCAGGACCCTAACAGCGGCAAAACCATCTACTTCATCACCGCATGGCGCACGCCGCTCGACACATGGCGCGGCGCATTCGACAAAACTGGGGGCGCCCCGAACACACACAGCGCAAATGATCGCACACAGCGCGAGGCGGACGCACTGCAAGGCGTGCTCGCCAAGGCGGAGTCCGCGCGCACGCTCTTCACGCTCGACGCCGCGAACTGCGCGGCAGTCTGCTATTCTCAGAACAACGGGCAGGACGATGTGCTGCTCTGCGGCAGCATGAACGGCGGCATCATTTCTCTGCCGCGGCTGGCGTTGGGCTATTACGTTTTGCTATCGTTAGCACTCTTTATTACGCTGGGTATTGCATTTTTCGTCTGCCGCAGGAAGAAAACGGGCAAAGCGCTCGGCTATCTCACGCTGATTCCCGCGAGCTATCTTGCCGGTCATCTACTCGTCAAGGGTTTCACGACGACGAGCTACCAGATGCAGCGCGACTTCTCGCTCATTATCCTCGCCGCCGCGCTGATCTACGCCGCGGTCATGCTGGCGATCAACCTCTGGCGGCAGAAGCGGGAGAAGGTGTAAAAGAGGAAGAGACGCATTCGCGTCTCTTCCTCTTTTGCAATCAAATTCGAATGCTCAAGGCCCTTTGAGCAAAGCCGTGATAGTCCGCAAATGCGCTTTGCAGGCCGTCGATCCCCTGCGTTTCCCATCGGTCTGCCAGATACAGCATACCGCACATACAGGCAAACTTTTCATAGTACGATCCGCAGACCGCCTCTTCAAGAAACTGCTTTTGCCTGTCTGGGTCCGTCTCCGTAAGCGCGAGGCGCAGTTTGGCACGGCTTGCTGCTGCGACCTCGGTAAGCTGCGGTGTATGCCAGTCCACACAGTCGATTTCTGTCGCCTGATAGGAGAGAAGATGGGCGAATCCCTCATGAAATGTGTAAGCATCCAATCTTGTCAAATAGTCTGTACTTTCCAATGCGGCATCTGCCGCCGGATAGCGGTGTCCAATCAAGAGATGCGTAATCTCATGCGTCAGCAGATTCCGAATGATGCTGTCGAGCTGGTCGAGCTCCGCATAATTGCACCAACGGATGAGGTCAAAGATGAGATGTGCCTGCCCGTCGGGCGAGTGTGCCGCAACGGCGTCGTAAGGCTCGGGATAACCGACGATCAAATCAAGTGTCGGCTGTACCGCCTCCCAATCGGGGAAAAGCGCGTCCCAAATCGGGCGGTTGACGGGGACAAAGTGCGCAGCCGCTTCACAGATACGGCGTTCGAGCTTGCGCACAGTCTCTCGGAGAGCAAGATCCTCAGGCGGCGGAGTAAATGCATTCCTGCCAAGATCTGACGAAACCGAGGTGTGTTCAAAGAGCCATGAAGCACGAAAAGCGTCGACGCAGCTGCTCTCGATATATGCCTGTGCGATCGAACTGTCAATCAGCATTTTCAGTCCCTCTCTTTACGAAAAACCTCTTTTGCCGTAACAGACAAGAGAGGTTTTTCCTTGGCGCAGCGGGAGGGATTCGAACCCTCGTGAGGTTTCCCTCAAACTGATTTCGAGTCAGCCCCGTTATGACCACTTCGATACCGCTGCATATTCAGTTCGCTGTTATCAGCCAAACTATTATGCCATAACTTTTTGCGTCTTGCAAGGTCTTTTTTCGCATTCGGGGCATATTCTGTGCGTATGAAGACTGTCTATTTATCGGTACGCCTGAAAAATTACGAAAATGCGCTCGCGCTGGTCGGTGCGCCGCTCGCCGAAACGCCGGAGAACGCGGACGTTTTGCTGCTGCCCGGCGGGGGCGACATGCACCCGCGCTTTTACGGTCAAGCGCTGAACGGCTCGGAAGATCTCGACGAAGCACGCGACGCGCGTGAGCTCACGCTGATTGACAACTTCCTGTGCGCGGGAAAGCCTGTCATCGGCATCTGCCGCGGGCTGCAAGTCCTCAACGTCTATTTTGGCGGCACGCTGCGTCAGCACATCGAGGGCCACAGTCAAATTGACGGCGTTGACCGGCTGCATGCCATCGACACCGCGCCGGGCCTTCTGCGCGAGCTGTACGGCACGCGCTGCACGGTCAACAGTGCACACCATCAGGCCGTCTGGCGGCTGGGGACGGGGCTTCAGGTCTTCGCCTGCGCGGAGGACGGCACGGTCGAGGCCGTCGGCCACAGGACGCTCCCCGTCTTTGCCGTGCAGTGGCATCCTGAGCGGCTATGCGGCGCGTTCGCGCGGCCGGAAAGTGCTGACGGTGCAAGGCTTTTGTGCGCTCTACTCAGATAACATAAAAAAGCACAGAAAAATTCTGAAAAAACGTTGACAAAACGGGACACTGATGCTATTATAACAGAGCTGACGATTTTTGCGGAGGGCGCATGCAGGTGTAGCACAATGGCTAGGGCACCAGCCTTCCAAGCTGGGGATGCGGGTTCGATTCCCGTCACCTGCTCCATTCAATTTGCGCCAGTAGCTCAGTTGGATAGAGCAACTGCCTTCTAAGCAGTAGGCCGGGGGTTCGAATCCCTCTTGGCGTACCATTTCAGATCTATGGTGGGTATAGCTCAGTCGGGAGAGCACCGGATTGTGGTTCCGGGTGTCGAGGGTTCGAACCCCTTTACCCACCCCACGAAATCGGGGATTGGGAGTGATCCCGATCCCCGTTGATTTTGCCCCGATATTGGGATGTAGTGTAATGGTAACACACCAGACTTTGACTCTGATATCGTGGGTTCGAATCCCGCCATCCCAGCCACGTCGCTGATGTTCTTCCAACTCCTGCTTCCTGCAAGCAGAAAGCATCCGTTTCCGAACACCAGCTCCTTCTTCAGCCGCGAATCGCTTCGCTGGATTCGCGTCTGATATTTTGGATGGCGTATAGCTTCTTCACACCGATATGCCCCAGTAGCTCAGTAGGCAGAGCACCTGCCTTTTAAGCAGGGTGTCCGGGGTTCGAATCCCCGCTGGAGCACCAAAAGGAAACCATTGAAATTTCAAGAAAACCTTGATTTTTCAATGGTTTCTTCGTTTTCCTTTCGGTGCGCTCTGGAACGTTTTGAGACGCAAACTGTTGTCAAAAGTGTTGTCAAAATTCAAGGGCAAAAACAACTTCACAGATAAAGAAAATGGCGCTGCCAGTTAAGGCAGCGCCATTGCTTTATTTATCTTCGTCCGTTTTGTCCTTCAGCTTTGCCAGGCAGTCCGTCAGGAACTTCGGCACCGGAGCGCCCAGCCTCGCCGCATTTTCTGTGATACTGCCCAACTCCGTCACAATATACCAGATAGCCACCAGCGGCAAAAATGCCGTTTTATATGTAAACGGCAGCTCAAACCCCAATCCACCCCAATTAATGATTGCAGACAGTGCCACATCCAGCAGCAACGCGACCAGCATGGCCACGATACTGCCGAGCTTGTGCCACAGGCCGGCACGCGCTACAGCGCTGTCCCACGATCCGGTCGACAGGGCCGCCCACGATCCCGTTGCATAGTCCAGGATCATCGCGGCCAGCCACACGATCACAAGCCAGCCCGTCCATCCCCAAAAGGCTGTCATCGCTGCAAAAATAGCCGTGATCGCCGCCTTCAATTCCATCGCTTTGCTCGGTGCATTCATATGTATCCCTCCGTTTTTATTTATCCATGTTCGCCGCAATCACCAGCGTGCGCAGCATGTCCATAGTCAAATCCAGCTTGCCATCGCCTACGCCCGCAAGCACACCATCATCGACAAGCTTTTGCACCGTGCCCTGCGCCCATGCAGGTACATCAGTCACCTTGCCATCAATGATGCGGCCGTAGCGCGCGTCGCGCATGTGCCACATGATGTACAGCATCCGCAGCATATCATCACTCAGATCGAGTTTACCACCGCCCGTACCGGCAATAAGACTTTCATCCATCATTTCTTTGATCGTACTGCGCGCCCAGCTCGGCACGTCGTCAATCGTTGTATACCTAATCATGTCATCGTCCTCCTTGTCATCATTTTCGTTCATCGCCTCCGCGACGTCGCGCCGAAAGCCGTCCATCGTGTAGCCCATGCCGAGCTGCCGCCACAGGTGCTCCGGATCTGCGTGATCCGTGCCAATGCCCATCGCGCTCGCCTCCGCGTGCGAGATGATGTCGCTGCGTGGGTCAAGCCCAAACTGCGTGCAGAGCTGCGCAAACAGCGCGACCGCCGTGTTGTACGTGCCGGTCACCTGCGCGATTGCCCGCTTCCAGTCGGAGCACACAAATGACGCGCCGCCGATGTAGCGGATGCAGTCCGGCTCAGTCATCTCCACGCCGATGCTGTATGCGTTCGCTGCGCCGACGTGCATCAGTCGGCAATCCCACGGCGCGACCTGATACACCGTGCCGTCCGCCTGCAGCACAGCGTGCGCAAAGTACCGCGCCGTCTGCCACTGCCGCGCAAATACGGCAGCGCTCGGCTGCGGGCAGCCCACGCTGTGCAGCACCAGCTTGCGCACCGGGATTCTTGTATACTGCTGATACAGTGGGTTTTGCGTTACGTACGCTTCGATGATGCTAATCATGATGTAACCTCTTTTGATATGTGATTGTCATATGATGGCCTCCCGTCACAGCGCGAGGATTTTATCTATAAAATCACACGCAAAGATTTTGCCCGACTGGCCACTTTTTGTTTGGATTGCGCTGGAGATACCCGCAAACAGCTCGCCGAGGTTATAAATATAGTCCACGCTCAGGCTGTCCGAAAACGCTGTGATATGTTTATCCATCCAATCCTTGCTCGGCTCCAAACCAGCGCCAAAGGCGGCGGTCAGGTCGATCAGCATACAACTTGTGAACCAAAACGGCGTGTTCTTCCCATCAGTGTTGTTGTAATCGAAGCGACAAGGGTAGCTGCCATCGCTAAAACTTGTGCGCTCAAATACCGCTGACAGGCGCACCCACGTTTCCGCCGCAACATTAAAAGCCATGTTTTGCGCTGCACAAGGCTCGGCAACCGGCCAATACCAATCGCAAGTGCCCTGTGTAGCCGACGCGAACCGCACCTTGAAGCTGATATAGTACTTGTGTGATGCAACCAGATTGTGCGCTGCGGATGTCAGTGTACATTCTCCAGCGCCGGAAGGGGTGATTTTGACACTGTATCTAGCGCCGTCTTCCGGAGTGATTGTAGTTGACTGCCAAGAACAGTTGTTGCGTACAGCCGCGAAATAACCACGATTCCCATTGCCGACTATATTTGTTAGTGTTACATTAGTTGCCATATATTTTGCCCCTTAGTACGCGCTGTTGATTGCCGCTACGATTGCAGCATCAACGTAAGATTTGATTGCGTTGGCAATCCCAAGATCGGCAAACAGTTCGGCGATCGTGCGGTAGTACACCCAGCCGCTGTCGTCCAGCACGGCGATCTTGCCCGGTGTACGCCCCAGATCGCTAGCGGCAGTGGATTGCAGCCACGTGCCCGTGATGTACTTGCCAGTCAGGTTGCCGGTCAGCGTTCCGCCGGAGGTAGGCAGCTTGCTGTCCAGCGCGGCCTTGACGGTCTTGTTTTGTACCGGATTGGTCGATGTAGCATTCAGCGCTGCATCCACGGTGATGTTGCTGCCTGCGGAAGCCACCTTGTCATCAACGTACTGCTTGATTACCTTGTTCTGCACGGGGTTGGTAGATGTGTCAGACATTGCGGTGTCCACGGTCACGCCGCCGCCACCACTTGCAACCTTGCTGTCCACGTATCCCTTT
>ERZ773188.3420-NODE-3420-length-13401-cov-5.590364_pt1 | contig 13401 bp, 7 predicted proteins | sample MGYA00581011_ERZ773188 | MGnify/ENA primary metagenome ERZ773188 (study PRJEB29015, sample SAMEA2737798) | human gut metagenome | biome: human gut; feature: human-associated habitat; material: faeces | place: China | collected 2012 ...
GCCGCACCTCGCTCGCCGTATCGGCACTTAGAATTATGCGGTATTGCCTTTACAACTTCACAAGTATCTCCCCCGCACCGGAATCCGATTGCCCTTCTCCCCTATCCCCCAACCGCGCGTACCATTCATCTTCATCCGCTCCCCCACCCCAAAACAAAAGGCATGTGCCCCCTTATCTCTTTCATAAGGTGGGCACATGCCGTTACATTATCATGATTTTATCACGCCAAAGTCATCAGGCAATGCAGCCATCGGCAAAGCTGTTGCGCTTGGCTTTCTCTTTCTGCTGGTTGCGCTTGGCGATGATTTCTTTGCTCAGGCCAATACGGTTGGTCTTGAAGTGGAAGAACGGGCGTTCCGGTACGGTGAAAATCTCCACCGGACGCATGTAACGTTCCGGCAGGCAGGCATTGATCTTATCGCGCACATCGTCCAAGGTGTAGCCATCTTTGAGCTGGACGTACAGGTACGGCAGGAAGCAGCCCTCGTGCTCATCATCCGGCACGATAACAAAGAACTCGTCCTTGATGCCCTTGATGTCGGCATCGGCCACGATGTTCTCCAGCGGCTGCACCATCAGGTCGCCGCCGCCAAAGCGCGGGGATGCACCGCGGGTCATCGTGTAAAGCACACCGTCCTCGGACATATAGCCGATATCGCCGGTGTGCAGCCAGGTCTTGCCGTCTGCGTGGACCTGCAGTGCCTTGGCGGTTGCTTCGGGGCGGTCATAGCCCAGCATCACGCCGGGGCCCGTCATGCAGATCTCACCGGGGGTATTGTAGGTCAGCTCTTCCTGGGTGCCGGGCTTGAAGATGCTGATGACGCTGTGGATCATCGGCACACCAACGTTGCCATCACGCACCGGGAACGGAGCCATGGGCAGAGTGGCGTTGGAACCGGCCTCGCTGCTGCCGTAGCCGGCAGTAAAGCGCAGGTTGCAGTTATGCTGCTTGAGGAACTCCTCAACATTGCGCAGCTGCTTGTTGTTGAATGCCTCGCAGCCGGCGCCGATGGCCAGCATGTGGGACATATCATAGTCAGCCGGAAGACGCTTGCTGCGGCGGATAACCTCCACAAACATGGGGATCAGGGGCCAGTTGTTGGGGCGGTAGCGCATCATTTCCAGGTCAACATCGTACACATCCACAAACGGATCCAAAATGAGCAGCATACCGCCGGCCAGGGGCAGCAGCATCATGGAAACCACAACAGCGATCAGAGCCGGGGGCAGGATGGTCAGCAGCCAGGTGGGGCGGAATTTATCCGAAGCGCCATAAAAGTTCATCTGGGTCAGCACGCCGATGATGCTGTGTGCAGAATGGATGACCTGCTTGGAAGGGCCGGTGGAACCGCTGGTGTAGGCGCGCAGCAGCGGGCGGTCAATGTTGACAGGAGCGGGCACAAAGCCGCGAAAACGCTGGCCCATGTTACAGAAATCAGCCCACATCATGGTATCAGAGCCACGGGCGGGAGCATCCGGATACAGGGCATCCAGGGAATGCTGCAGGTAAACCGGCATAGCGGCGCGGTCGCCGCTTTCCAGAGCGGGAACGATAACATAGGTATTCACGTTGGTCTGCTCACGGTAGGCTTCGATTTCGGCCTTGGAGAAGAAGTCGTGAACAAAAATCACCTTGGCATTGGCTTTCTGAACAGCTTCAATGTTTTCTTCCAGGGTGTTGTCACGGCACAGCAGCGAAGCGCCGATGCGCTCGGCTGCCAGCAGCAGATAAATGAATTCCGGCACAGAACGCAGGAACACGGGAATCTGGTCCCCCTGCTTGACACCAAGCACCTGCAGAGCGCGGGCGGTGGCGTCTACCTTACGGAACACGGTAGCCCAGGTGATATCCACGCCATAGTAGTGCATGGCAACCACGTTAGGGTCTGCAGCGCGCACGGAGAGGTACTGCTCTACGGTGCAGGCCGGAACCTGGATACCGCGCAGAACATCTGGATAGAACTTCATCCAGGGGCGGTCAATGCTGGGCTTGCCAGTCAACATCGCGTTTTCATTCATTGCAATTTCCTCCAAATGTCTTTCCCTTATAGTTGCAGGGAATTAAATTATCCAAATCAAATCACGCCAAACCTTTATGGCGCTTTCCCCTGCTGTGCACATCGTTGCACAGCATCGCCGAACCATAATGCTATAATTATCTTCGGTGCTGAACATAGTATACCATTCCTGTTTACGGAAAGCACGAGAATCCCATGGCACAAATTTCCAGAAATTGATTCCGCATGATTCACTTTTTTCACATGGATTTTCACGCTTTGGCATGGAGTTTTCTTGCAATTTCATTTTCCTCGGTGCAACAAAAGCCCCAGCTACCGCAGCAGCCAGGGCTTTATGTTTATGCGTATGTATGTTATATTTTCAGATTTTGTTCATCCAGCTCTCTTGCAGTTCTTCCATTTCATCGCTTTTGGCGCGGGTAATCAGATGGATTCCCTGCAGGACATGATGGATGTGCTCCGCAATGGCGTTGCGCTCTTTTGTCACGTTCTGGTCATCCAAATTCCAGACCTGATCAAAATATTCACTCAGGCGGTCTTCCATCACACTGTTGTTGACCATTGCAATCCGGTTGATGGGGCAGTTATTATCCAGCCGAAGATACGATGCAGCGCCAGAAAGAAACATATTGGGGTCCGCCACATATTGGAAATCGTTCACAATGCGGCCGCTGATCAAGCGGAATTCAAGTTTTTCACGCTGCTTGCAAAGCTGCAGCACATAGCTGATGCACCGGCTGCGCTGATCCGGGGTAAGGTTGACCTTGTAACTGAAAAAGTCCAGCTCGCCGGAAACCGCCATGGAGGAAAATGCAGCTTCATAAATCAGGATGCGGATGTTTGTTTCCTCCACCACACCTTTGGCAAGGTTGTGTACGCTACGCAGCTCCGCAGGGGTAGCACCCAAAAAATCTTTCAGCTCGGCCTCGTGGGCGGTCAGGATCTCTTCAAACAAGTCATCCGGCAGCAGAAGCTCATTCAGGTGGCCGAACATCCACCGCAGATTGGAGGCCAGCAGCGTGTGCATATAGTCGTACTGGCTGATCAGCTGGCGCATGCTGGTATCGCGGAAAAGCTGGTCATCCCGCACGCAGAGCTTGGAGAAGTTATCATACAGGCTTTCGCAGTTCTGCGGGTCCTCGGTGGCGGTAACGGCAGCGCAGCGGCTGTGGCTGACCAACAGGCCGGTAATGGCAAAATCGCCCTTGACCACAAACACCGCGCGCCCGGCAGCCGCGGTGCTGCCAAACAGCTTGAAATGAATATGGCTGAAGTTGGTCAACACGTTGATAATGAGCGCGGCATCATAGATGGGGTCCCATTTTTCGCGGCTGATATCGATCATCAGCTTGAAATAGACGTTATCATAGCTGCGCTGGTCCACCAGCTGGCCGTTTTGCAGGTTGGCAACTTTCAGGCGGTATTCGCGCGCCATTTCCATCAGGTCCATCACAGCCACAATGTCCAGCTGGCTGACGCGGCGCAGCACGGGGTGCGCCATTTTGGTCAGGTATTGCAGCATGTTCAGCTCGGCCCAAAAGTCCGTATAGGGGCCAATGCGCGCCTCGCCGCTGTCCAGTTCCTCTTGCAAATAATCATATTCAGCAATCAGGTTATCATAAATGGCGGCTTTCAGGTCACTGGGGATGCTAACGCTGTATTCCCGCAGCAGCAGGTCACGGCCATCATCGGTGGCTTCATCCACCACGCAGGCACTGATGCCCTCCATCACACGCTTTTCAGTCTTTTTGGCAGGCAGCATGCGGCCGCTGACCCATTTGCTGATATAGGAAACATCGTATTGCAGGCGCTTGGCCAGGGTATAGTTCTTGACCTCCGCAACTTCTAGCAAATGCTCCAGCAGAATGCTGAATCTATTTTTATCATCCATTACACCAAATCCTCTTCACCCATTTAGTTTGCACTTTTCTTTTATTCTATTATACAAGTTCCATATTTCGATTGCAAATTCAAATGATAACAGGTAAGGAAAAAATGAAGAAAATGTATTAAAATCTTTCACAATTCGCAGCCGCATTCTTTGGCATCCATGCCAGTTTGTCGCTTTTTTGTTGTTTGAACTGACAAAGTTTGTTTGTTCTGCTTGTGATATCCTCCAAAAATTATACTTCGCGCGCCATATTTGCCAAATTTAGCCGCAGCTTTTTAGTAGGTTTTGCCCTTGCACCGGCCTGATGTGTTCGCCATGTTTTTGTGTATTGCCTTTATTATGCGGGTAAGGTAAATTGCGATTTTTTAATCGTGTACTATTTCTAGCTTTCGCCGGGGTGGGGTCCCCCGCCCTACTGGCCTGGCAAATATTTCACCGAACCTATGCCCACAAATACAAAAATGCCGCAGCAGACTGTTACATCTGCTGCGGCATTTCTATTTAGGGATTAATGGGCTGGGTTACAGCTCATTGTTCAGGCTGTGGGATTACTGCCGAATGCCGGTTTTCTTATCGAAACGATAAGCGCGGCCATCGATGACTGCATCGCCCTTAGCCATGGTGCCATAGATCGGGTCGAAATAGTAACGCTTGTCAGCGCTCCAGCCCTTGATCATGTGGCCCTGTGCATCGTAACGGACCCACTTGCCGGTGCCATCGGGCCTATCAGCCCACTGGCCAGCTTCGGATTCCTGATAGACATCCTTGCTGGTGGCTTTCTTGCCCTGGTCAACGGCATCCAGCCAGTACCAAGCGTCGGAAGCCGGGTCATAGATTTCCTTGCCGCGGCCATCCAGGCCCTGGCGAACGCCCTTTTCGTACCAGAAGTCAGCGCCTTTGATGGTCAGCCACTGGCCGTCCAGAGCGATACCGGTGTACTCGTCAAATGCGCAAGGTACACCGTCAATATCGCCTGCGCCCTTAGCCATAGCGCCGGTGATCAGGTCAAAGTAGTAGGTGCCCTTATCGGTCGTCTGCCAGCCCTTGACCATGTGGCCGTTCTCATCGTAACGGACCCACTTGCCGGTGCCATCGGGCTTATCAGCCCACTGGCCGGCGGCGGATTCCTGATAAACGTCCTTGCTGACGGTCATTGCGCCGCCCTGGACAGCATCCAGCCAGTACCAGGCGTCGGAATCGGGATCATAGATCTCTTTGCCGCGGCCGGTGGTACCCTGCTTCACGCCGTTTTCGTACCAGTACTTCTTGCCGTTTTCTTCAACCCAGCCGTTCTTCTCGCCGTACTTGGCGGTGTAGTCCTTGCCGTTGAAGTTGACAGCAGCGGTGGTAACGCCGCTGGTCTGCTTTACCGTTGCATCCACGAACTGAGCGCTTGCGCAGTTCTTATCGGTGCAGGTAAAGACAGCCATTGCGGTAATGGTGGTCTTTTCAGCAGCGCCATGAGCGGTGCGCGTTTCGGGTTCAGTAGACGGTACCTCAGTCGACTCCGGCACAGCAGTCGGCTCTGCCGGCTTTGCGGTCGGAGTTGCGGTCGGAGTTGCAGTCGGAGTTGCAGTCGGAGTTGCAGTCAGTGCTTCAAACACAGCGCTAACGGTAACATCAGCAGCAGGCATCTTGAAGGTTGCTTTGCCATCGGTCAGGGTCAGCTTTTCGGTCTTTTTATCTTCGCCGATCTGATAGCTGTAGGTCAGGCTGTCAGCCTTGAGCTGGTAGTTATCAGCTGCCTTAACGGTAACGGTAACTTCGGTGCCTTCAACAGCTGCGGCCGGGTCTACGGTAACAGTGCCGTTATCAGCAGGAGCTGCGGTAACCTTGTATTCCTTAACAAACTCTGCGCTGACGTTGACGGGGTAAGCAGGCATTGCAAAGGTGTAGGTGTTGGCTTTTTCGGTATCAGCCTTCACTTCAACGGGCTTCTCGGTGTTGTCAGCGTCTTTGTAGGTAACCTTCACGCTGCCAGCCTTCAGGGCATAGCCGGTTGCGGGCTTAGCAGTCAGGGTTACGGTTTCCTTCTCAGCTGCTTCTTTAGCGGAAGCAGTGATCTCACCATTGGTCAGGGGAGCAACATTGACCGCATAGGTCTTAGCGTTCTTTTCAACGCTGATGGCCACATCGCCGTCCGGCATGGTGAAGGTGTAAACCGTCTTAGCCTTTTCGGTGGTAGCCTGGGCTGCGGCTTCGTCCTGCGCTGCTTCCTGAACTTCATTCAGAGCAACTTCGGTATCGCCGCTCTTTGCGGTAACGGTAACGATATCGGTGCCTTCCTTTTCTACGGTCAGGGTAACGGTATCGTCCTTGATGTATTTGTTGTTGGTGGTGCCCAGGGTCAGGGTAACGCCTGCAACTGCATCGGGCAGGGTAACGGTGTGGGGAGTGCTTTCGGTTGCAGTATGGCAATCAGAGCACAGGTACACATTGTTGCCAACGGACTTGGTTTCCAGCTCGTCCAGAGCCCAGGTATGGCCCTTGGGCAGTGCGTTGTCATCGTACTTCTTTTCACCCTTGGTCAGGCCGTACTTGTTGGTGCGGGCCTGGGTGTAAGCGGGGGTATCGCACCATGCTTCAACGGAAACATCGGTGGTTGCGCCGCTCTTCAGGTCGCTGACCATGTCGGACATCGGCATGGTTTCAACCAGGTTAGCGCACCACATGAACTCTTCGTTCTTGTTCTTCTCGTCAGAGCTGCCCATGTTCTGGTTGTAACTCGGGTTGTAGTTCCAGGACTCGGTCTTGTAGCTCTTACGGTTTGCATAAGAAGTGCCGGAGGCATCGGTCTTGACTTCTGCCTTGCCGTCCACCAGTTCCTTATAGGTGTTGGACAGGTTGGTGCCGACAGAAACGACCAGCTGATCCTTGGTGGTGTTGATGCCGGTGATCACAGTCTGGCCCTGCTGGGTGGTGGTAGCAAAGCTGTAGCTGTCACGCAGGGTCAGGCCCGCCAGAGGATGGTTCTTGAAGGTGCCCAGATACTTCACACTGCTGGTATCCTGGTCGCTATCCATGATAACCATGCTCATGCCGGGAAAGTGGGTATCGGGAACCATGTTGCCGTCCTTATCCTTGGTCAGCTTAATGCCGCCATAGACGGTGTTGTATTCCTTCACTTCTTCCACTTTGCCGGAGGTCGGGTCCATACGGTAGATGGCGTTGTTGACGTTGAAGTACAGCTTGCCATCATACAGTGCGGTAGAGTGTACCAGTGCGGGGTAGATCCGCTTTGCAGCAGCGTCTGCCAGGCACTCGGTGTTCAGGTTGTTTTCAACCTTGGTATGCTTATCTTTTGCGCTGGTATCGATCTTATAGATGGTGCCAGCTTCGGCCAGAACCTTGGCATTGCTGTCGTCATCATTGAAGTTGCTGCTGGTTTTCTTCAGATCGTTGTAGTACATCAGGATGATATCAAACGGGTCATCCGTCTTGGTAAAGCTGCTCATGCTGAAGCCGCCGGGCCTGCTGCTGCTGGAATCCGCTTTGCGGATATAGTAGTTCGCATTACGCGGACGTGCTTCCAGAGTATCGGGGCCCTGGCTCTGCATCTTCTTCATGAACTGCTGCATCTGGGAGTTGTTACCAGAGCTGCCGGAACCAGAGCTGCCGCTGTCGCCGTTCTCGGCCTGCTTGCGGCGCATGTCGTTATACAGGTTCTGGTTGGTCGTGGTATCAACGTAATAGAAGTAATTATTGTCGAAGTAGATGGGGCTGCAGATAGAGGTGAACCAGGTATCCTCGTAGCAGGTATCGGTGTAACGTTTCTCGTTCTTGTTATCCGTCTTGGTGTAAGAGTAATGCGGCTTGCCGTTGTTCAGCACAACCTGGCCGTCTTTCATATCGGGGGTGCTGTTCTTGGTGTAGGTGTAGCCATCGTACAGCGAGTCAATGTAATCATAGTACTTGCTGTAACGGCCTTCCAGACCGGAGGGAGAAACCAGGAAGTTGACATGGCGCATGTCGCCTGCGTTCTCAACGCGGGTCTGGGCCATGCACTCGGTGTTCACGTCATCATAGCAGACGTCAACATAGTACCAGTTCTTGTTGGCTTCGCCGGTGGTCATCGTAGCAGAGTTGCTGTCGCCCTGCAGCTTGTTGACCTTGACTGCGTTGAAGTAGTGGACGTTGTTGAACATGCCGCCGCCGAACGCATTACCGGCAACACTGGTATCAGAAGTATCGCAGTAATACAGGATCTGGGCAAAGTCAACAACAGCGTTATCGCCTACTTCATCGGGGGTCTTCCAAACTTCTTTGCCGTCAACGGTCTTTTTATAGATTTCCTTGTTGTCAGGCAAATTCTGGACCATGTAGTTAAATGCAGATGCATAGCCCAGGCAGATGCAGCCATACTCAACGCCCTTAGCGCCGATCCCGCCGCCCAGCAGGGCACCGAAAGCAGTCATCTGGATGGGGTCGTTGTTGCCGCCGCCGGTGATATCGCCCATGGAGCCCATATCGAATTCTGCAACCTGGGAGATCCAGTCGTGCAGGATCAGCAGCTTGGTGACATAGTCAGCGCTGTTACCCAGCTCGGCAACCCGTGCCAGGCCTGCATCACGGATGGCTTTCAGAGCTTCGCCATAGTTCATGACGTAAGACATGAACGCCTGCGGCAGCATGTTCAGCATGAATGCCATGGTGGTCGGCGGGACATCATCGTTCGGATCAATGCTGCACAATACCTTGATTGCGCCCATGGTGCCGGTGATGCTGCCATCCTCGCCCTGCTTCTGAACGCCCTTGGAGGTCCAGAACGGAGCAACCACGCCGAAGTACTCTGCTTCGTCCTGGTTGAACTGCGACAGCTGGAAGTAGTAGTAGTTCATCTGCGCAGTCGAGACATCGTAAGTATTGGTGACCTGGTTGCCCTGGTCGTCCACATACACGGCAGTCTTCTGGCTGTCGTACAGCAGCAGGCTGTTCTTGCCCTTGTTGTCGCCGCTCTGATAGGTGAAGTTCACCTTGCTTGCGTCAACCGGGTTGTTCTGCATATCGTACCAGTTGCCGCCATCCATTGCGGACACCAGGGTAACGCCGGTGCCGCCGGAGGTGGTATCCAGGGTCGGGGTGCCGCCCACATTGATGTAGACGGAATTGTTATTCTGGTCTACCACAACGCTGACCGGCATGGTCATTACCGGCTGGGTTTTGATTTCTTCGCCGCAGACAGCGCACTTGAAGGTGACGCTGGTGCATTCCCAGTCAATGGTAACGGGAGCGCCGGCAGAAATTTTGCCGGTTTCGCTGTCATAGAACAGCTGGGCGTTGCTGTAGTCAGCTTCCAGCTTGCCCTCGACCTTCTTCATTTCCCAGTTGAAGGTAGCAACAAAGTTGCCATCTGCATCCTTGGGCACGGCATGTTTCTGGCAGGGCAGGGCGGCAATGTCGTCGGTGCGGGTGGTGGGTTCCTTGTATTCCTTCTTAACCGGGCTCTTGTCAGCGGGCACGCTGGCAGAGTAAACGGTCTTGCCGGCAACGCCGGGCTTTGCCTCGGTGGTATCCTTGGTTACGGTGCCTTCTACCTTCTGGTAGGCATCGTCCTTTTCACAGGTATACACAGCGGTGTAAGCCCAGCCGTCATCGGTCTTGGTCCAGTAACCATCGGGGGTTTCCTTCCAGGTATGGGTGTGGCCATCCGCCGGGTTGGTGTCATTCCAGTACCATTTCGGCTCGCCATAGGTATGGCCGTCCGCAGCGGCGCTGGCCGCAAAGGTATCGGAGTTTTCAGCAACGTAAGCCTGTGCGTAGCTGTCAGCCTGCTGCGCAATCACTTCATCATCGCTGTTGCTCATGGACTCCATCGCAGAGGTCATGCCGGAGCTGCCGGTAAAGGTAACGGCGGTCACAACGCCTGCGGCGTTCGTCTCATAGCCCAGGTCGGTAACGGCGCTGGACAGATGATACGTTTTGATGGTGGCAGCCATCACCGATGCCATCTCGTCCTTGTTCAGGCCATAGGCTTCGGTGTTGATCTTGCCGGCTGCGGCGTTGGCGTACATGGCATCGGCCAGTGCATTTTCCAACGCTGCAAGGCTCATGCCCGCCTTGCTCTGTGCAGTCGCTTCCAGCTTGGCATCGTCCTGCTCCAGTTCATGCACTTCGCCCTGGGCAGCCAGCGTTTGGGCTGTCTGCTTGATCAGGTCTGCGGTGCTGGTGAACTTGGGCAGGGACTGCACAGCGCTGGCCGCGCTTGCTGCGCTAGCTGCAACAGACTGCGCTACCGAAGAATCAATCTTGGTAGTTTCGGCTGCTGCGGGAAGCGCCACGCTTTGGGCAACCATGGCTGCTGCCAGCACGGATGCACCAAAACGCTGAAGGTTTTTCTTCATAGTTTTATCCTCCCTTAAGTGGTTACTACTTTCCCCTTTTGCGTGAAAAGTGGTACGGCAGATGTGCGGCACTTTGCAGGTGTTGATTGCAAAACGCCTGGTTATGCCCCCTCGGTCTGGCGATCCCTTGCCGGGCTGCGGCCTGCTTTTGGGGCTTTTGGCCCCGGCACAGCGGCTGACAAAACGTTGTACCGGCTGCATGTCTTGATCCTGCAAATGATAACCTTTCCGACACATCTAGGTATATACATTATATCACAGTTGCCAGAATTTGCATAGTTAATTAGAGCGGTTTCTATCTAAATTTTTGTCCTTGAATCAACTGAAACCTGTATTTCGCATATTATTTGCGCTGCGGTGCGGTGGCCCTTTGGCGGTACCTATTAACATTTTTGAATGGTTTATTCCTGATTTTATCAAATGATTAAACATTTACCCCGATAATGTTCTTTGCAATCTCTTAATACAATCATCCGGTATTGTGATCGCGCATTTTTTGCCATTTCGGTTTGGCTTGTTGTTGAGAGATTTGGCAGAGATTGGAGGAAACTTGAAGGGAAAATTGGAGGTTGAGAATTGCCCATTATAAATTGTACTGTAGAAAGCGTTCCTGACCGTTGTAGCTTTGCAAAAAAACAAAAAACAGATTGAGAATAGAACAGAAAAATAAAGCGTTTTAATTTTTACCCTATAAATGCAAAAACGGTGATTAAGGCATGATTAAATTTGCCTTAATCACCGTTTTTGTCCCTACTTGCGTTTGCGGTTTCCGTGGTCTTCCACAATGAGGTTTTTGCCCGTGCGGCGCACCCTGTTGGGCTCATACTCCAGCAAATCGTTCAAATCGCAGTCCAAGGCTTCGCAGATGCGATCCATTTGCTCATAGGTTATACCTTCTGCGTAGTCATTGCAAATGTGTCCGATTGTGTTAGGGCGGATGCCGGTTTCACGGGAAAGTCTGGCTTGCGACCAATGCTTTTCCCCTAGCAAGCGGGAAAGATGATTGCGGATCATCTTATCGCCCCTACAGGCAATCGTATCACTTTCTGGGAAAATGTCCTCTAGAACGATACATTCTACCGATTTTCGTTAGGCATTTCCCTGCGATTTTGTATAATTGCTGATAAGCACCTCATGGAATTCGCCTGTGGAAACACTGGGCAGATTGTTCCGCCGCACCAGCGGCGTGATTTCGCAGTCTTCGTATAACTTACGGACAGCTTCGCAATCATTATATGAAAGCAAAAAGCGCCCGCGAATATTATGTAAAACTCGTGCCAAACGCTCATGGTCAGCGGTGCTGAATGCTGCTTGGTAGTACTTTTCCGTCCCCATATAGGGCGGGTCGCAATAAAATAGAGCGTTTGGGCGGTCGTAGGTGCGAATCAGCTGCTCGAAGTCCAGATGCTCAATTATAACCTTTCGCAGCCGCTCTTGTACGGGCGCAAAAGATGCAGAAATGTTGCCTGCAATCTTAGGCGCAGTCGCAAAAGTACGGCGGTCGCAGCCAAAGCTCATCTTGATTAGGTAGAGACTGCGCGCCGCGCGCTGGATGTCTGTCAGGCCTCTGCAGTCGGTTTGCGCGGCGCTGTCAAAGAACACCTCGCGGGAGTCCGGCAGCAGGGCAAGCTCCGCCGCGACGGCCTCCGGGTGGTATTTAATGCAGCGGTAAATGTTGATTAGACTGCCGTCGGCATCGTTAAATACCTCCATTTGCCTAGTCGGGTCTTTGCCAAACAGCACCCATCCTGCACCTCCGAAGACCTCAATGTAACGGCCAACGTCATCTGGAAATGCCGCCAAAATTTCGCTGCGCAAAGCGCGTTTTCCGCCAATCCATCCGATAAAACTGTTCATGTGCAATCAACCTTTCTGGGGCGATAGGATGATTCGCACAAGAGTATTATTTGTCTGTGGCAATGGTTTGCAGGCGCTTAACAAAATCCGCAATGTAGTTCGAGCCGCGGGACGCGAGGATGCCTGTCAGAACCATGCCAAGCCATGGGACAGCAAACGATACGCCCAATGCATCGTAAACATCCGCACCCGCCGCCATGCACAACGCGCAGCTGATAATCAGCGCTGCCAACTGCGTGGCGGCGGTCTTGCGGTCACCGTCCAGCGCAGCCTTCCCGATGCTCTTTCCAAGCTCAACAAGTCCCTCAACAGTGATGGCCATAACAATAGATAGTGCAATCATACTCATAAAAATCTCCTTATTCTGTCACATACTCCGCTAGGTAAAGTCCCCGGTCAGTCAGCTCCAACGCGGCGCACTTGCGCATAATGAGCCATGCGTCGCCGCTCGACACAGGCCCAATGGTCAAGATCTGCATGATCTGCCCGCCGATCCGCTCGGCCTTGTACAGCCCTGCTTCCACCAGCCCAAGCCCCTGCGCCAGCTTGTACAGCGTCAGTGCATCGCCGCTGGATACGGGGCCAATGGTCAGCTTTTGCAGCGGCAGCGCGTTTGGCTTCGTGTCGGCATCCGGTTCGGCAGTCTTGTGGCCTTGCAGCCCAGCCTGGATCATGATCTGCTCATAGTCCTTGTAGACCTTATTGCAATCCAGATGGCTGCCAAACCCCGGCACGCCCAGCGCGTTGGCGCTGCTGTACTGCCACATTCCATGTGGCAGGGGGCAGGTGCAGGCTGAACCGTACTGCGCGGGCCAGCAGTCGAAGCAGGTCAAAGCCTGCCAGTCCAGGCGATTGCGGATGAAGTCAGTCGAGGCATACAGGATGCCATAGTAGCCCGCATCCTGCACCTCGCCCAGGAACGCTTCCACCAGCGCGGTGCGCTGCGCGTTGGTCAGGCGCAGGATGCACGGCTCATACTCAATGTCATAGGCCACCGGCAGGCACAGATGCTTGCCCTGGATTGCGGCCAGGCAGCAGCGTGCTTCCTGCCGTGCTTTCGCCGCCGGTGTGCTGGCATAACTGTACCAGTACACGCCGTACTGGATGCCCAGCCGTTCGCACTCTGCACTGTTGCGCTCAAACTGCGGGTCAACCTGGTTCTTGTACCGCCCGTACCCCGCGCGCAGCATCGCGTGCGTCACGCCCGCATTTTTGACCGCTTCCCAGTTGATTTTTCCCTGGTGCTTACTGACGTCGATCGCGTTGTAAATTACATCCATGGCGATTCCTTTC
>ERZ773188.3439-NODE-3439-length-13329-cov-5.342926_pt1 | contig 13329 bp, 11 predicted proteins | sample MGYA00581011_ERZ773188 | MGnify/ENA primary metagenome ERZ773188 (study PRJEB29015, sample SAMEA2737798) | human gut metagenome | biome: human gut; feature: human-associated habitat; material: faeces | place: China | collected 2012 ...
CACCCTGGGTTACGCATAAGCAAGAAAGACGCCCTGTAAGGGCAAAAGCTTCTCAAATACAAAGCTTTTGCCCTTACAGGGCGACTTCTTTATCCCATTATATACCCAGGGTGTTACCCTGGGCTAGGAGCTTCTGCCCTTTCAGGGCGTATGGGATGTGGCTTATGACACACCCTCGCTTATTACATCCAAAAACAAGTTTTATCCCTGACTAAAATTTAGTCATGAACTCCACAACAATCTTATCCTTTTCTGAAGTCTTGGCAATGCCACCTTTGCGATAGAAATACTTCTCGTAGTTGATACGGATATCGGAGATGAATGGCTTGGCAAGGCTGAGGGTTACACCGCCCGTAACACGATGGCGCTTGTAATCATTGATCTTCAAGGCACCGAGTTCGGTATCAGAACCGCCATATCGGGTACCATCGCTGTGGTCGCTCATGAAATCATATCTTGCCAATGGCGAAACCTTCCGGATGATGCTCTTCTGATTGCGAACCGGAATGTCATAGCATACGAATCCATCGAAAGCATGCACATCGTGGAAGGCATCCTTGCTGTAATGCTTGTAAAGATACTCTACCTCAGCAATGAAACCGCCCTTGTGGAAGGTGATACCGCCATCATACATCGTTACCGTAATATCAGATGGCTTGATCTTCTGGGTACTCAACACCAGATTCACATTCGGGAAGAGGAACTGAGCCTTGGCAGAATAGTTAACGCCCTTGGTCCAGTAATCCTTCTGGTTGGTCAAGCCCGAACCGTTGAAGATACCGGCATTCACCACGATAGGGAAACCTACATTCCAGGTGTATCCTATTTCGGCACCCACGTCGCGCACGTTACCCACCTGCTTGGCGATGAACGAACGGTTGGCGAAGTACTGCTGATGAGGAGAACGGTGAGCATCGATGGTGAATGGCACACGCTCCTGACCGATGGTGAACTGCAGGGTCTTCCAAGGCTTGATGCGTGTATAGGCATCGAGCATCTTGATCTTACCCTCGTCGCAGAGGTCGATTTCCGCCTTATAGCTTACCTGAGGTGTTACATTGCCAGTCACGTTGATGCGGGCTGTACGCACCTCGAATCGTCCCTCCCCCTCTTCGGTCTGGTACTCATACTTAGAGCGGATGGTTCCACCAATGGTCATCGACTTGGTGAATTCCCCGATGCCCTTCTCCAAAGAACTGTTTCCAGAATTCTGGGCATTCATTCCCATCGACACCAGCGTGAGTGCCATCAACAAATACGTTTTCTTCTTCATTTCTTACCTTATTATATATACACGTAAATCTGATTTTCTTTATTCCGAATGAAATCTTTTCCGATGATGCGGAAAGACATCTTCTTCATTTCGGCTGCAAAGGTAAGGAGAAGATATTTCTACCGTAAAACATAAGTATTACAAAGATGTTACATCACTGATTTTCTGCACCTGTAATATCATTGTAATGATGGCAAAAACAGAGGAATAAGCCACTTCATCCACAAATAAAATAAAAGATATGTCTATATCTCAAATTTTTATGCTATCTTTGCACAGAAATGTGCGAAGGTAGCATTTTTTTGTTTACCTTTCGCCTCTTCTTGCGTCATACACATAAAAAGGAACAAATGGAAGAAACAGAATTTGAACATATCGCCCAGGAAATGCGCCCCAGGTTGACGGCACATTGTCAACGCTATCTCTCGGCAGGAACCCTTGCCGAAGAAGCCGATGACATCGTGCAGGAAACCCTGGTGAAGCTCTGGAAGATGCGCGAAAGGCTCTCTGAATACCAGAGCATCGAGGCCTTAGGTATGACGATAGCCAGAAATCTCTGCATCGACCATCTGAGACGCAACAAAGCCCAGACGGCATCGCTGGAACAGATGAAGCATCCCGCAGAAATCTGTACGGCAACCGAGCGTACCGACCAGACCATCATCGGCGAAGATACGCAAAGGCGACTCAACAGGGCGATGGACAGGCTTCCGGATACGCAGAGAAGAATGCTGCTATTGAGAAGCGAGGGAAAGAGCCTCGATGAGATTGCCGAAATCTGCGGAGCCAACAAGACGAGCACCAAGACGATGATTTCTGCAGCAAGAAGATCATTGTTGAAAATGATGAAGTCATAAACTCTAAAAATGAAAGAAATGAAAAAACTAGAAGATATAACCTATCGCCACGAGCTGATAGAACGCTACCTCGATGCTGATACCAGCGTGGAGGAAGAACAGGCATTGGCTGATTTCTATCGCCATTGCGAGGATAAGGATTTAACGGATGAGGATCTCGACATCAGAAACCTGATGCTGGGAATGGAGAACTATACTCCGAATTTCCATCAAACAGAAATGGAAATGATGGAAGAATTGGACGGAAAAGAAGAGATGAAAGAACTGGACAGAAAAGAAGAAGCTGATGGACAGCCGCAAATGAAAGAGATGTCCCTTGCAGCTTCAAAGAACCGCGAAACAAGATGGGTACGCCTCTCAGCCATTCTTCTCGCTACGGCGATGCTGGCAGGACTCATCTTCCTGCTCTTCCCTATCAAGGATTATTTCTCATCCTCTTCTGAACAACAACCTGGCCTTGCCAACCTGGTTCCTACAGAGCAGGTGGTTCGCTCGCAGCCATCTTCTGAAGATGGAAACGAGAACCTGGATGCTTACGAAAAGATGGAACGTGCCGACTCCCTCTTCCTGGCTGCAACAAAGGATATCGTGACTCCACAGGAGATGAAGTCAAGCAAGATATCCCTTACCAAAAGAAAGAATATCGCAGAAAGAAGCGAGAAACATGCAGGGAAGACAGCAGAAAATACAGAAGAGACCTCTTTTGGCAATACGGAAAAGATCTCTTCTGAAGCAGAAAGAAGCATTCATGAAGATTTCAATCAGATTTATGAAGTAGCCTCTGCCGCCCTGCCTTCTGCCGAGCAGCTTACCATCAACCGCCAAGGCGATAACATCGTTATCTCAACCCTGGACAACGACGGCAACATGCAGCATTACACCATCAATATCACAGAAACACAAGATGGTAGCTATCAGCTACTTCCTTTGGCACAGTTAAACGAATAATAAAACATTTCACGCTGAATTATAAACATTTCACGCTTATGAAAAAGTATATTTTCACCATTGCATTTGCCCTGCTGGGCATAACCAGCAGTATGGCATCCAAGGCAGATACCCTGCGTATCTACAGCATTGACGGCGAGCGCATTCCAAACTTCACCGGCAAGGAACTCATCGGTAAAACCATCAAGAATTACCAGGTAAACACCAACGTCCTGCCGGCACCCAAAAGAGATGTGATAGAGATTCATATCATCACCACTACCACACCTCCTGCCCCCAAGCCAGACCCTCACTATCTGATCAAGGGCAGAGAGCAGGAGCTGAGCAAAGAGGAATTCTACAAGATTTCTCCCAGCAAGATCAGAGCCATCGAGGTCTTGAAAGAGGGCACCAAAGCCATTCAGGAAAGAGGTCTGAAAGACGATGGCAGAAGCTACATCATCGTTACTCTGGAGAAATAACAGATAAGACGTATCCCTTTTTCTTCAGCGACTCAATCTTAACGGTCGTATCATGCTGAAGAGCATGGCGGAGATACGTCATCTGCACATTCACAGCCAGGGAGTTGGCATAGCTCACGGTACCCCACACCGCCTCCTGTATCATCTCCTTGCTTACTACATTGCCGATATTCTTCGCCAACAGACGGAGGATGTCGGCTTGTCGGCTGGTGATGAGCACACGAGAGGAACGGGTACGAAGCTCATTGTTGTTATAGCAGAAGGTGGTTTCACCGAAATGATACACCTCCTCTTCTATCGTCTCACTCTCATTCATGGAGAACCGCTCCTCTATTCGTGCCAGCAACTCTTCCGGATAGAAGGGTTTGGCAAGATAATCGTTTGCCTTCAGGGAGAAACCTTTCAGTCGATCGTTCTTCTCCGTACGGTCGGTGAGAAAGAAGATAAGCACCTTCGGGTCAATGGTTCTGATGCGTTCTGCCACCTCATAGCCATCCATCTCCGGCATATTGATGTCGAGCAATACCAGGTCGGGCTTCACCTCCGGGAACTGCTCCCATGCCTTCTTGCCATTGCCGGCATAAGTCACGTCGTAGCCATGCTGCTGAAGGAAACTCTTCAGCAACATGGAATATTTCAAGTCATCGTCTGCAAATAATATCTTGATCATTTTTTCTGTTCTTTATAGCGTTAAACCGGATGCATCAGGAGTGCTGCGGGATGACGATGGAAATTCTGGTTCCCTTGCCCACTTCGCTCTGCATCATTTTTCTACCCCCATGGACCTTCACAATCATATCAACAAAACTCAAGCCCAAGCCGATGCCCGGCTGCATCATATCCGGGTAAGCATTGCTGCGATAGAACTTCGTCCAGACTCTCTGCTGCTCGTCGGGCGAAATTCCGATACCATTATCTGATACAGAAATCATGACTTCCTCCTTCCCGGTATCTCGGCAGGCAACATGGATATTGACAATGTCGCCGGAATACTTCACCGAGTTCTCCATCAGATTGCTGACCACATTCAGAAGCTGGTCTCTATCTCCCATCATCCTATCGGAAGTGCGCTGGTAATCGAGCGAAACATTCACCTCCTTCTGCCTGTTCTTTCGATACACAGCCACCAGATTCAGCAAAGCGGCATGGATATCGAAAGAAGTTATCTGGAGTGGGATATGTTCCTCTGCCCTGATTACTTCACGAAGTTTGGCGAGATAGGCGGTCAGGTTATCGCTCTCCTCTCTTACGGTCTCCATGATAAGGGCATTCTCATCCTTCTCATCTGTCTTTTGAGCAGAGAATACGGATACACACATCTTCAGCGTCTGCACAGGGCGCTTCAACTCGTGAATCATCGTATGCACGAAGTCGCTTCGCATCTTATCCACCTTCTTCTGCAGGAGCATCACCTTGATGAGATAAGCTATGCTCAGGAGAAGCATGATGGTAACCAGCAGACTTCCTATCATCTGCCACATCATTCCCTTCAGGATGGGCAGCATCGGCACCTGCATCCTCATCTGCATCGACTGATACTGGATAGGATTGAAAGGCACTTCCACCAGCATTTCGTGATGAAACAAGGTAGGAGGCTCTACGATTCTTGTCTGCCACAGACGATGCTTTCCCGTCTTCATCTCTGCCCCGATGAAATCATTGCCCAGTTTCCTACTGACGAAACGATCAAAATGCACCTTGTCAAAACGGGTAAGCTGGTAAGTGATGTAAGTATTCAGGCAATCAAAAGAATTATTGGAATCCGTCTCACGCAAATCGAAAGTATCTCTCTTCTCCATCACGTTACCGAATCCCGGCTTGCGATACACCACTCCACCAATGATTGTATCCGTATCCAGCGGAGAGCAAACCGTAGTACAGGGACCCTTGAAGTCTGAAAAATATGCCGAGACGACATAACCGATATGTGATTTTTCTTTTACCGCTGCTCCGATATTTGTCAGATAAGTGACTATTGCCTGTTCCGCCTTTTCGGCATTTTTCTTCCCCATCTCTCCCATCGAATAGGTTACGCTATTGTAGAGCCAATAGGTCTGCAAGCCTATCAGCAGGAAAGAGGAAAAGATGGCGAGCAGCCAGACTTGTTTGATTCTTCTATTCATATCATTTTTTCTTTTTTCGATGCAAAGGTACAAAGATTTCACTATATATAATAAGGTGAAGCAAGATTATTTTGCCAGTGTAATGTTTCAGTAATGATTATTTGCGATTTTGAGCCCGAAAAGCTGTTCCTTTGCAAACGAAAACAAAAAACAAGGAAGAATATGAAGAAAGAAACAGTTTTATGCACGATGCTAGCCACCGCCACCTTTGCAACTGCACAAAATGGGAAATTCCCGACATCTGGAGTTTCCGCAGATTCGATACAGACGGAAAAAGATTCGATCAAAGCTAACCAAGAAGCTGAGATCAAAGCAGACAAGGAGGCCGAGATTCAAGCCGTAACCGTAACAGGTCATCGCCCGATGTACAAGATGAGAAACGATGCCCTGGTTACCCGTATCCGCAACACTCCCTTGGCAAAGGAGCCAACGCTGGAAGATGTATTGAAGCACATCCCCGGCATGAAACAAACCGCCGATGGAACTCTGGAAGTAAACGGACTGGGAGCACCCATCATCTATCTCAACGACAAGAAGGCGACTTCTGCCGAACTCTCTCATCTCGATGTGAAGCTGATAGATGAAATAGAACTCATTACCACTCCTGGTGCAAAATATGATACAACGACGGGAGCCGTACTGAGAATCCTGACGAGAAGAACAGACGAGGGTATATTCGGCAAGATGCAGGTGTATGATGAATTGAGCGAGGTGAACACCAACCACGAGGAATTGACTCTGGGTTGGGTAACGAAGAAAATTTCGCTCACAGGATTTTACGGTTACACAGACAACCGTTACAATGTGCATCAGCCACAGGAAGCGCTCGTAAGAGCCAAAGATGGCGAATATCTCTTCGGAACCGACCGCCATGGCAAGAACAAGGCAAATTATAACGCTACAGAACTCAACTTCGACTGGTTGCTCAGCAAGCAACACGAAGTGGGAATACAATGGGAAGGGCTTTGGCTGAATGGCGGCAGAAGCGAGAAACAGCAGCAGTACTATCGCTATCCTAACCCAGCAGGAGAAGATACAAATAGAGAGATGAAGCTTTCTGATGCGGATGGCGAAATGAAGTATTTTGATGCGGAGAGCCAGCAATGGGGACACCAGCGCAGTCACCACTTCAACCTCTTCCATCTGGCTAAATGGTCGAAGCATTTCTCATCACAGATTTATCTGGACTATGCAAGGAACAAGGATTCTGACAGCCAGCCTATCACGGAGAAAGAAGGTAGCGAGATGCAGGAAACCCTCAACCGCTCTAATTCCAACTACGATATCTATAGTGGAAGATTCGAAGTCAAGCAACTCATCTCTGATAAACATTCCATCAACTATGGTGGCGAATGGAGCCTGATGGAAGGCAAGGGAAAAACCGAAAGTTCTGCCGATATGCTAGGAACTACGGAATACAAAAACCACGATACCAAGACGGCTGCTTACCTGCAATATCAGGGTGAAGCTGGCAGGTGGAGCTGGTGGGCAGGCATCCGATACGAGCATCTCACATCCCGATACACCAATCTGTCGGAGGAATCTCCCGACAATATGGAGCGCCATTACGACCAGTGGTTTCCATCGTTCGGTATCACTCTCAAAGAACCGTCGTGGCATCACTCGCTCAGCTTCCGAACTACCACCGCCCGACCTTCTTTCAGTCAGCTCAGTGGGAACATCTACTATATCTCGCGCTTTCAGTATCAGATCAGCAATCCGAAGCTGCAGCCTGTCAACACCTATCGTCTGACCTACTCGGTACAGTGGAAAGATTTCATGGGAATGCTGAGATACACCCGTACCGACCACTCCATCATGTACATTCATGAAGTGCCGGAGGACAAGCCCGTAAGATACGTGAGTACATTCATGAACTTCAACAAGATGCAGAAATACATGGCATATCTCAACTGGGGACACGTCTTCGGCTGCTGGCGCCCAAATGTAAATGCAAGCATCACCTACCAGCGCTTCTCCGTAAATGATCAAGGAGAGCTAATCAGCTACAACGGTGCAACTTGGAATGCATCATTTGACAATTACTTCACGCTACCAAACGACTATCAGCTGTCGCTCTCCTACAGTTTTGACAACGGAGGACAAGTGGGCAAAACGAAGTTCAGCCCCACTCAGAACTGGAGTCTTGGTGCCAACAAATCGTGGATGGACGGCAGATTACAGGTTGCCTTCAGTGCCAACGACCTCTTCCATCAGCAGCTCTTCAAGGAGCGAATCCACGAGCATGCCGTTGACTTCTCCCAGACTGAGGATTACAAGCTATGGAGCTACAAGTTGACCGTAACCTGGAAATTCAACAAGCGCAAGGGAAGATACAACGGCATGAACAGTGCGGAAGATGAATTGAACCGACTATAGCCGGACAAGACTCTCTTATCTTAATGATCTTTATAATTTCAAGTATCCGGGTTATCCCACACCCAGCAGTTCTACTTCGAATATCAGGGTAGAACCGCCTGGGATGCCCGGCTGCGAGAACTTACCGTAGCCCATTTCGGCAGGGATGTAAAGTTCCCACTGGTCGCCCACGTGCATCTGCTGCATGGCAACAATCCAGCCATCTATCAGGTCGCTCAATCGCATAGCGAACGGCGTGCCGCCACGGCTGGAATCAAACTTCTTGCCGTTGATGGTCCAACCGGTGTAATGAGCCGTCACGATGCTGCGTCGGCTAGGCTGTGCCCCCTTCGGGTCGCCCTGCTTCAACACCTTATAATATATACCACGAGGCAGCGCCATAACGCCCTCCTCCTTTGCCTTTTCCTCCAGCCAACGCTTGTTGGCCTCAACATATTCTCTTTTTGCCATAAATCTATTTGATACTTTATATACTATGATTTTTGCGCAAAGTTACAAAAATCTATCGTATCTGCAAAAGAAAAAGGGGAACTTTTCTTCTTTTATCAAAGAAAAGCAGTACCTTTGCACCCTAATCATCCAAAAAATACGATATGCCACAATCACTACATATTGCAATTATTGGTGGGGGTGCCGCAGGATTCTTTGCGGCGATAGAGGCCAAGCGCAACTTCCCTCACGCCGACATCACGATTTTCGAAAAGAATTCGAAGGTTCTCGCCAAGGTGGAAATCACGGGAGGAGGAAGATGCAATCTTACCAATTCCTTTGACGAGATTTCCGACCTGAAACAGGCGTACCCTCGCGGACATAAACTGATGAAGCGACTCTTCAAGAGATTCGACTACCAGCATGCCTTCGACTGGTTTGAAGAGAACGGCGTGCCACTGGTTACACAGGGAGACCAATGCGTGTTTCCGCAATCGCAGGATTCGCACAGCATCATCGACTGCCTGGTGAATACAGCCAAGCGACTGGGGGTGAAGATACAATGCAACCACCAGCTCACCGCCATCACCGAACTGGAGGATGAGCGCCTGCTCCTGGATTTCAAGACCTCTCATCCCGTTTCCGAAATCAGGCAGATTGCCTTCCACCGGGTAGCCATTACCACTGGCGGTCACCCGAAGATGGAGAGCTTCAAGCATCTCTCAGACCTGGGACATGCGATAGAGCTGCCTATCCCATCGCTCTTTACCTTCAACATCGCCGACAAGACTTTCAAGAATCTGATGGGCACGGTGGTAGAGCCGGTATATACCAGCATTCCAGGCACCAAACTGAAGGCAGAGGGTCCGCTCCTCATCACCCATTGGGGCATGAGCGGTCCTGCCGTGCTGAAACTCTCATCCCATGCTGCCCGTTATCTGCACGAGAACAACTATCAGATTAGGATTTCCGTGAACTGGGTACACGAGAGCAACCGCTCGCTGGTGGAAGAGAACATCCAGGGCATCATCATCGCCAACCCACAGAAGCAGCTGGCTAGCATCCGCCCTTACAATCTCCCATCCCGCCTCTGGCTCTTCCTGATTCAGAAGATGGGATATGCGCCCGAGAAGAAATGGAGCGAAATGGGAAAGAAGGGTTGCAACCTGCTGATAGAAACCCTCACCAACGACCTCTATCAGGTGAACGGCAAGGGAGCCTTCAAGGAGGAGTTTGTTACCTGCGGCGGCATCAGCCTCAGCAACATCGACCTGCATACCCTGGAGAGCAAGCTGTGCCCTCACCTCTTCTTTGCCGGCGAAGTGCTCGACATCGATGCCATCACCGGCGGTTTCAATCTGCAAGCCGCCTGGACCACGGGGTATGTGGTGGGACAACATATCGGAGAATAGCCTATTCCTCTTTCGAAACAAAGTCTTTCACGATGCGGGTGTATTCCTCGTGATGGTCGCGATATGCCATGGCATGAACGGAGCCTTTAGCGATGAAGATGGCTTTTCTGCCCTTCGTCTTTGCCTCATAAAGCGGATGAAGCATGGCATAGGGCACGAAGGCATCCTTATCGCCATGGATAAAGAGCATCGGTTTGGTGCTCTTGCGAACCTGCTCTATCTGCTGCGCCTCGGCAAACGACCAGCCGTAGCGATACTGGCAAAGGGCGGAAGTAGTATTCATCAGCGGGAAGGCAGGCAAGCCAAACTGCTCTTTGAGCTGAGCGGAAAACTCATCCCACACGCTGGTATAGCCGCAGTCCTCCACAAAGCACTTCACGTAATCGGGAGTCTTCTCTCCCGATACCGCCATCGTGGTTGCCGCACCCATCGAAATGCCATGAATCACCTGACGGGTATTCTTCACTCTTCGGTCTTCCCCCTTCACTCTCTGTCCTTCACCCTTCACTTTAAAAATCTCATTGGCGATTTCCGACCATCTGATCACATCCCATCTATCCTTCCATCCCATCTGGATATGGTCGCCCTCGCTCTCTCCATGTCCATACAGATCTGGCAGGAGCACATTATACCCCATATCGTGATTATAGAGATAGGCGATGTGCAGCATACCCTCGGAGCGCACCTGATAGCCATGCATCACCACGGCAGTCTTTTCCGTAGTCTTCGGTGCATAGAGATAGATGGCATGGGCCTTGTAGCCCGACGGCATCGTGACAAAGGTATCCTTCACGCAATGGTGCTGATACACAGAGTCCATCCAGCCAATCATCCATGGGCACTCGTTCTTCATTCTGTTCTTCCAATGCTCAGCCGTCATTCTCTCCTCCTTCGGATAGTTGAGCGAATAATTGAGCATATAGTTGCTGGCACCATACAGTCCCAGCATCACGAGCACCACCAAGCCCAAAGCCGAAGCGATGCCTATCTTTCTTATCTTTTTCTGTTTCATCTTCATTCTTATTGCCATTACAAATATCTATTATAGAGTTTCCGCTGCAAAATTAAGGAAAAAGATGGAAATGGCAAAGAAACGGAGGAAAAAATCCAGTTAAATTGAAGCATAAAGCTGCATTTATATGGGTATATGAACTACGACAAACTATCGATAAGCATATCCCAGAATGGATAGAGTTCAAACAGTTACAATCTATCCATTTCCTTTTTCCCTGCCCCTTTACCTTTATATTTTGTTTTAACTGTATTAAACTTATATCTTACGATACATTCCACTGCCCTTACAGACGCAGCCTTTTCAATATAGACATCATTCATTCCGCTGAAAATGGTAAAAGTATTTTTGCGGGCAGTATTAAAGATGTCATTTGCAGACAACTTGACATTCCATTTTTCAGATAAGTCCTTAGCCAAAGAAAGATTTATCTGTCCAACACTCCCCATCTTAATATTCTCACTATTTCCCGCACTACGCCAACTGTAATTTACTGTCGCCATATAGTTGTTATGGAATTTGAAAATATTATTGAACTTAACTACAACCAAAGGATTGTCCACGTGCTTTATATTTCCTCTGTAATCAATCTTGTAAAATTGCGAGACAACACCACATGCCAATACGGGATAATAGCATTTCCAAAGGAATCCGGGCATAAAAGAAGCCATTATCTGTAAGTTAGACAGACTGTTTCTAGAATTTTCCTTTTTGAGCAAAGCAATAGTCTTCGAATCATCATAATATGTATATGATGTTATTATTTGGTTTTGCACCTTTTTATAATTAGCAGTTAATGCCAGCCAGCGATACCTCAAATTCAAAGAGATGTTGTCGCTATAGGATGGTTGCAAATACGGATTTCCACTTTGATAGAGATATTTGTTAACATAGTGAACCGTGTTGCTCAACTGAGAGTACAATGGACGATAGCATTGCTTAGAATAGCTCAGCTGCACCATAGTTTTTCCAATGGGCAGAGACAATGAAGCAGTCGGGAAAAACTTATCATAAACATGTGACTGTTCGTGATTTTTTCTGCCACCTATAAAATATTCGCTGTTCACATGCTCATACCTGCCACCGATACGGAATGTTACATTGCCTAGATGCTGCATAGTCTCAACGTAATATGCCATGTTAAGCTCCTGTATTTTATTGTTCTCGCCTGCCATAATGCTATTTTCACTTTCTGAATTTTCCTCACGGCTACTATTGGTGAAATCTACTCCAAAGCTAAAATTTCCTTTAAGAAATGGGTGTGACGCATATAATTCCGTTGCCATTAACCTAGCATGCCCAACATCATTTATTCCGAAATCCAGATTGATGCCAGTTTGCTCTATAACATTTTGATTTTCACGTGTTTTTTTCCACATTAAATCAAAAGTCATTTCCAAATTCCATTTTCCCCAAACCCCATGGCAATATCCATCTAACAAATGTTCCAAATCTCTTAATTTGATATCCTTGTATGCAGAAGTCTCACTTTCAATTACATCATCAGAATATAATGATGACATAATGCTAGAATTGGTCTTTATTGGAGCATAGGACACTTGGTAAAATGCGCCAAATGAGAGTTTTGGAGACGAGGAAAAATCAAATCCCCATTTACCATCAATCAAGTTTGAGTGCTGTGTCGATTTCATAGTCGTATTCTGCTGATGATGTGACGAGAGCCATGAATTCTGAACATTTTTGCTAGAGTTCGTATTCTTGCCTTTCTCAAATCCCAACGTTCCAAAAACATCCAAATTGTCAATTCTATAGTTCAAGTCCAAATTGTCTTTGCCATACAGATAATTACGATAACCAATAGTAGCGATGTTATCAAAGGAGAAACCATCCCCAACCTTTTTAATGGTTGTTATCTTTATGATGGAACCTACGGTTGAAGCATAACGTGAACTTGGATTCGTTATAACTGTTATCTTATCTATTTGGTTAGCCTTCAATTGCTCAACTTCTATATTATTGCGGACAATATGTCCATTGATATAGAAGACTGGTTTTCCCTTGCCAAAAACTTCAATGGAACCATTATTATTCAGTACACCAGGCAACATACCCATAACATCTTTTGCAAAACCAAGTTTTTCCAAAACGGTACCTTTGACCTCTGTCACAAAGCCTTCGCTGTTCAACTTTGCCAAAGGGCGGGTTGCTCTAACAACAACCTCCCTTAATTGCAAAGTATCCTTTCCAAAATTTTGGTTAGCGATACCAGTCTGAGCTAAACAGATTTGAGCTAAAATCAAATGAAATATAATACCAACAAATCTTTTTACCTTAAAATCTAACATTTTCATCCGTTCCTATATCTTTTGTTTTATAAAACTCTACTCCACTCTTAACAAAGAGCTGTTTATGTTCTTATTAACAATACTGCGTTAAATTAATATTTAATCGTCTGTAAATCAATAACTTATATT
>ERZ773188.3442-NODE-3442-length-13320-cov-3.492348_pt1 | contig 13320 bp, 11 predicted proteins | sample MGYA00581011_ERZ773188 | MGnify/ENA primary metagenome ERZ773188 (study PRJEB29015, sample SAMEA2737798) | human gut metagenome | biome: human gut; feature: human-associated habitat; material: faeces | place: China | collected 2012 ...
GAGCTTTCACAGGTCGGAACGACTAACGAATTTGTTTCGTTAGATCTGGGCGATTCACACGACATTTTTGTTAGAGACGGTTATACCTATAAGCCATTCGGTGCTCATATGAAACCTGACTATGCTGTTTTCGTTGAGGGAACAGACGAGGTGGCTGCAAAGTATGCAAGCATACTTGCCATTACTCTTTCCAGCATAAAGCAGTATTATGACGAAAAATACGACAGAAACAATTTCATCAAGAACGTAGTGCTTGACAACGTGCTGCCGGGCGACGTTCATGTTAAAGCTAGAGAGCTGCATTTCAGCGCTGACATTTCAAGAGTCGTGCTGCTTATCAGAATACTCTCCACAAATGACGTTTCAGCTTACGATGTTATCCAGAACCTTTTCCCTGACAAGTCCAAGGACTTCGTTTTCAACATCACTGAGAGCGATATCGTGCTTGTTAAGGAAGTGGCAAACGGCGTTGAGTCAAAGGATCTGGAAAAGCTGGCACGTTCTATTTCCGATACCCTTTCAAGTGAATTCTATACAAGAGTCACTGTAGGTATAGGAACAGTAGTAGAGGGTGTAAAGGATCTGGCAAGAAGCTTCAAGGAAGCACAGATAGCTCTCGAGGTAGGAAAGGTGTTCGATACTGACAAGAATATCGTTTCTTATGACAATCTTGGTATCGCAAGACTTATCTATCACCTGCCTACAACACTTTGCGAAACATTCCTCAAGGAAGTTTTCAAGAAAGGCTCTATCGAGTCACTGGATCATGAAACACTTTTCACTATCCAGAAGTTCTTTGAAAACAACCTGAACGTTTCTGAAACTTCAAGAAAACTGTTTGTTCACAGAAATACTCTTGTGTACAGACTTGAAAAGATCAAAAAGCTCACGGGTCTTGACCTGAGAGAGTTCGACCACGCTATCATCTTCAAGATAGCTCTTATGGTAAAGAAATATCTCTCCGCTAACCCTGTCAAGTTCTAAATCCTACGAGCGAAAAAGAGGCTTGCTTGCCTCTGTAAAACTAAGGCGGTGTAAATTTTGGTAGAGTTTAAAGACGTGTCCGTTACCTATTCAAGCGGTGTGGACGCTCTGAACAAAGTAAACCTGAAGATAAACGACGGTGACTTCGCTTTCGTGGTAGGTCCTTCAGGCGCCGGAAAATCAACACTTATCAAGCTGGTGCTTAAAGAAATAGATGCGACCAGCGGTACAGTAATGGTAAACGGCTTCAATCTGAAAAAGCTGAGAAGAAGAAAGATACCTGCCCTTCGCAGAACTATCGGCGTTGTTTTTCAGGATTTCAGACTTATCCCTACAATGACAGTTTATGAGAACGTGGCGTTCGTGCTGAGAGTGATCGACGCTCCTGCAAAGTACATAAGAAGCCGTGTTCCGTATGTTATAAGCCTTGTGGGACTTTCCGATAAGGCGAAAAGCTATCCGACCGAGCTTTCAGGCGGTGAGCAGCAGCGTGTGGCACTTGCAAGAGCACTTGTAAACGACCCACAGCTCATCATTGCCGACGAGCCTACAGGAAATATTGACCCTGCGCTTTCATATGAGATAGTGGAGCTTCTCAAGGGCATAAACGAGTGCGGCACTACCATTCTTATGGTTACCCACGAGCACGACCTTGTGCGCTATTTCGGAGGCAGAATTATCAACATCAACAAAGGTCAGATCGCCTTTGACGAAGTGATAGGAGGCTCCAATGAAAGCAAGTAGTTTTAGATATCTTATAAATCAGGGCTTCAAGGGCATTTGGAAAAACAGAATGATGACGTTCGCCTCTTTCTGTATCCTGCTCGTTTCCCTGCTTATGGTAGGCACTTCGGTGCTGGTTTCCATTAACCTTACAAGAATAATAGGCGGTATCGAGGACAAGAGCGAAGTCATCGTTATCGTTAAGGACGGCACAAGTCAGGCTGATATGCAGACCCTTGAAAATAAGCTCAAAGAGGTCGGAAATATCAACACTGTGAGCCTTTATTCAAAGGACGAAGCGTGGAAAAATATGCTCAAGGGCATGACTGACGAGGAAAAGGATTTCTTCCAGTATGCCGATGATAACCCATTGCCTGACACATACAAGGTAACGGTCAAGGATATCGAGAAGATGAGCGAAACAACCACTCAGATAGAGACCTTTGACAATGTTGACTCAACAAAGTCCCCTACAGCATTTGCTGATATCCTTATCAGTATCAGAAGAGTATTTACGATAGTTGCCTTTGCGGTCATTGTGGCACTTGTTGTGGTTTGTCTGATAATCATTTCAAATACCACCAGAGCAAGCGTTTTCGCAAGACGTAAAGAGATCAACATCATGAAATATGTAGGCGCTACCAACAGCTTTATCAGGATACCTTTCTTTATCGAGGGTATGATAGTTGGTCTGCTCGCAGCCGCAGGCGCACTGCTGCTCACAAAGTTTGCCTACGAGGGAATTTACAACATCTTCAATGATGACTTCAAGCTCTGGAGCATTCTCGGTGTTCAGAATTTGTATTCGTTCAAATCCCTCTTGCTCCCTGTTGCAGCATCTTATCTTATCGCAGGCGCTGTTATCGGTGCGGTGGGTACTTCTATAAGCACAGGCAAGCATCTTAAAGTATAATACATTTGCCAAATATAGACATAAGGCAGGCTATGATCCAACGGGGTTTTTAGACTGCCTTTTGTTGCAGTTTAAAGCATATCCTGACATGAGATAAAAAAGAGAGAACGTGCGGGATAATGCGTTAGAGAAAGATAAAAACGTGTAAAAATGGTCTTTTTTAAGACGGAGGACAAGTATGAAAACAGGTATATTCACAATGAAGCGAGTATTGGCTTTCACTATCGCCGTAGTTGCTTCCATGACAATGCTTGCAGGCGGCACACAGCCGGTCATGACAGCGCAGAACGCTTCTGCAGAAAGTCAGGCAATAAAGAACAACAAGAAAAAAATATCCTCTGCCAAGGATAAAATAAGCGAGCTTGAACAAAAGCAGGCTGACCTTGACAAGCAGATAAACAGCACAAAGGACGATATCTCCAAGGAGGAAGAAAATCAGAAAGCTATCCAAGAGCAGATAGAAACTGTTCAGGAAACTATACTGACCCTTGAAGATTCTATCACTGACCTTGAAACTGAGATAGCCGGTCTTGAAGAGGCGATCGCAAAGAGCGAAATAAAAATAAAAAACAAGAGAGCTGAGATAGAAAATGGCGTTGTTGACTTCAAACAGCGTCTTAGAGCAATGTATGTTGCCGGAAATAGTTCATACACCGATATTCTTATTGGTTCGACGGACTTTTATGATATGCTTATGAAAATAGAGCTTGTCAAAAGAGTGGCTGACCACGACAATACCATGATTGACGGACTTGTTGAGCTTAAAGGCGAGTATGAATCTCAGGAAGCAGAGCTTGAAGCCAACAAGACTGACCTTGAAACTAACAAAACTACCCTTGAGGAACAAAAGGCCTATCACACTGAGCAGAAGAAAAAGCTTGACGACCTTTATGCAAAAAGTCAGGCTGTTATCGACCAGCTTGAGGAAGATAAGGCGGCTTATGAAGCCAATAAGGAGCAGATAAACAAGGAGCAGGAAGACTTCGAGACACAGCTCCAGAAGCTTTACAAGGAGCAGGAGCAGATCAAAAAGAAGGAAGAAGAGGAACGTAAGAAAAAAGAAGAGGAAGAACGTAAGAGAAGAGAGGAAGAAGAACGTAAACAACAGCAGCAACAGCAGAATAATAACGGCAATTCTTCATCTTCTAATGCAAACGGCAACACCTCTAACAGCGGTCAATCTTCTACCAATAACGGTGACTACAATTATACCGACAAGAGCCAGTTTACATGGCCTGTGCCGGGTTATTATCATATTTCCTACGGCGTGGGTTGGCGCTGGGGCGCTTATCACAAGGGTATCGACATCTGGTCTCCTGGAATAAGAGGTGCAAAGATATGCGCCGCCGCTGAGGGTACTGTTATACTCGTCAGCAACACCTGCACACACGATTATGGCAAGAACGGCTCATGTGGCTGCGGCGGTGGATATGGAAACTACTGCATAATCGACCACGGCAACGGCTACTGGACTCTTTACGGTCACTCACAGTATATGAGCGTAACACAGGGTCAGCACGTCAACAAAGGCGACGTTCTGGGTATTGTCGGCTCAACAGGATATTCAACTGGCGACCACCTGCACTTTGAGGTGCGATTGAACGGCGTGGCTCAGAATCCGTCAAATTATGTATAAACAGGCAAAGCCGAAAGGTCTTGCCCCACAACCAAAGGAGTCTTTTATTTCATGAACAGGCTTTACAGCTTAAAACGTATTCTCACTTTCATTATCGCATTCGCTGTTACCGCTGGTATTGCAGGAAGCAGCTACAATTCTTCTTTGAAGATAACCTCAGCGGACACTGAAAGCTCGCAGGGGGAGGACTATAGCTATACTGAATCTGTGGCTGACGGAGGTCAGCAAAGCGATGAACAAACAGAAAATGACGATAATTCTCAGGAGGAGTCAACAGGTTTTGACATCACACAGTATGCAGAACAGCTAAGAGAGCTATCAAAAAAGCAGACGGAAATAAACGAACAGCTCGACAAATATGATGAGGACATTGAGAAAAGCGAGAAAAAGCAGAAGCTTCTGAAAGAAAAGATAGATTCTATAAATGACGAGATAGACGTTCTCAACTCTTACATGACCGCACTGGAGCTTCAGATAAACACCAATCAGCGAAATATCGACAAGAAGCAGGCTGAGATAAACAAGGGCATAGAGGACTTTAAACAAAGATTAAGGGCAATGTATATCGCAGGGTCGGACAGCTACACCACAATGCTTTTGGAATCAGACAGCTTTTATGACATACTCATGAGATTAGAGCTTATAAAGCGTGTGGCACACCATGATGACACTATCATTGATAACCTTATAAAACTCAAAACTGAATATGAGGATATGCAAAAGACCCTTGACAAGCAGAAAGCCGAGTATGACGCTCAGTACACACAGTATACACAGCAGAAGGATATGCTCAGTCAGCTTTACCGCTCAAGTACAAAGACACAGCAGGAGCTTAAAGCTAAGCAGAAAAAGCTCAGAGAGCAGAACGAAGCCTATGAGGAGGAGCGTGAGCAGTTTGAGGGCAGCCTTTCCGGCATACTGAAATCGTCAGGCTCAGGCGGAACAGCAAGAGATAACGAAGTTTCCGCCACAATGGCACTTGCAGATGTGAAGCTTGAGGAGCTTCACAAGGAGATAAATGACCGCCTTGACAAGGGCGAAAAGCTTGGAGATACCGAGCCTGATTACTACTTCGCATGGCCTGTTCCGGGGGCTTACTCCGTATCATCAGGCGTGGGCGCACGCTGGGGCTCATATCACACGGGTCTTGACATTCCTGCGGCTCACGGCACGCCTATTCACGCTTCATGCAGTGGCAAGGTCATAAAGATTAACACCACCTGCACTCATGACTACGGCAAGGAGGAGTCCTGCGGCTGTGGCGGCGGTTATGGAAACTATGTTATCATCGACCACGGCAACGAATTCATTACCCTTTACGGACACCTTTCCGAGGTAGATGTAGAGATAGGCGACGAGGTGAAAAAAGGCGACGTTATCGGCAAAATGGGTTCGACCGGCTTTTCAACGGGCGACCACCTGCACATTGAGATACGCTATCAGGGTTATATATTGAACCCTGCGTTCTATCTTGATGTTACACAATAAAAAAATCGACCTCTTATGGAAAAACATAAGAGGCCTTTTTTTATCTTATTTTGAAGCACTCACACGCTTACAAAGACGTGAAATAATCGCTGTGATAAATCTTGTTCCTGCAGTGCAAAGAAGCATTATCACGGGGATAAATGTGACGATATATCTAGGTGGATTTTCCCAGATAAGGAAAAAGAGTATAACTCCCGTGAGAGTCACTATGCTGAAAAACAAAGCAGAATGGCGACGCTTGCCAGCGGCATAAACTGCACCAAACGCCATTGCTATGAGCATTGCACTGCGATAGCCGTCTACATAGCTACCAAGTAAGCGACTGTGCAATACCTCTCGCAGACCACCTGAGGGGTCGGAGCGTGAGAGATATTTGCCATAGGCAAAACCACCGCTGTCCCACGTTCTGGCGACTTTGTGATAAGCCATTTTGCAGGCTTCATAAGGGGTGCTTATGTTTTCAAGGCGGGCTTTTATTTCCCGGATATTCGCCTGCTTTTTGGCGTCATATGTATCAAATGACATAGTGAAGTCAACGTCCTCGTCAACATGGGTCTTGTAGTCGCTGTTAAGGCTCATCATTATCCAGTGTGTAACAGGAAAACGATATCTGTCTACCATTTTTTCATCAGAGATACCCATAGTAAGACCGCCATAGTATGCCGCCTTTGACACGCCAATAAACAGCATAACAGCCGCAAGGCTCAGGATAGCTCCCCTTTTTACACCCATTTTCAGCACAAAAAATATCATCACTGAAATCAGAATTATTGCAATGCTTCCCTTGACAGTGTTTCCAAGTGCGATAAAAAGGCTTGCTATAAGAGCATAGACAACGCTTTTGGTTTTGCTTTTTTCTTTCACCGCAAGGGTCAGAAAATAAAGAGTACAGCTTACAAATATCATGCCTGCTGTGTCAGAATGAAAAAACGGTGTATACAGAAGCATAACAGGCATAAGTGCCGAAATAATGCCGCAAAAAAGCCTTTGGCTGTTAAGTTTAAAAATCCTCTCCCCTGTGAGAAAGGTCATTATTACGCTAAGTTGAATAAGAATTACGTTAAAGGTCTGCCCCGCATAGATGCTCACGCCGCCGGTGAAAAGCTTCCATAAGGCGAAAAAGGGTATCTGCAAATATATCATGCCCCATGCGTTAGGGTATTTTGCAGCATAAATACGGTAGCTTTCTTTGATGCTCCCAAGATCTTCACCCATGACAAAGCGTTTTGCGAACTCCCCTGTTATTTTGGGGTCAACCATTTCGTAATTGTAATGAAGATAACGCACAAACAATATCTGCAATGCAAGCAAAATCAGGCAGAAAAAAGCAAATATAAGCCTGACACGCTTTTTGGTAAACTTCTTTTCACAGCGTTTCAGAGCAATATACAACACTATCGCCGCCGCAAGGAAAAATGGTCCAAGACAAAGCATTCGTATGTTACTGCGTTTTATGTATGAGATAAACACAGTTGCAGTGCAACAGCAGCACACGATCATGCTTGTGACCGCAAAAAATCGACCGGTTTTCTTCACAAACATTTTTATCTCCTTATTAGGATGTATCCTCATAATATATTTTTTTACATGAGTTCGCCCTGTTTATTTATTTTGTTCTATATTTCTACATTTGAATTATATCATCAACGGAAATAAGTTTCAATTATTTTAACAACTGAAATTGAATGAACTTTTTAAAGTTTTTTTAGTGAAGTAAACAAAAAAATCGCCGCTCTGTTGCAAAATACAGAGCGGCGAGTATTAGTATAAGACCATTATTTTGTGCCGAAGATCCTGTCACCTGCGTCGCCAAGACCGGGAACGATATAAGCGTCCTCGTTAAGCTTTTCATCAAGGTTGCCTACATAAATGTCGATATCAGGGTGAGCCGTTCTCAGAGCGTCAAGACCCTCAGGAGCAGCGATTATGCACATGAACTTGATGTTCTTGCAGCCCTTGTCTTTCAAGAAGTCAACAGCCTGTATCGCAGATCCGCCTGTGGCAAGCATTGGGTCGCAGACGATAACAAGTCGCTCGTTTATTCTATCAGGGAGCTTGCAGTAATACTCGTGAGGCTCGTGTGTGACCTCGTCACGATAAAGACCGATATGACCGACCTTTGCAGACGGAACGAGTGCAAGAAGTCCGCTTACCATGCCAAGACCTGCTCTCAGGATAGGCACGATAGCAAGCTTTTTGCCGCAGAGCATAGGGAGCTTTCTTGTGGTTATAGGTGTTTTCACCTCAACGTCCTCTGTTGGAAGATCTCTCATAGCCTCATAGCCCATGAGCATTGCGACCTCTTCCACAAGTATACGGAACTCTCTTGTTCCGGTCTTTTCGTCACGCATAAGTGTTATTTTGTGCTTTACAAGCGGGTGATTGATGATATTTACGTTTCCCATTTTCCGATTTCCTTTCGTAATGATTTATAAATTCGCATTTTTTTGTGTGCAGTGACGGGCGAACACTGTTCACCTCTGCAATTTTGTCATAATTATTTCTTGGCTGCGTTGCCTTTTTTCTTTGAGAGCATAACGTTTGCAAGAATGCCAAGGATAAGTGCTGCCGCTACTTCTGTGAGTGTTATATCACCGAACGTGAGTGTCAGACCGCCGATACCTGCAATGAGGATAACGGACACAACAAAGAGATTTCTGTTATCGTCAAGGTTTGCGTCCTGTATCATTTTAAGACCTGAAACTGCGATAAAGCCGTAAAGAGCGATACAAACGCCACCCATTACGCAGGCAGGGATAGAATCAACGAACGCAACAAGCGGAGTGATAAACGAAAACAGCATACAGCCTATTGCTGCCGCAAAGATAGTTACTACAGAAGCGTTTCCTGTGATAGCAACGCAGGCAACGGACTCACCGTATGTTGTGTTCGGACAGCCACCGAACAGTGCACCTGCGATAGAACCTACACCGTCGCCGAGAAGCGTTCTTGTAAGACCAGGCTCTTCAAGAAGGTCATGGTCGATAATAGAAGAAAGGTTTTTATGGTCAGCAACGTGTTCTGCAAAAACAACAAGTGCAACCGGCACATAGGCTACAAATATAGTAGCAAAATATGTGAAGTCGAACTCCTTAAGACCTTTCAGACCTGAAACGAACGCAAAGTCAGGCAGGCTAACAAATGTTTTCAGTGAAACGCTGCCGTCTGTGAGCATATAGCTGCTGAAAACGCTGAAATCTACTATTTTAAGTGCGTCAATATCACATATATTGCCGATAACAGTGAAGATCGCTGCGGCTGCATAGCCTGCGAGGATACCGATTATAAAAGGTATAAGTCTGAGTGTTTTCTTGCCATATGTTGAGCAAAGCATTACCACTGCAAGGGTGATAAGTCCGCAGATAAGAGCCACATATGACGAGCCTACAGTTTCGATTATCTCAGGTGTGCCGCTGTCGGTGGAGACTGCATACTCTGTTACCTGCTTTGTTACGTCGCCTTTGACGAGGTCGCCGATAGCATTTCCTGCAAGGGAAAGTCCGATTATAGCAACGGTCGGTCCTATTACCACCGCAGGCATGAGCTTATTGAGCCAGCCTACTCCAACAAATTTTACTACTATTGCGATAACGACATATACAAGTCCTGCAAGGAATGCACCGACGATAAGTCCAAGCATACCAAGCTGCATTGAAACGCCGCCTGCAAAAGCCGCCGCCATTGAGCCTAAAAAAGCAAAGGACGAGCCAAGGAACACAGGGCTTTTTCTTTTTGTAAAAAGGATATAAACTATAGTTCCCACACCTGCACCAAACATTGCAGCCGCAGGAGTAAGACCTTTGCCGATAATAAGCGGCACAGCGATGGTCGCCGCAAGGATAGCCAACATCTGCTGAAGTGCGAACACTACCAGTTGACCAGCCTTTGGCTTGTCTGAAACATCAAAAATAAGTTTCAATATAACACCTCATTCATATAAATTTTCTCACGTTTTCCATTTCCGATATAAACAGGAAAACACTTCTTTGCGGTACGTTTTGACACAAACCGCCTTTTTAATTTTAACTTATAACAATATTTTTGTCAATGAGCTAAATGCCGTATTTCAGCAGGATTTTTTGTGCGTAATTGCCCATTTTCTTTGACAAATAAGCCGTTTTGCGTTATAATAGCAATTGATATATTGTATTATGTGAGGTAATGACATGAAAAATTACAGATATGTTCTTTTTGACCTTGACGGCACGCTTACTGAGTCGGGCGAGGGCATAATAAATTCGGCTGTATACGCACTGAAAAAGTTCGGCATAGAGCCTGAGATGAGCACTATGACAAAGTTTCTCGGCCCGCCGCTGAAAGACTCTTTCAGGGATTTTTACGGCTTTGATGATGAAAAATGCGAGCAGGCTGTTAAATACTACCGTGAATATTACACCACCAAGGGCATTTTCGAGAACCGTGTTTATGACGGCGTTGAAGAATGTCTTAAAAAGCTGTCAGAGGCTGGGCTTCACCTTGCGGTGGCGACTTCTAAGCCGCAGGTCTTTGCGGTGAAGATACTGGAGCATTTTCACCTTGCACAGTATTTTGACTACATAGGAGGTGCGGAGCTTGACGGCTCTAGGAGCGTAAAGGCGGACGTTATCGTGCACACTTTGAAAAACTGCGGAGTTAATGACCGCTCACAGGTGATAATGGCAGGCGACAGGCATCATGACGTGCTTGGTGCAAAAGCTCTTGGTATAGATTGTATCGGTATGCTTTACGGCTACGGCACAAGAGAGGAGCTTTCTCAGGCAGGTGCGGTGTATATAGCCGAAACGCCTCTGGAAGCCGCAAAATGGCTTCTGGGATAAATTTGACAGGTGTACAAAAGAGCGAAAACCTATTGCAAAAGTCAAATGTTTATGATATAATAAAATAAATTATTATGTGGCGGCATAAGAAATAAGCTTGTGATCCTGCCACGATCAAGAGGAGTTGTTTTCTGTGATAAAGTTTCGCAACCACATTGGAACTATAGGTATATCCACTGGATATCTCAGACAGCTTATCTCGGATACTGCCGAAAGCTGTTTCGGCGTGGCAGGACTTAACGCCTATGGTGCAAAACAGGGCGTTTCTGCAATGCTAAAGAAAGAGAACACCACAAAGGGCGTTATAATCCGTCAGGACGGGGACGAGCTTATCGTTGACCTGCACATCACTGTGAACTACGGCATAAATGTCGGAGCTATCGTTGACAGCATCATTCACAAGGTAAATTATGTTCTGACAGAGCAGGCAGGGGTCAACGTTAAATCTGTGAACGTTTACGTTGACGAAATGAAAGGCTGAACGTCCTAGGATATCTATAACAGTATAGGAGGAAAACTATAGTGATAAACGGAGGCTTGCTGCGTGACGCTGTCATAAGTGCCGCACACAGCATATCTAACAAGAAAAAATCAGTTGACGAGCTTAACGTGTTCCCAGTACCTGACGGAGATACAGGAACTAATATGTCAATGACTATAACAAATTCCGTAGCAGAGCTTGAAAATCTCAGCGACGATACAGACTGCTCAGTTGTGGCAAGCACAACAGCTTCTGCACTTCTTAGAGGTGCAAGAGGAAACTCAGGCGTTATACTTTCGCTTATTTTCAGAGGCTTTGCAAAAGGACTTGCAGGCAAAAAGGAAATGGGTGCGAATGAGCTTGTGGAGTCGCTGGAACAGGGCGTTTCAGGAGCATACAAGAGCGTAATGAAGCCTACAGAGGGAACTATCCTGACAGTTGCAAGAGAGTCTGCGGAGAAAGCAAGAGAAATGCTCCACTCCACAAACGATCCTATTATTATAATGGAGGAAGTTTGCAAACAGGCTGAACTTTCACTGAACGAAACCCCAAAGCTTCTCCCTGCACTTGCCAAGGCAGGCGTTGTTGACGCAGGCGGCAAGGGACTTCTCATTATCTTTGAAGCAATGAGAGATGTATTCAAAGGCGGCGAAATAGTAAAGGCTGATGCTCCTGCACAGAAACAGCAGGTAACAGTCGACACATTTGCGGCTACTGTTGGTCAGTATGACTGTGAGATACACTTCACATACTGCACTGAAATGATAATCACAAAGAAAGCTGACGCTGACGATTCATCAAAGCTGAGAGCTTATCTTGAAACCATAGGTGACTGCGTTGTAGTTGTCGAGGACGATGAGATAATAAAGGTACACGTTCATACCAACGACCCTGGTAAGGCAATACAGAAGGGTCTTGAATTTGGCTACATCAATCTGCCAAAGATAGAAAATATGAAGCTCCAGCACAAGGCCAGACAGAAAGAAGCAAAACAGGAGTTCGTTCCTGCAAAGCCTGAAAAGCAGTACGGCTTTGTTGCAGTTGCGGCAGGAAACGGCATTGAGTCAATGTTCAGAGATATCGGCGTTGACTGCATTGTTAAGGGCGGACAGACTATGAACCCGTCCACTGAGGATATACTTGCGGCAATAATGTCATGCCCCGCTGAAACGGTTTTCGTTCTGCCAAACAACAAGAACATCATCATGGCGGCTGAGCAGGCTGTTAAGCTTGCAGACAGAAAGGTATGCGTGCTTCAGACAAGGACTATACCGCAGGGAATGTCAGCAATGCTGGCATTTGACCCTGACGCTGATTTCAATACGAACCGCATTGAGATGACCAATGCACTTGAAAGAGTTGCCACAGGTCAGGTAACATTTGCGGCAAGGGATTCTGACTATGAAGGTCACGCTATCAAGCAGGGCGAGATACTCTGCATTGAAAACGGCAAGCTGAGCTTTGTGGAAAAGGACGTTTCAAAGGCAGCTTACAAGCTCACAAAGAAGCTTGTTAAGGGCGACAGCTCATTCATCACTATCCTTTACGGCTCAGACGTTACAGACGAGGCGGCTGAGGCACTGCAAAAGCAGGTAGCTGCGAAGTTCTCAAATCTTGATGTAAACCTTATAAACGGCGGTCAGCCTGTTTACTACTACATCATTTCTGTAGAATAAGATAACAAGGCGGACGGCATTGAGCTGTCCGCTTTTTTTGTACAATGGAGAAATTTTTATGAGTGATATAACAAAGGTTCAGTGCAGAAAATGCCTGTTGGAGAATATGGACGAAAATGATTTTCTCCGTGATATGCGTTCGCACATTGCGACATATCCTGCGGACAAGAGGGTATCGGAGGAAGAGTATCGTCGGCGTTTGGCGTTTTGCAAGGATTGCGAAAAGCTTGTGGACGGAATGTGCGTTTTATGCGGCTGTTATGTTGAACTGAGGGCGTTGAAGATAGGTATGCGTTGTGCGGATATAGATAAGAAGTGGTAAAGGCAGCATTTGATTGTAGGGGATAGTTTGTTGTGCCGCAAAATCGCTGTCGCTCTTTGCGGATTTTACTTTGTTTAATGGGATAGGAAAAAGCGGTGCAGAGATTTGTTCTCCGACACCGCTTTATTATTTCTTTTACTGTTGTGTGCTTTTTTACTTTTCTGCACCGCTTAGTCGGCTGTCGCCGAATGAGGCTCTGCCTCATACTCCGCAGGGGCTTTGCCCCTTGACCCCACAAGCCCTCTAGCGTCGGGCTTGAGCCTGCGCTTTATTGCTCGCT
>ERZ773188.3443-NODE-3443-length-13319-cov-5.087002_pt1 | contig 13319 bp, 10 predicted proteins | sample MGYA00581011_ERZ773188 | MGnify/ENA primary metagenome ERZ773188 (study PRJEB29015, sample SAMEA2737798) | human gut metagenome | biome: human gut; feature: human-associated habitat; material: faeces | place: China | collected 2012 ...
CACCCCCTTTCGGGTGGTGTGGCCGACCGCCTGCCGTCTGTGCAGCGTCCCTCAATACGATTGTACCATACCGCGCACAAAAGTCAAGCCCTCCCGACCGGGAGGGCTTGACTGCGTATTCAGCGTGGGATACGCAGGCAGCGGTAGGTGCTGCTGTGCGCGTTGAGCGCCGGATCGTCCGCCGGACTGGGCCACGCTCTTCCGAGCTGCTCCAGGATGCGGCAGGTCTTAGCGTGCGTCATGTCCATCAGCTCCAGCACGCGCTCGTGGGGCGTGCGGTCATCCGGCCAGTACGGCACAAAGGGTACCTGCGGCTCAACCTTTTTCATGTCCTCACCTCCTTCCCTTTTTGTGCCGCCGGACCGGCGCGGGGCACACATCCGTGCAACCGAAACGAAAAAATTCAAAAATAGATAACAAACCCTTGCGGTTCTGTGCTATAATCAGCACAAATATATCACCAAAGGAGATGCCCCTATTATGGCAAAGAAACAATTCAAGGCAGAATCCAAGCGTCTGCTCGACCTGATGATCAACTCCATCTACACCCACAAGGAGATCTTCCTGCGCGAGATCATCTCCAACGCGAGCGACGCCATCGACAAGCTCTGCTACCTCTCGCTGACCGACGATAAGGTCGGCCTTGACCGCGGCGATTTCAAAATCGAGATCACCGCAGATAAGGACGCGCGCACGCTGACCGTGAGCGACAACGGCATCGGCATGGACAAGGACGAGCTGGAGAACAACCTCGGCGTCATCGCCTCGTCCGGCTCGTACAAATTCCGTCAGGAGGCCGAGCAGAAGGAGGACATCGACATCATCGGTCAGTTCGGCGTGGGCTTCTACTCCGCGTTCATGGTCGCGGACGAGATTACGGTCGTCACGAAGAAGTACGGCGCGGAGACCGCCTACCGCTGGCAGTCCTCCGGCGCGGACGGCTACACCGTCGCCGAATGTGAGAAGGACAGCGTCGGCACCGACGTCATCATGCACCTCAAGGCGGACACGGACGAGGAGAAATATTCCGAGTACCTCGACGGCTATCGGCTCTATGAGCTGGTGAAAAAATATTCCGACTACATCCGCTACCCCATCCGTATGCTGCGCCCGACGCGCAGGGTCAAGGATGGCAGCGACCCCGAAAAGCCCGAGTACGAGTATGTGGACGAGATGACGACGGTCAACTCCATGGTGCCGCTCTGGCAGCGTCCGCGCGGCGAGGTGACGGACGAGGAGTACGAGAAGTTCTACCAGTCCATCGCCCATGCCTTCGACAAGCCGCAGCGCGTCATCACCGCGAGCGTCGAGGGCGCCGTGACCTATAAGGCGCTGCTGTTCATTCCCTCGCAGCGGCCGATGGACTTCTACAGCGAGGGCTATGAAAAGGGCTTGCAGCTCTACTCCGCGGGCGTGATGATCATGGATCACTGCGACGCGCTGCTGCCGGATTATCTGCGCTTCGTGCGCGGCGTGGTGGACTCCCCCGACCTGAGCCTGAACATCTCGCGCGAGCTGCTGCAGCACGACCGTCAGCTCAAGGTCATCGGGAACAGTCTGGAGAAGAAGCTCCGCGCCGATCTTGAAAAGCTGCTGCGCGACGACCGCGAGGGCTACGAAAAATTCTACGAGAACTTCGGCCGCGCCATCGGCTTCGGCATTGCCGGGCCGGACGGGCTGAGCCGCAAGGAGGCGCTGCAGGATCTGCTGCTCTTCTACTCCTCGACGGAGAAGAAGCTCGTCACCCTGCGCGAGTACGTCGACCGGATGCCGGAGAGCCAGAAGTACATCTACTACGCCGCGGGCGAGAACGTCTCCGCCATTGACCACCTGCCGCAGACCGAGCTGCTGAAGGACAAGAACTACGAGATCCTCTACCTCACCGGTGAAACGGACGAATTCGTTCTGCAAATGCTGGGCAAATACGCCGACCACGAGTTCCGCTCCATCGTCGACGGCGAGCTGGACCTCGGCGGCGAGGAGCAGAAGGACATCGACGAAAAGCCGGAGCTGATGCAGTTCGTCAAAGAGACGCTCGGCGATAAGATCAAGGAAGCCCGCGCTTCCCGCCGCCTCAAGACGCATCCGGTCTGTATGACCGCGGGCGAGGGCCTGAGCTTCGAGATGGAGAAATACTTCAAAAACTTCCAGATGCCTACGCCCGTCAAGGCCGACCGCATTCTGGAGCTGAACACCGACCATCCCGCTGTGCAGGCGATGGAGGCCGCCATGACCTCCGACCGCGCCAAGGCGGAGCTGTACGCGAAGATCCTCTACGATCAGGCGCTGCTCATCGCGGGCCTGCCGCTCGAGGACCCGAGCGAATACACCGATCTGGTCGCAGAGCTGATGAAATAAGGATCGCCCCGAAAACGCATTTTGGAGGACGCCGCTATGAAAAAGCTGTCCGCGCTGCTCCTGTCCCTGCTGCTCCTGCTCACCGCCTGCGGCACGCCCGCTACGCCGGGCGCCGCCGTGACACTGCCGACGCCGAACGACGAGATCCTGGTCGAGGAGGGGCTGCACGCCGAGGATCTGCCCGAGGTCTGCCGCCTGTGGTTTGACCTTGCCGAGACCTCCGGTGCGGCGGACAAGAACAGCAAGCTCCCGCTTGCTGAGCGCGCCGGTGATGGCGCGTGCGACTACCTCGCCATCCGTCTGCCGGACGGCAGCTACACCGACCTCATTTTGGAGGGCAAGCCCGCCGAGGAAGGCGTCACACTCGCCGACTTTTCCGGCGGCGGCGCGAAGCAGGAGAGCTCCTACGGCCGGCTCGCGTGGAACGGCGAGCTGTACCACGCCTTCACCGTCTCCGCAGCAGACTGCACCCTCCCGAACCTCACCGCGCCGGACGGTGGCATCCTCCGTCTGAACATTTCCGGCGACTGCACCGTGGACGGCGGCGGCACGGAGTACGCCTGCTTCGAGGGCTTTGACTGCTTGCTCGTCACCGGCGACGGTACGCTGACGGTCTCCAATGCCGCCGCCCTCGACTGCGGCGGCGGGGATCTCCCCATCCCCTCGCTGGTGCTTGACGGCGATGTGACGCTGCGCTGCGACGACATTCGCCTCGCCGCTCCGAATACAGTCGACGTGCCCGCGCTCGCCGTGCTCGGCGGCACACTCTGCACCGATATGCTTTGGCTCAGCAACGGTATGCTCGTCAACGCCGGCGGCACGCTCAGCGTGCAGGGCTCCGTGCAGGAGCTGAAGCGCGCGGTGTTCCGCGGCGGCACGACGCTCCTCGGCGCAGCCGAGCAGAAGGCGGAATTCATCCTCTCCGGCGGCACGGCGCACCTTGCGGGCGGTCTTGCCGAGGGCTCGACCGTCGAGGGCGGCGCGGGCGTTTTTTCCGCACAGAGCTTTTCCGGCGCGGCGGTCAACGACTATGGCGCCGTCCTGTGGGACGGCACGGATGGCTCCGCCTATCGCGGCGTTTATGGCGCGGGCTATTACCCGACGGACTACAGCCCGGATTGGGCGGGCACGGTCCCCAGCGCGGTGTGGGATGCGCTGAACGCCGAAAACCCTTATGAAAACGACTGGTTCGCCGGTACGCTGACGCTGGAGAACACTCACGCGCCCGAGCTGCTGCCGTGGGGCGGAGCGCACCTGCGTGTCCTCGGTGAAAACACAGTCGACGGGACTCTTGGCGGAACGGGTCTGCTCTTCACGGGCGGCGGTTCGCTCGCCGCGGGCGAGCTGAGCGTGTGGAGCTGGGGTAGCGTCCGCGCGCCCCTCCTCGCCGTGCAGGACGGCACGGTCGTCCGCTGCGGCGCGCTGCACATGGGCAGCAATGCCGAGGAGAAGGGCACGCTGCTCGTGGAGAGCGGAAGCCTTACGGCGGACGGTGAATTCTGGCTGCAAAATGCCGCGCTCACCGTCACCGGCGGCGAGCTGACGCTTGCGGGCGACGCGAGCATCGACCGCGGCGAGGTGCATATCTCCGGCGGCACCGTCTCGTTTGAGCACGGGCTGTGGCTCGGTGAGGGCGACATCGTCATCACCGGCGGCACCGTCATCGTTCCCGGCGGAGAAGCGGGTCTGACCGCCGAAAACGGCAAGGTCACCATCTCCGGCGGTGCCGTCCGCGAGCCGTGACCGCATAAGGAAAAAGAGGCGCGAGCCGACGGCTCGCGTCTCTTTTTGTCGATTTTCGGCGACAAATCGTATAATTCATAGGCAATAATACATTTTGTATTCATATTTTCAGCCACGTCGCCGCCAGATGCACGGCAAAGCAGACCGTCATGCCCACCGCCGTTGGCAGCGCGACGCCGACGAGCGTCCATTTTAGGCTCTTCGATTCCCGCGCGAGCGTGAGCGTGGTCGTGCCGCAGGGGAAGTGGAACAGCGAGAAGAGCAGCATACACAGCGCGGTCGTTCCCGTCCAGCCGTTCGCCAGCAGCATGGTCTTGAGCTCCGCGAGCGACGCGCCGTCCACCAGCGTTCCCGCCGAGGAGTAGCCCATGAGCAGGATCGGCAGCACGATCTCATTCGCCGGAAAGCCGAGCAGAAAGGCGAGCAGGATCATGCCGTCCAGCCCCAGCGCGCGCCCCAGCGGATCGAGCGCCGCCGCGCCGTGCGCGAGCAGCGTCGTGCCGCCCACGGTGCAGTTCCCCAGCAGATAGATGAGCAGGCCCGCGGGCGCGGCGACCGTCACCGCGCGGCCGAGGACGAATACCGTCCGGTCCAGAAGCGAGCGCGCCAGCACCTGCCCCACGCGCGGACGGCGGTAGGGCGGCAGCTCGAGGGAGAAGGCGGAGCTTTCTCCCCGCAGCAGCGTGGCAGACAGCAGGCGTGAGACGAGCAGCGTCACGCACACGGAGAGCACCAGCGCCGCGAGCAGTCCGGCACTTGCGCCGAGCATGGCTTCACCGGAAAGGAACGCGGTCAAAAGCGTGATGAGCAGCGGAAAGCGCCCGTTGCACGGCACAAGGCTGTTCGTCAGCATCGCGATGAGCCGCTCGCGCGGCGAGTCGATGATGCGGCAGCCCGTCACGCCGCAGGCGTTGCAGCCGAGACCCATGCACATCGTCAGGCTCTGCCGCCCGTGCGCCCCGGCGCGGGCGAAGCAGCGGTCGAGCACGAACGCCACGCGCGGCAGATAGCCCACGTCCTCGAGCAGCGTAAAGAGCGGGAAGAAGATCGCCATCGGCGGCAGCATCACCGATACGACCCACGCAAGCGTGCGGTACATTCCGTCCACCAGCGCGCCGCGCCAGAACGGCGGCAGGAAGGCGAGAAGCCCCCGCAGCGGCTCCTGCGCCGAGAACAGCGCCCGTGAGAGCAGATGCGACGGCACATTCGCGCCCTCGACCGTCAGCCATAAGATCGCCCCGAAGAGCGCGAGCATCACGGGGATGCCCGTCGCGCGGGAGGTAAGCAGGCGGTCGAGCCGCCGGTCACGCCGCTGCGCGGCGGTCTCGTCCCGCCGCTCGCACAGCCGCACCAGCTCCGTGGCGCGGGCGGAGAGCGCACCCACCAGCGCGTCGCGCAGGGCGTCGCCGGTCAGCTCCCCCAGCTCGGCGCGGGCGCGGACGCAGACCTCCCCGATGCGCTCCGCCGCCAAAGCGGGCAGATCGGCGCCGAAGCGGGCGAAGAACAGAGCGTCGTCCTCCAGCAGCCGCAGCGCGTAGAATCGGCTCTGCTCCCGCGCGAACGGCGCGAGTGCCGGCTCCAGCACGCGCACCGCGCGCTCGACCGCGCGGGGATATTCGACCGCCGTCTCTCTCCGCCGAGACTTTTCGCGGACGGCGGCGGCCAGCGCCGCGTGCAGTTCGTCCAGCCCCTCTCCGCAGCTCGCTGCCGTGCCGACGACCGGCACGCCGAGCGCGCGGGAGAGCGCGGGCAGGTCGAGCACGATGCCCTTCTTTGCCGCTTCGTCCAACAGATTCACGCACACGACCGCAGGAACATCCGCCGCCTCGAGGGTTTGCAGCACAAGGTTCAGGCTCCGCTCCAGACAGGTCGCATCCGCCAAAATGAGCACGGCCTCCGCCTCACCGGAGCAGAGATAGTCCCGCGCGATCTCCTCCTCGGCGGAGTTGGGAAACAGCGAGTACGTCCCCGGCAGATCGACGAGCGTGAAGCGCTCGCCGCCGTATGTAAGATCGCCGCGCGCCGCGGCGACGGTTTTCCCCGGCCAGTTGCCCGTGTGCTGCCGCAGCCCGGTGAGGGCGTTGAACACGGTGGATTTTCCCACGTTCGGGTTTCCCGCCAGAGCAATGATATGCGCCTCGTTCGGCATGGGGCGATCCCTCCTGAAAAATCAAAGCATTTCGATCTGCACGCCGCCCGCGTCCTCGCGCCGCAGCGCGATGACCGCGCCGCGCACACCGTAGGCGACCGGGTCGCTCCACGGGGAAACGTGCAGGGCGCGGACGCACGAGCCCGGCACGAAGCCGAGGTCGAGCATCCGGCGGCGCTGTGCACCGGTGGAGCGCAGCGCCGTCACTACGGCGCTCGCGCCGACCGGCAGCGCGTCAAGTGTCATCCGCATCGGGGCCACTTCCTCTCCCTTTGTCAGGGTATGCGCGAGGCCGTGCGGTGGTGCGGAGCCGAAAAAACAGCTGCCCCGAAGGGCAGCCGTCCGGCATGGTCTGTTTGATTGTCTGTCGGGGCGCTACACCTGAGGGTCCCAGGAGATGCTGTTTTCCCCGACGCGGATGTCCGTGGCAAGACAGACGCTGCGGCTCTCCGCCCCGTTCGTCACGGTGGCGGAAAGCGTAACGCCGCCGTACCGCGGAACATTCAAAAGCCGCACGGTGCAGATGCCGCCGTCCGTCGTCGTTTCAACGGAGATCAGACCGTTGTTGTCCGGCGCGCAGCTCGCCGACCACTCGTAGCCCTCGCCGCTGACGCTGGGGACGAAGCGGAATACCAACGCAATACCATCGATGTCGAGCGTCAGACCGCTGATGGTGATCGTGTCCGGCAGGGGTGCGGGCGTCGTTATTTCATTGCTCGGTGCCTTGCTGTTTTGGAGTGAACGGTATCCCGACAGCATGGTCAACACGCCGCAAATCAGCACCAGTATGCCTACGACGTAGCGCAGAGATCTGTTCTGCTTTGCGATCCTCCGGATCTCCTCCGCAAAGGCTTCTCTCTCGGCAGCATCCCCCGCGAAAGCCGTTGCGGGTACCTCACCGCACAAAGCAGCCGGCTCGCGGCCGCACAGCTCGTCCGTGCTCACGCCCAGCTCGTCGGCGAGCGCCGCGAGCTTATAGAGGTCGGGGAGCGATTCCCCCGTTTCCCACTTGCTCACCGCCTGCCGCGAAACATTCAGCTTCGCCGCCAGCTCCTCCTGCGTCATGCTGCGCGCCTTGCGCGCCCGGATCAGATTTTCCTGAAAGCTCACCGCCGCTCTCCTTTCTGTTTTCTGTCCTCATCGTAGCGCATTCTGCGGTGGCAGGCAAGAAAAGCTCTCGGGATTTGCGCAACGGACGGTTGCATCAGCCGTTTTTCGCGGCCCTTTCGGCGCGTTTGAGCTTGTAGAGCTCCTCGGCGGCGAGCCGCGTCTTGGCGACCACATCGCCATTCCCCTGCGGGAAGCAGTAGTAGAGCACGTCGCGGTCGCCGATGCAGATCATGTCGCCCAGCTCATACCAGAAGTAGTCAGCGTAGAGGCTATAGCTGGTCTCGGGCTTCTGCGTGAAGTCCAATTTTCCGCCGCAGCCCGTGAGGCGGAAGCCGTTCGCATCGTGGCGCAGGCGGCCCTCGCCGACGCGGCAGATCTGCCGGAAGTTGACCATCACGCAGATGCTCACCGGAGCGTCGAGCAGATAGCTGCCCTGCTCCAGCTCCTCGCGCACGCACGCGCGTTCCCACGCATACCAGTCGGGAACATAGGTGAATTTCGCCTCAGCGTTCTCACATTCGAGCGCGCCCAGCTCCGTCAGGCGGTAGCGCACGCCGCAGTCGCGGCAGATAAGCTCCGTGCCGCGGCCCTCCGTTTCGCCCTCGGTGCCGCAGTGCGGGCATTTGTAGAGCACGCGGTTGAGACCGTCGGCGCGGAACGGCTCGTTCACGACGACGCCATTTTCCTGCTGCCAGCGGAAGTTATCAAAGGAAAATTCATCCGCGAGCAGCGCGTTGATCTCGTCCGCGCTCTTTTCCGCGGCCTCCCTGGGCGAGAGCAGATAGCGCAGTTCCGCGGAGACATTGACCCTGCGGTTCTGCAGTCCATTGTAGAGCGGGTCGCGCGCGAACGCGCCGCAGGTACGCAGCAGCACGACCGGCACGCCGAGCGCCTTGACGCACTTGCCGAGGCTCTCCGGCAGCGGCGTGGCCGTGCCGTCGAAGCTGTAGCTCGCCTCGGGATAGAGGAGGATGGAGCTTTTGAGCTTCTTCACCGCGTAGAGCATATCGCGCACGAGCGCGGTGTCCGGCTGAAACTTCCGCGTGGGAATGCAGCCGAGCGCGCGCATCAGTCCCGCCTTGCCCACAAAGCCGTCCGACGTGCAGACGATGTTGAAGGGGCGCGGGTAGAGCACCGCCGCAGCGATCTTCAGGTCCAAAAAGCAGGAGTGATTCATCAGAACGAGACAGGGCTCGTCGGGGCCGAGCCGCTCCATGCCCACGCGGTCACAGCGAAAATGCGTCGCGCGCAGGTCGGGCGCGGACAGCGCGCGCAGGAGCGCGCGGAACAGCATGGACGGACGGCGCGGCGGCGTGTGCTTTTCTCTCGGCTGCGCGAGCGCCTGCTCGTAGGGCATATCCACGACCTTGATCTTCATGGCGGACCTCCTGCAAGGGGATTTATGTTTCCTCAACAGGATACCATGAACAAGGCCGCAATGCAATCCAAAATCAGGCGCGGGCGAGAACGTGGCTGCGGTCGAGCACCGCGTAGACCGCGATGCCGGCGGCAATGCCGAACACGCCCTGCACGAGGTTGCCGGGAATGGACGCCGCCGCGGCCAGACCCTTGCCGAGCCACAGGCTCGCATAGCCGAAGTAGCCGAGGACCATGATGATCTCTGCCGCCGCGCCGCCGATGAGCTGCGCCGCCAGCTTGCCGCTGCGCTCCCGCATGGCCTCAAAAATATACGCCGCAGCAACCGCCATCGTGAACTTGATGACGAGCGTGCCGGGGGCATAGTGCGGATAGCTCAGCAGGTCGGCGAGCATCGAGCCGAGGCCCGCCGCCGCGCCGCCGTACCACGGCCCCAGCACCCACGCCGAGAGCAGCACGGCGCAGTCGCCGAGGTTGACGTAGCCCTGCATGGGCGAGGGCACCTGGATGACCATCGTCATCACGGTGCAGAGGGCGGCGAACAGCGCCGCGAGGACCAGCTTACGCAATTTCATATCCGTCATAAAAATCATCTCCAAAAAAGTCTTGCATTTCTGCTTGGTCTGTATTTTAATCAGAATTGGACTTAATAAAAGCATCAAATCAATATATTTTCATAGAACCAGATTGGAGATGCCCATGCTCACCTACGATCTTGACCGGCGCGGCAAGCTCGCGCGCTACGATTATCTTTACCGCTGCATCCGTGAGGACATTCTCGCGGGCCGCCTGACGGCGGGCGAAAAGCTGCCGAGCAAGCGCTCACTTGCAAGCCATCTGCAAACGGCGGTCATCACGGTGCAGAACGCCTATGCCCAGCTCGAGGCGGAGGGCTATCTCTACACGCGCGAGAAGCGCGGCTACTACGTCGCCGACGTGGAGCGGCACCCCGCCGCGCCCGGGCGCGCCCCGGCCCGGAGCGCGCCGCAGCCGCAGCGTTCATGGCTGCTCGATCTCAGCTCCGGCGGCAGCGGGACGGAGGACTTTCCCTTTTCCGTGTGGGCAAAGCTCATGCGCCGCGTGCTGAGCGAGGAGGGTGAGGCGCTGCTGCGCGCCACGCCGCCGAACGGCGCGGACGCACTGCGCAGAGCCATCGCGCAGCATCTCTACCGCTTCCGCGGCATCTCCGCCGCGCCGGAGCAGATCGTCGTCGGCGCAGGCACGGAGTACCTCTATAACCTCATCGTCCAGCTGCTCGGGCGCGAGGCCGTCTACGGCGTGGAGGATCCCGGCTACTCCAAGGCCGCGCGCATCTACGCGCTCGGCGGCGCAAGGACTGCGCCCGTGCTTGTGGATGAGGGCGGCGTGAGCCTGAGATCTCTGGAAATGAGCGGCGCACAGATCCTGCACACCTCACCGAACCACCAATTCCCCACCGGCGCGGTGACGCCCATCGGCCGCCGGCAAAGCCTGCTGCGCTGGGCGGAGGCGCGGGAGGGCCGCTATATCATCGAGGACGATTACGACAGCGAGTTCCGCTTCACGCTGCGCCCCATCCCCACGCTGCAAAGCATCGACCGCGCGGGGCGCGTGATCTACGTCAACACCTTCTCGCGCACGCTCGCGCCCTCGCTGCGCATCAGCTATATGGTGCTGCCCAAGAGCCTGACCGAGCGCTACCGCGCGCAGCTCGGCTTCTACTCCTCCACTGTGCCGGCGATGGAGCAGCACACGCTTGCGCGCTTTTTGGACGAGGGGTATTTTGAAGCGCACATCAACCGGATGCGCAAGTCCTACCGCGCGCAGCGCGACGCGGTCATCGACACCATTCTGCAAAGCCCGCTCGGCGAGCACTGCCGGGTGTCCGGTGAGGACGCGGGGCTGCACTTCCTTCTGACGATCGACACGAAATGCACCGACCATGTGCTGCGTGCCGACGCCGAGGGGCGCGGCGTGCGGCTCTCCTTCCTCTCGGATTTTGCCCTGCGTCCCGGCTCCGCGCCGCAGCACACGCTGGTCATCCATTACCCCGGCATCGACCTTGGACGGCTTCGCTCGGCGCTGTCCATTCTGGAGGCGCTGCTGTATTTCCGCGACTGGAAATACAAGGTCAGAAAATGAACTCCGTGTAAACATTTCTATAATTCGCTAAAATATTTATATAAATCTATTGACAAAAGTTTTCGCTGTGCTATGATACGCTACAGCAAAGAAAAACCCGGTAAGGAGGCGCATGATGAAAAAGAATCTATACAGTCTGACGCTCTCGGACGAGGTGGTGCGAGAGGTCGACGCGCTGGCGCACCGGCTGGGCACGAACCGCTCGGCGCTGGTAAACCGCATCCTGTCCGAGTACGTCTCCGTCCCCACGCCGGAGCGGCGCATCAACGATATTTTCGAGGCCATCGAGGCGCTCGTTTCCCCCTCGCGCGAGCTGGTGCCGTTTTTCGCGCCGAACTCGCAGTCCATGTCGCTCAAATCGAGCCTCGCCTACAAGTACCGTCCGACGGTCAAGTATGAGGTCGATCTCGGCGGCGGCGAGGATACGCTGGGCACGCTCAACGTCGTGTTCCGCACGCAGTCGGCAGAGCTGATCGCCGCGCTGACGGACTTCTTCCGTCTGTGGGCGCGTATCGAGAATGTCTGTCTCGCGCCGGCGCTCGGCGGCACGATCGCCTGTTCGCTCTACGACGGGCGCTTCGTCCGTCCGCTCGCCATGCCGCGCGGACACGCCCGCTCGGCGGAGGACATCGCCGGCGCCATCAGCGCCTATGTGCAGCTCTTCGACCGCCTGCTCAAGGGCTATCTGAGCGGCGATCTGAGCGCCAAGGACGTGGAGCTGGCCTACCGCGGCGACCTGCGGGGCCGCGGGCTTCTGATTTAAGCGATTTGCAGTTTTGTCAATAGAGGTGAATTTATATGAACGCTGAAAAATATACCCAGAAAACGCTGGACGCCGTCAAGACCGCGCAGAGCATGGCGCAGGAGAACGGCAACCAGTATCTGACCCCCGAGCATCTGCTCTATGCCCTTGTCGATCAGGACGGCGGGCTGATCGCGTCGCTCTTCGGCAAGATGGGCGTGGACTGCGACGGCCTGCTCTCCGAGCTGGACACGCTGATCCGGCGCCTGCCGAAGGTCTCCGGCGGCAGCGGTGAGGTGTACGCCTCACCGGAGACCGGCAAAATTCTGAATCTCGCCGAAAAGACCGCCGAGAAGCTGCACGACGATTATATCTCCGTCGAGCACCTGATGCTCGCCATCTTCTCCGAGGGAACGAGCGACGTCAAGCAGCTGCTCCAGAGCCACGGCATCACGCGCAGCCGCTTTACCGACGAGCTGAGCAAGGTCAAAACCGCTCCCGTGACCTCGGACAATCCCGAGGAGACCTACGACGCGCTCAAGAAATACGGCACCGACCTTGTCGGGCGCGCCCGCAGCAAGGAGCTTGACCCCGTCATCGGCCGCGACGCGGAGATCCGCAATGTCATCCGCATCCTGTCGCGTAAAACCAAGAACAACCCTGTGCTCATCGGCGAGCCGGGCGTCGGCAAGACCGCCATCGCCGAGGGCCTTGCCCAGCGTATCGTGCGCGGTGACGTGCCCGAGGGGCTGAAGGACCGCACCATCTTCTCGCTCGACATGGGTGCGCTCATCGCGGGCGCGAAGTACCGTGGCGAATTTGAAGAACGCCTGAAGGCCGTTCTGAACGAGGTCAAGAAGTCTGAGGGGAAGATCATCCTCTTCATCGACGAGCTGCACACCATCGTCGGCGCGGGCAAGACCGAGGGCAGCATGGACGCAGGCAATCTTTTGAAGCCTCTGCTCGCCCGCGGCGAGCTGCACTGCATCGGCGCGACCACGCTTGACGAGTACCGCCAGTACATCGAAAAGGACGCCGCGCTCGAGCGCCGCTTCCAGCCTGTACAGGTCGATGAGCCGACGGTGGAGGACACCATCTCCATCCTGCGCGGACTCAAGGAGCGTTATGAAATTTACCACGGCGTGCGCATCCACGACAACGCGCTCGTCGCCGCCGCGACGCTGTCCGCGCGTTATATCACCGACCGTTTCCTGCCCGACAAGGCCATCGATCTGGTCGATGAAGCCTGCGCGATGATCCGCACGGAGATCGACTCCATGCCCGCTGAGCTGGACGATCTGCGCCGCAAGATCATGCAGCAGGAGATCGAGGAAATGGCCCTCAAGAAGGAGGACGACCAGCTCTCCCGCGATCGTTTGGAGGAATTGAAGAAGGAGCTTGCCGACGAGAAGGAGCAGTTCAACGCCATGAAGTCCCGCTGGGAGGCGGAGAAAAACGGCGTGGAGAGCGTCAAGAAGCTCAAGAGCGAGATTGAGCAGATGCACGGCGACATCGAGCGGGCACAGGCAAATCTCGAGTACGAGAAAGCCGCGAAGCTCAAGTATTCCGATCTGCCCGCGCTTGAAAAGCAGCTCAAGGACGCTGAGGCTGCGGCCGAGAAGCACAATAGCGACAACTCCATGGTGCATGACACCGTGACCGAGAACGAGATCGCCGACATCGTCGGCAAGTGGACGGGCATCCCCGTCAGCCGTCTGA
>ERZ773188.3471-NODE-3471-length-13231-cov-51.269202_pt1 | contig 13231 bp, 9 predicted proteins | sample MGYA00581011_ERZ773188 | MGnify/ENA primary metagenome ERZ773188 (study PRJEB29015, sample SAMEA2737798) | human gut metagenome | biome: human gut; feature: human-associated habitat; material: faeces | place: China | collected 2012 ...
TCCAGCCTCGGTGCAAACGCCATTCTGGCGGTTTCCATCGCGGCGGCCCGCGCGGCGGCCATCTCGCTGGATGTGCCCCTGTACCGCTTCTTGGGCGGCGTGTCCGGCAACAAGCTGCCCGTGCCCATGATGAACATCCTGAACGGCGGCGCGCACGCGGCCAACACCGTGGACGTGCAGGAATTCATGATCATGCCCGCCGGTGCGCCCAGCTTCAAGGAGGGCCTGCGCTGGTGCACCGAGGTGTTCCACGCCCTGAAGGCGCTGCTGAAATCCAAGGGTCTGGCCACCTCCGTCGGTGACGAGGGCGGCTTTGCACCCGACCTTGCCAGCGACGAGGAGGCCATTCAGTATATCCTTGAGGCCATCGAGAAGGCCGGCTACCAGCCCGGCAGGGATTTTGTGCTGGCCATGGATGCTGCCTCCAGCGAGTGGAAGGGCAGCAAGAAGGGCGAGTATAAGCTGCCCAAGTGCGGCAAGGTCTTTACCAGTGAGGAGCTGGTCGAGCACTGGAAGCAGCTGGTCGAGAAGTATCCCATCTACTCCATCGAGGACGGCCTCGACGAGGAGGACTGGGAGGGCTGGCAGCACATGACGAAGGAGCTGGGCGGCAAGGTCCAGCTGGTCGGCGACGACCTGTTCGTCACGAACACCGAGCGCCTGTCCAAGGGCATTCGCTTGGGCTGCGGCAACTCGATCCTCATCAAGCTGAACCAGATCGGCTCGGTTTCTGAGACGCTGGAGGCCATCAAGATGGCGCACAAGGCCGGTTACACCGCCATTGCATCCCACCGCTCCGGCGAGACCGAGGACACCACGATTGCCGACCTAGCCGTTGCGCTGAACACCTGCCAGATCAAGACCGGCGCCCCCAGCCGCAGCGAGCGCGTCGCCAAGTACAACCAGCTTCTCCGCATCGAGGAGGAGCTTGGCGGCGCCGCGCAGTATCCGGGGTTTGGGGCGTTTAATGTTAAAAAGTGAAAGTTAGTGAGGAGATAGGAGAGAAAATGCCGCGGGCGGATGCTCGCATCCGCCCCTACAACTCAAAAATTGTTGCCCAAACAACACACAAAGCCCTGTAATTCTGGTATAATAATCAGAGCCGGGCGAAATACGCCCGGCGGTCCATACATTAAAAGAGGTGCACAATGACAGATTTCAAACAGTGGGAAGGCTTTGAAGGCCGCATTTGGAAAGAGGAAGTCAACACCCGTGACTTCATCCAGAAGAACTACACCCCCTACGACGGCGACGAGAGCTTCCTCGCCGGTCCTACCGACGCTACCAACAAGCTGTGGGGCGCGCTGCAGAAGCTGCAGAAGGCCGAGCGCGCCAAGGGCGGCGTGCTGGACATGGAGACCGAGGTCGTCTCCGGCCTGACCGCCTACGGCCCCGGCTACATCGACCCCGAGCTGAAGGACCTCGAGAAGGTCGTCGGCCTGCAGACCGATAAGCCCCTGAAGCGCGCCTTCATGCCCTACGGCGGCATCAAGATGGCGGAGCAGGCCTGCACCACCTACGGCTACCAGCCCAGCGAGAAGCTGCACGAGATTTTCACCAAGTACACCCGCACCCATAACCAGGCCGTGTTCGATGCCTACACCCCCGAGATGAAGAAGGCCCGCCACAGCCACATCGTCACCGGCCTGCCCGACACCTATGGCCGCGGCCGTATCGTCGGCGACTACCGCCGCGTGGCGCTGTACGGCATCGACTACCTCATCAAGGCCAAGCAGAACGACTTTGCCAACTGCGGCGACGGCACGATGACCGAGGATGTCGTCCGCCAGCGCGAGGAGATTTCCATGCAGATCTCCGCCCTGAAGGGCATGAAGGAGATGGCCGCTGCCTACGGCTTCGACATCTCCCAGCCCGCCGCCAACGCAAAAGAGGCCGTCCAGTGGCTGTACTTCGGCTATCTGGCCGCCATCAAGACCCAGAACGGCGCTGCCATGTCCGTTGGCCGTGTGTCCACCTTCCTGGACATCTACATCCAGCGCGATCTGGACAACGGCACCCTGACCGAGAGCGAGGCCCAGGAGCTGATCGACCACATGGTCATGAAGTTCCGTATGGTCAAGTTCGCCCGCATCCCCAGCTACAACCAGCTGTTCAGCGGCGACCCCGTCTGGGCGACCCTCGAGGTCGGCGGCATCGGCATGGATGGCCGCTCCATGGTCACCAAGAACGACTTCCGCTTCCTGCACACGCTCGAGAACATGGGCCCCGCCCCCGAGCCGAACATGACGGTGCTGTATTCCAGCGCCCTGCCCAAGACCTTCAAGGACTATGCGTCTAAAATCTCCATCGACACGTCCAGCGTCCAGTACGAGAACGACGACGTCATGAAGCCTGTCTGGGGCGATGACTACTCCATCTGCTGCTGCGTTTCCGCCACCCAGACCGGCAAGGAGATGCAGTTCTTCGGCGCACGTGCGAACCTCGCCAAGTGCCTGCTCTACGCCATCAACGGCGGCGTCGACGAGAAGCTCGGCGAGCAGGTCGGCCCCGCTTACGCCCCCATCACCGCCGAGTACCTCGACTACGGCGAGGTCACGGCCAAGTACGACGTCATGATGGACTGGCTGGCCGGGCTGTATGTCAACATCCTGAACCTCATCCAGTATATGCACGACAAGTACTACTATGAGGCTGCCGAGATGGCCCTGATCGACACCGATGTCCGCCGCACCTTCGCTACCGGCATTGCCGGCTTCAGCCATGTGGTCGACTCCCTGTCCGCCATCAAGTACGCCAAGGTCAAGTGCATCCGCAACGAGCAGGGCCTCGTCACCGATTACGAGATCGAGGGCGACTTCCCGAAGTACGGCAACGATGATGACCGCGCCGATGACATCGCCGTTGAGCTGCTGCGCAGCTTCCTCGAGAAGATCAAGCGCCGCCACACCTACCGCAACTCCGAGGCTACCACCTCGATCCTGACCATCACCTCCAACGTCGTCTACGGCAAGGCCACCGGCGCTATGCCTGATGGCCGCAAGGCGTACACCCCGTTTGCCCCCGGCGGCAACCCGAGCTACGGCGCCGAGACCCACGGCCTGCTGGCGTCCCTGAACTCCGTTGCCAAGCTGCCCTACCACTGGGCACTGGACGGCATCTCCAACACCCAGACCATCAACCCCGATGCCCTGGGCCACAGCGAGGACGAGCGCGTCACCAACCTGGTACAGGTCATGGACGGCTACTTTGACCAGGGTGCCCACCACCTGAACGTCAACGTCTTTGGCGTGGAAAAGCTGCTGGACGCCATGGAGCACCCCGAGAAGGAGGAATACGCCAACTTCACCATCCGTGTCTCCGGCTACGCGGTCAAGTTCATCGACCTGACCAAGGAGCAGCAGCTCGACGTTATCGCACGTACCTGCCACAAGGTCCTGTAATTTTGTAAGCAGAATAGGGCCCGCAGCCGCGGCTGCGGGCTTTTTTGTGGTATACTGTGTTATACCACCCGGTAGGGGCCGGGCATGCCCGGCCCGCAGGTTTGCGCAAGCTACCCGTTCACGTTTTACAGCACCCCTTTTCAAATTGCATTGTAGGGAGGGGTCTTGACCCCTCCGCAGCGGCCAGAGGGCCGGCCGCCCTACAAGCGCCCGCAAAAGGAATGCGTAGGGGAGGGATTTATCCCTCCCGGGACGTGTGCGGCAGCCGCGGGGCGTCGAGGACGCCGCCCCCTACCAATTCATTTTCCCGATAAACGGAGGCAAACTTATGTCCGAAACTCTAGGCTACATCCATTCTGTTGAAACCTTCGGCTTGGTCGACGGGCCGGGCGTGCGGTATATCATCTTTTTGCAGGGCTGCGCCATGCGCTGCCAATACTGCCATAACCCCGAGACCTGGGCGTTTACGAAGGACACCGCCAGCACCCCGCAGGAGGCATTTGCTGCCGCCTACCGCTACCGCAACTACTGGCGCGGCAACGGCGGGCTGACCATCAGCGGCGGCGAACCGCTTTTGCAGCTGGACTTTGTCAGCGAGGTGTTCCGTCTGGCCCGCGCCAAAAAGGTGCAGACCGCGCTGGACACCAGCGCCCAGCCCTTTGCGCCCGACAACGCCGAATGGATGGCCCGCTTTGACCGTCTGCTGGAAAACACCGACCTCGTCATTTTGGATTTAAAGGAAATTGACGACGAGAAACACAAAAAGCTGACCGGCCACAGCAACAAAAACATTCTGGCCATGGCGCAGTATGTGGCGGCCAGAGGCGTGGACCTCTGGATCCGCCATGTGCTGGTCCCCGGCCTGACCGATGACGCCGACGGCCTGCGGCAGCTGGATGCCTTTATTAAAACGCTGCCCACCGTGCGCCGCGTAGAAATTCTGCCCTACCACACGCTGGGACTGTTCAAGTGGCAGAACCTCGGTATCCCGTACCCGCTGGACGGCGTGCGCGTACCCACGGCGGAGGAGGTCGAAACCGCGGAGCAGCTTTTGCATGTGCGCGATTATCCCGATGCACCCAAGGGCAGCAGCACAAAGTAATTTCTACAAAAATACTGGGAATTATTTTGGGAAAATGCTTGACATCACGGCTGCAATATGGTAAAGTATATTCGTGGTTAGCGTCTACTAACCATAACCAACCTCGAACCGTCAACCGGCTGTTTGCCTCTCCGGTGCGGTTCCTGCCAATAACAGGCTGCGCCTCCGTTTTGGCGTTTTGCTCTGCGCCTTTTTAGCGGTCTGCTTATTGCGTTTTGCCCCCATCGTTCTCTGCTCCGGACGGTGGGGGATTTTTTTGTGCGAAGCGCAAAAAAATCGCAGCATCACGGCCACGGGAAACCGCTGCCGCCCCTTTTGCGGTTTGTGTGTAGGGCGGGGTGCCCTCACCCCGCCGCGGGGCGTCGGGGACGCCGCCCCCTACAGTGGCGAACCGCGAACTTTCCCGCTGTGGCAGACGTCCGCAAAAAGGTCATCCCTCCCGGGACTATTGCAACCCTGTAGGGGCCGGGCATGCCCGGCCCGCGGCCTGACGAAAGCGCCCGTCTGCGGGAACCACCCCGGGCGGATATAGAATCCGCCCCTACGGGAAATCGCTGCCGCCCCCTACAGTGGCGAACCGCGGGCGTACATCCCGCAAACCCATCTTTCAACAACAACCGCCGCCCGTCGTGGAAAACTTCCCCGGCGGGCGGCGGTTTATTGCGCGTAAATAGGGTTTACTTGCTGATCCTGTCGATCACGGCCAACTCGTCGGGCGTGAACGTCGTGTGCTCCACGGCCTTGATGTTGTCCAGAATCTGCTGCGTTTTGGAGGCACCGATCAGAACCGTTGTGACCTCGTCGTGGTGCAGCAGCCAGGCAAGGGCCATCTCGGCCAGGGTCTGACCGCGCTGCCGGGCAAGGTCATTCAGGGCGCTGATCTGCGCAAGGCGCTCCGGCGTGATGTCCTTCTCCTTCAAGAACCGCCCGTCGGTGTGGACGCGGCTGTCGGCGGGGATGCCGTGCAGATAGCGGTCTGTCAAAAGCCCCTGCGCCAGCGGGCTGAAGGTGATGATGCCCTTGTGCAGCTTCGCGGCGGTATCCTTTAACCCGTTGTGCTCAATCGTGCGGTCAAAGATCGAATACCGGTTCTGGTTGATGACGAACGGTACATGCAGCTCGTCCAGAATGGCCGCAGCCTTTTCCAGCGTCGGGCCGTCGTAGTTGGACAGACCGGCGTACAGCGCCTTGCCGCTGCGCACGGCCTGCGCCAGTGCGCCCATCGTCTCCTCCAGCGGGGTGTTGGGGTCCATGCGGTGGTGGTAGAAAATATCTACATAGTCCAGCCCCATGCGCTGCAGGCTCCGGTCCAGGCTGGCCAGCAGATACTTGCGGCTGCCCCAGTCGCCGTAGGGGCCGTCCCACATCAGGTAACCGGCCTTGGTGGAGATGATCAGCTCGTCGCGGTAGACGCCGAGGTCGTCCCGCAGAATTTTACCAAAATTCCGCTCGGCAGCGCCCGGCTCGGGGCCGTAGTTGTTGGCAAGGTCAAAGTGGGTGATGCCGTGGTCAAACGCCGTGCGGCAGAGCGCGCGCATATTCTCATACGGGGCGGTGTCACCGAAATTATGCCACAGTCCCAGCGAGACTGCGGGCAGCATAAGGCCGCTGGCCCCGCAGCGGCGGTAGGGGATGACCTGATAGCGGTTTTGTGCGGCTTGGTACATGGGGAAAGCCTCCTTTGCTTTTCTTTCATTATAATATCCGCGGCGGGTGCAGACAATGTGAAAGCTGCACAAAAAGCAGCATCAAAATTCGGCACTTGACATAAATCCGATTTCGGACTATAATGAAATCCGAAATCGGATTTTAAAGAGGAAAGAGAATGGAAGAAAAGGAATCCCAGGCCCGCGCCCTGCTGGACAAAACGAACCGCCAGTTCAATGAGTGCAACGCCCTATACCACGCGGCGGCGCAGCGGTGCGGCCTGTCGGACGCAGCGTTCTGGACGCTGTATGCGCTGGTGACGTCGTGCGAGCCGCTGACCCAGAACCGCATTGCGGCGGACTGGGGCATCCCCAAGCAGACGCTGAACTCCGCCGTGGCGGCCATGGTCAAAAAGGGCCTGCTGGCGCTTTGCCCGGGAAAAGGAGTCCACAGCGGAAAGATCGTGACCCTGACCGCCGAGGGCCGTGCGCTGGCCGAGCGCACCGTCGTGCCGGTCATCGCCGCCGAGGAAAAGGCCATCCGCGCCTTTGGCCTTGCAAGCGCCGAGGAAATGCACCGTCTGACGCAGCGGCATCTGGAATGCCTGCAGCGGGAGTTTGAAAAAATTGCGCGGTAGGGGCCGGGCATGCCCGGCCCGCAGGCTGTCGAAAAACGCTTGTAGGGGCGAGCATTGCTCGCCCGTGCCCGTTTGTCTGCGAAAAAAGCTTTTCAGGAAAACGCGTTGCTGCGCCATGTTGGCGGGCGACCAATGGTCGCCCCTACGTGCGTGCCTGCCGCAAAAACAGGAGCATTTATGTCAAAATCAAACCAGATCCAGCTGTCCGACCACTTTACCACGGGGCGGCTGCTGAAATTCACGGCGTCGCCCATTATCATGATGATCTTCACGTCGATCTACACGATTGTGGACGGCTTCTTTGTCTCGAACTGCGCGGGCAAAACGGCGTTCACGGCGCTGAACCTCATTTACCCCTATCTCCAGATGCTGGGCTGCCTCGGCTTTATGATCGGCACGGGCGGCAGTGCGCTGGTCGCCATGACGCTGGGCATGGGCGATGAGAAGCGCGCAAACCGGCTGTTCAGTATGCTGGCCGTTGCGACTGTGGGCATCGGCGCGATTTTCAGCGTCATCGGCCTGGCACTGCTGCGGCCCGTGGCGCTGCTGCTGGGCGCAACGCCCGAGCTGCTGCCCGGCTGTCTGCTGTATGGCCGCATTTTGCTGACATTCCAAACGGCGTTCATGCTGCAATACCTGTTCCAGAGCTTCTTTATTGCCGCGGAAAAGCCCAAGCTGGGCCTGTTCTTCACGGTGGCGGCGGGCGCGACCAACATGGTGCTGGACTTCGTGCTCGTCGGCGTGGCGGGCTTTGGGCTGGCCGGTGCGGCGTCGGCGACGGTCATCAGCCAGATGGTCGGCGGTGTGGCGCCCATTTTCTACTTTGCGAAACGCCGTCCCGGCTGCCGCCTGTATTTTACAAAGCCGCTGTTCAGCCTGCGGGAGCTGTTCAAAGCCTGCACCAACGGCGTCAGCGAGCTGATGACGAATATCTCGATGTCGCTGGTCAGTGCGCTGTACAACATGCAGCTGCTCAAGCTGTTCGGCGCGGACGGCGTTGCGGCCTACGGCGTGCTTATGTATGTGGGCTTTGTGTTCGCGGCGGTGTTCATCGGCTATTCTCAGGGCACAGCGCCCATTGTCAGCTACCACTTTGGCGCGGACAATAAGGACGAACTGAAAAACCTGCTGCGCAAAAGTGCGGGCATCATTGCGGTGGCCGGTGTGGCGATGCTGGCTTCCAGTGAGCTGCTGGCCGAGCCGCTGGCCAAAATCTTCGTCGGCTACGATGCGGGGCTGCTGGCGCTGACGACCCACGGCATGAAGCTGTACTGCATCAGTTTTATCCTGTCAGGCTTCAACATCTTCGGCTCGGCGTTCTTCACGGCGCTGAACAACGGCACAGTGTCGGCGGCCATCTCCTTCCTGCGCACGCTGCTGTTCCAGGTCGTGTCCATCCTGATCCTGCCGCTTATCATCGGCGTGGACGGCATCTGGCTTGCGGTAGTTGCCGCCGAGGCCATGGCGCTGGTATGCACCGGAGGGTTTGTTGTGAGGGGGAGAAAGAGGTATGGGTATCTGTAAATAAAAAAGAGGGCGCGAAAGCGTCCTCTTTTTTGCGTCTCTAAGGCTTCCCCCGCGGGGCTGCGCCCGCAGGCGCGTGTCGAAGCGCAACCGCCGGAGGCGGCTCTTAGCGCGGAGACTGAAGCTGTCCGCCTAAGCGGACTGATGAGGGCAGAGCTTGCCAATGCATCTCGTGAATGGGTAATTGCGGCACACTCGCCCCTCATCCGGCCTCGGGCGGGGCCTCGGCCACCTTCCCCCGCGGGGGAAGGCAACCTTGCTTATTCCTCCTCCTCATCCTCCAAAATCTCCTGCGCGACCTCGCCGCGGCTCATGCGGGTGTCCATGGCGCGCTTTTCGATCAGGCGGTGGGCGTCGGTCTCGGTGTAGCCTTTTTTCTCAATCAAATAGCACTTTGCGCGGTCCACCAGCCGCAGCTGGGCGATTTTGTCCAGCAGCTTTGCGTTCTCGGTCCGCAGCACGGCCAGGCGCTTGTAGCTGCTGGCCGCGATCTGCACGGCCTGCCGGAACTGTGCGCCGGTGAACGGCTTGGCCAGCACAAGCACGCCGAAATCCTGCAGCTTATCCGCGATCTGCTCCGCGGTGCCGGTCTTGGCCAGAAGGATGACGCCTGCGTCGGTCTTTTCCACGGCGTCGGTGCCCAGCTCGTGGCCGAACTCATCGGGCAGGGGCGTGTTGATGATGACGACCTCAAAGTCGTTGGTATCCATGCGGCGGCGCGCTTCGCCGCCGCTGGCGACAATCGTGGGGCGGGTATAGCCCAGCTCTCCGATATGCCGCGCCAGATATTCATTGGCGTTATTCCCCGCCGAAACGATCAGGGCTTTTGCCATAGGCTGCCCTCCCTTCCTGATAATTTACGATGAAGCTTTCGGGCAGGCCGCCCTGCGTACTCCCGTAAAATCAAATGATCAGGAAGCTGTGCGCTCTTTCCCAGCTCTCGGTGTCGGGGGCACCCTCGGCGTCGTGGCAGAGCTGGGTCTGGTACTCAAAGTACTTGTTCATCAGGGCAACGGGCAGCTCGCGGCTGATAAACTCGCTCTGCCCGGCCACGGTGATGGCCTCGCGCAGGGTGCGGGGCAGGCTGTCCAGACCCGCCGCGGCGCTGGGATGGAACAGGTTGCGGTTCACGGCCTCGGGCAGGGGCAGGCTGTGCTCGATGCCGTCGAGACCGGCGGCCAGGATCAGGCCGATGACCAGATACGGGTTGCCCGCGGGATCGGGCCCGCGCAGCTCAACGCGGCAGAACTCGCCGTGGGCGCTGGGCAGACGCACGAGCTGGCTGCGGTTCTGGCGGCTCCAGCTCACGTACAGCGGGGCCTCGTTTGCGCCCAGGCGCGCGTAGGAGTTGGGCACAGGGTTGCAGAACGCCGTCAGCTCCCGCGCGTGGGCCAGGATGCCCGCCACAAAATGTCCGGCCTCGCTGTCGGGCGTAAAGGCACCGTCAAACAGGTTCTTGCCGTCCCGCAGCAGCGAGACATTGACATGCAGACCGCTGCCCGGCTGGTTGGCCAAAGGCTTGGGCATGAAGCTGGCAAACAGACCGTTGCGGGCCGCAATGGCCTTGACGGTGCTCTTGAAGGTGTTCAGATTGTCGGCGGATTTCAGCGCCGTCGTGTAGCGGAAGCAGACCTCGTTCTGGCCGTGGCCGCTCTCGTGGTGGCTGTGCTCGGGGTGCAGGCCCATTTCCTCAATGGCAAAGCAGATCTCCCGGCGGATGTTCTCGCCCTTGTCCAGCGGCGGGATGTCAAAATAGCCGCCTATGTCCAGCGGAATGCGGGTCGGGCTGCCGTGCTCGTCGGTCTCGAACAGGTAGAACTCGCACTCGCAGCCGACGTTGCAGACAAGGCCCATGGCGCGGGCACGCTTGATGACGGATTGCAGGTAGCCGCGGCAGTTGCCCTCAAACGGCTTGCCGTTGGGCAGGGTGATGTCGCAGTACATGCGGATGACGCGGCCCTCGGTGGGGCGCCACGGCAGCACGGTGGCGGTGTCCGGGTCCGGCCAGAGCACAAGGTCGCTCTCCTCGACGTTCATGAACCCGGCGATGGACGACCCGTCGAAGCTGACACCCTCGGCAAAGGCGCGGGGCAGCTCACTGGCAAAAAGCGAAACGTTTTTCTGGTTGCCGAAAATATCGCAGAACGTCAGCTTGGCAAACTTGACGTCGTTATCCTCCACAAAGTTGAGAATGTCCTGTGCGGTGCGTTTCATAGGAACCTCCTGTAAAAGCCTTCCCCTGCGGGGGAAGGTGGCGCGAAGCGACGGATGAGGGGCGAGTGTGCCGCGGCAGACCGTGAACGGGTCGTATGGCGAGGCCGCCCTTCATCAGCCGCCTGCGGGCGCAGCCCCAAGGGGGAAGCCGCAGATACTCGAAAGGCCCACCTGTGCGGGCGGGCCTTTCGAGCTGGTGTAAGAAATAGGAAAAGGAGAATGGCGATTGTAAAAGGGTGTAACCTTACACCCGGCTGCGTCTTCACTGTGCGGGGCGGGGGCGCGGCCAGTAAGGAGAATGGCGTGATATGGGCGGGCTGCTGCTTGCGGGGAAACAACCCATCCCGCAGGGGCGCATCCTATATGCGCCCGTCAACCGGCAGCCCCTTGCGGGCGGATACGGGAGCCGCCCCTACAGAAGCGCGGGAGAAAATCACTCGGTATAGAACAGCATACGGCTGTAGCAGGGCAGGGGCCAGTAATCCTCATCGACGATGCTCTCGGCCTCGTCGGCGGCGGCACGCAGGGCATCCATCGCGGGGATGACCTCGTCGTGGAAGGCGTGTGCCTTGGCGGCCTCGTCGTCCATGGCGCTGACCTTGTCGGTAGCGGCCTGCAGGGCGTCGGTGGCGTCGGACATCTCGTCGGTGTACTTGCTCAGGGCGGTCAGGACCTTCGTCTCGGCCTTGGTGGAGATGCCCTCCACAGCGGCGGTCTTGGCGGCGGCTGCGCCGGCGACCTCGCCCATGTAGGCGGTGGCGGCGGGGATCAGCTGCTTGTTGGCGATCTTGAGCATCGTGCGGGCCTCGATGTTGAGGATCTTGGAGTAGTGCTCCATCTCGACCTCGTAGCGGCTCAGCATCTCGGTCTTGGTCAGGACGCCGAACTCCTCCATCAGGGCAATGTTCTTCTCGTCCTTCAGCGCGATCATCGCGTCGGGGGTGCACTTGCGGTTCGGCAGGCCGCGGCGCTCGGCCTCGATCTCCCAGGCCTCGCTGTAGCCGTTGCCGTTGAAGATCACGCGGCGGTGCTCGTTCAGCGTCTTTTTGACCCAGGCGGCAGCCGCGCACTCAAAGTCGGCGGCACCGGCGGTCTCGGCCACGAACTCCTTCAGGCTCTTGGCGACGGCGGTGTTCAGGATCGTGTTCGCGTCGGACAGGTTCTCGGCGGAGCCGGGCATACGGAACTCAAACTTGTTGCCGGTGAAGGCGAACGGAGAGGTACGGTTGCGGTCCGTGGTGTCCTTGCTGAACTTGGGCAGGACATCAACGCCCAGGTCCATCTTCATCTTGACGGGGCCGGCATAGGGGGAATCGGTGCAGATGGCATCAATAACGGCCTCCAGCTCCTCACCGACGAAGATGGAAATGATGGCCGGGGGTGCCTCGTTGGCGCCCAGACGGTGATCGTTGCCCGGGGTGGCGACGGAGGTGCGCAGCAGGTCGGCGTAATCGTCAACGGCCTCGATGACCGCGGACAGGAACACCATGAACTGCAGGTTCTCCATCGGGGTGTCGCCGGGATCCAGCAGGTTCTCGTGCTTGGTGCTGATGGACCAGTTGTTGTGCTTGCCGCTGCCGTTGACGCCCTCGAACGGCTTCTCATGCTGCAGGCAGACCAGACCGTGCTTGTCGGCGATCTTCCTCATCATCTCCATCGTCAGCAGGTTGTGGTCGATGGCGACGTTGGTGGTGTCGTAGATGGGGGCCAGCTCATGCTGGCAGGGGGCGACCTCGTTGTGCTTGGTCTTGGCGGGAATGCCCAGCTTCCACAGCTCCTCGTCCAGCTCCTTCATAAAGCCGGAGACGATGGGGCGGATCGTGCCGAAGTAGTGCTCCTCCAGCTCCTGGCCCTTGGACGGGGCAGAGCCGAACAGCGTGCGGCCGCACAGCACCAGGTCCAGGCGCTTTACGTAGTCCTCTTTCTTGATCAGGAAGTACTCCTGCTCGGGGCCTACGGTGGTCGCGACGCGGTCCACGTCCTTGCCGAACAGCTTCAGCACCTTGCAGGCCTGGTCGGAGATGGCCTGCATCGAGCGCAGCAGCGGGGTCTTTTTGTCCAGTGCCTCGCCGGTGTAGGAGCAGAACGCAGTGGGGATGCACAGCGTATCGTCCTTCACGAAAGCGTAGCTGGTGGGGTCCCAGGCGGTGTAGCCGCGGGCCTCGGCCGTAGCGCGCAGGCCGCCGGAAGGGAAGCTGGACGCGTCCGGCTCGCCCTTCACAAGCTCCTTGCCGGAAAACTCCATAATAACGCGGCCGTCTTTGGTGGGGCTGATGAAGCTGTCGTGCTTTTCACTGGTCACGCCCGTCAGCGGCTGGAACCAGTGGGTATAGTGCGTGGCGCCGTGCTCAATGGCCCAGTCCTTCATGGCGTTGGCCACCACGTTGGCTACTTCCACGTCCAGCGGCGCACCGCGCCGGATCGTCTCATGCAAAGATTTATAAGTCGCGCTCGGCAGGCGCTCTTTCATCACGTGGTCGTTGAATACCATGCTGCCGAAAATTTCCGTAGTCGTCGCTGCCATACTCCCTTACTCCTTTTCTCCGGTGTATTTTGTATACTTTCCCTGCGGACAGCCTCTGCCTGCCTGAATGCAGACAAAAAAGGCGCTGTGGACAAAACCGTCCACAGCGCCTTTGCTGTTCTATGGCCCAAATCATACACCTCCGGGCGGCGGCTGTCAACGCTTTTTTCGAAATTTCTGTC
>ERZ773188.3498-NODE-3498-length-13124-cov-8.748030_pt1 | contig 13124 bp, 11 predicted proteins | sample MGYA00581011_ERZ773188 | MGnify/ENA primary metagenome ERZ773188 (study PRJEB29015, sample SAMEA2737798) | human gut metagenome | biome: human gut; feature: human-associated habitat; material: faeces | place: China | collected 2012 ...
TGATATTCATATTTCAGCCCTCCTTAACCCAGCGACTTGGCCGCGTTGATGACGGCCTGCACTTCGTTGACGACAGCGCGGGACGTGATCGTCGCGCCGGAGATGGCTTCGATGGTGCCCTTGTCCTTGGTCAGGGCAAGGCCGTCGCCCTGACCGACCAGGTGGTCGCGCCAGGCGCCTTCATTGGTGTCCGCCGCCTTGGCGCCGAGACCGGAAGTCTCGGAGTGCTTGGTGACGTACACGCCGGTGCAGTTATAATCGCTGTCGAGGCCGACGACCATGGTGATCATGCCCTGCGCGCCGGAGAACGTAGTCTCGGCGACGTAGCCGATCTGCTGGCCGCCGGTGGTGGCGGTGCTGAGCTTGGTGATGGTGCCGTCGTTCTCAAAATTGGCCTGCTCGGAATAGTCGTCGGCCTGGAGGACGTTGGCGTATGCTTTGTTGGTCGTCTCGACCGCGCGCATGGCAATGGTGTCTTTCGTCACCTCATAAACGAGGCCGAGGGCCAGCGCCATGATGGCAGACACGGCAAAGAGCACGAGCGCAAGCTTGATGATCTGGCCGCCGCCGGATTTCTTTTCAGTCTTTTCAGCCATTTGCAGCAGCCTCCTTTGCTTCTTTCTTCGCAGCCTTTGCAGCGGCCTTCTTGGCCTTGACGTCCTCGCGGCTGACGCCGAACTGACGGCGCTGGGTGTGCTTGTCGAACATCCACGCGCAGCAGTTCATGATGAGGATGGCAAAGGAAACGCCCTCCGGGAAGCCGCCGAACACGCGGATGAGCACGGTCAGCGCGCCGCAGCCGACGCCGTAGATGATGCGGCCGGGAGCGGTGACGGGGCTGGTGCTGTAGTCGGTCGCCATGAAGAAGGCACCGAGCAGCAGGCCGCCGGACAGGAGGTTATCGAGCATCCACTCGACGTGGGTATAGCCGCCGCCATTTTTGCTTCCGAAGATGAGCGTCAGCAGCGCGACGGAGCCGATGAACGACACGGGGATGTGCCAGGTGATGACCTTGCGGCACAGCAGGTACACGCCGCCGATGAGCAGCGCAAGCGCGCTGACCTCGCCGAGGCAGCCGGGCATGGTGCCGAGGAACATGGACTTATAAGTAAAGTACTGCGGCAGCGCCTCGCCGGCCTTCATGTAGCTGAGCGGGGTGGCCATGGTGGTCGCGTCCGCGCCGATGACGGACGTCAGGCTGCTGGGCACGACCCAGGTGGTCATGAACAGCGCGTAGGAGGCGAGCAGGAACGCACGACCGGCGAGCGCCGGGTTGAGGAAGTTCTTGCCGATGCCGCCGTAGAGCTGCTTGACGACCACGATGGCGAAAAACGCACCGATGATCGGCAGCCACCACTTGCAGTTGGCCGGCAGGGTGTACGCGAGCAGGATGCCCGTGACCACGGCGGACAGGTCGCCGATGGAGTCGGGCTTTTTCATGAGCTTACGGTAAGCCCACTCAAAGAACACGCACGACACGATGGACACGGCCAGCGGGATGAGCGCCTGCGCGCCGAACTGCCACACGCCGACACACAGAGCCGGGAGCAGGGCGATGATCACGTCGAGCATGATCTCGCGGGTGCCGCGCTTGGCGCGCACCTGAGGCTGGTAGGCAGCGTCAAAGGTAAATTCTTTCGGTGTCATTTCGTTTCAGCCTCCTTTGCAGCGGCTTCCGCGCGGGCCTTTTCTTCAGCTGCACGGGCGGCGAAGAGGAGCTTTGCGGTCTTGAAGGTATGGGTCAGGGGCAGACGGCCCGGGCAGTTGTACGAACAGCTGCCGCACTCGAAGCAGTCGAGGATATGGTACTTCTGCATGTTCTCGAAGTCGCGGTTCTGATAGTACTTATACATATACAGCGGCTCGAGCTTCATCGGGCAGACGGTCAGGCACTTGCCGCAGTGGATGCACGTCGGATTCTCGACGGAGCGGTCTTCCTTATCGGTGAAGAACAGGATACCCGCGGTGCCCTTGATGTTGGGGGCCTCGAGATTCGTGGCGATCAGGCCCATCATGGGTCCGCCGAGGACGATCTTCTTCGGCTCGACGACGAAGCCGCCGCACTGCTCGACGATGTAGCTGAACGGGGTGCCGAAGCGGCACTGCAGGTTGTAGGACTTATCGCCCATGGCGCTGCCGGCGACGGTGAGGACACGCTCGATGCTGGGCATGCCTTCGTAGCAGGCGCGGTAGATGGCATACGCCGTCTGGGTGCTGATGACGTTGCAGCCGACGCCGGACGGCAGGCCGCCGGGCTTGACCTCACGGTTCGTGATGGCCTTGATCTGCATCTTCTCGGCGCCCTGGGGGTACTTGACGTTCTCCGGCACGATCTCCACGCCGTACTGCGCGGGGTTCTTGGACAGCAGCAGGTCGATGGCGTCCTGCTTGTTCTTCTCGATGCCGTAGTAAGCCTTGTCGAGACCGGACGCGATGCGCGCCAGCTCGATGCCCTTGAGCAGCTCCTCAGGGTGGTTCTTCATGGTCAGGTGGTCGCCGTTGAGGTACGGCTCGCACTCTGCGCCGTTGATGATGAGGGTATCGACCTTGCCAAGGCCGCCGCGGATCTTGAACGCGGTCGGGAACATGGCGCCGCCGTGACCGACGATACCGGCCTCGCGGATGCGCTCGAGGATGGCCTCAGGATCCTTCATCTGCTCGGGCGTCAGGGGCGCGAGATCCGTGCAGGGGGTGTCCTGGAAGTCATTTTCGATCACGATCGCGGGGATCATATCGCCCAGGGGGTGGGGTCTCGGCTCAATAGCGATCACCTTGCCGGAGACCGTCGCGTGAATGGGCGCGGAGACGGGTGCCGGATTGTCAGCGATCTTCTGACCCATCTTCACATAATCGCCCACCGCGACCAGCGGTTTGCAGGGTGCGCCGATATGCTGCATCATCGGGAGCACGACCTGCGGCGGAGGCGCAATGACGGTCACCGGAACGTCCGGAGCCTTCATGTAGTTGGGATGAACTCCGCCATGAAACTTAAAGGGCATTTGCATCACCTCTCTATTTTTTGACCCACATATATTAGCACACCAGCCTAACTTCGTCCACCAAAAATGGCGGAAAAACATCAAATTGTACTAATTTAAATATTAACGAACCTGCAAAAATGCTGACAAATCCAACATTTCCGGAAACTTTGCAACATTTTGTGCATATTGGCGGGATTTCTCGCCATTCCAGCGCGCCGGGCGGAAAAAATTCTGTGTTCGGGACTTAACAAGCGGGGAAAAATCCTGTAAAATAGATAGCAAATGCTCTGCCGGCGCCGCCGGCGGCAAAAGGAGGCCACGTTATGCTGACACCCTGGGCGGATACGCTCGACCGCGCGCAGCCCCTGCCGGAGTATCCCCGGCCGCAGATGGTGCGCGACAGCTACCTGAATCTCAACGGCCCGTGGAGCTACGCGATCACGACGAGCGCGCAAAAGCCTGCGCAGGCCGACGGCACGATCCTCGTGCCCTTCTCGCCCGAGAGCGAGCTGTCCGGTGTGGGACACGTCCTGCAGCCGGAGGAATACCTGTGGTACATCCGCACGGTCACGCTTCCGGACGGGTTCAATGTCGGCCGCGTGCTGCTGCACTTCGGCGCGGTCGACCAGATCGCGACCGTGTGGTGCAACGGCGTAGAGCTGACCACGCACACGGGCGGCTACCTGCCGTTCACGGTGGACATCACCGAGGTGCTGGCCAAAGAAAACACGATCCTCGTGTGCGTGCGCGACGCGACGAATAAGTCCCAGCTCCCGCGCGGCAAGCAGACGCTGCACCCGCACGGCATCTGGTACACGCCGCAGAGCGGCATCTGGCAGACGGTCTGGCTCGAGAGCGTGCCGCAGAACTATATCCATTCCCTGCGCGTGACGCCGCTGTTCGACGCGCATCAGGTGGAGATCACCGTCGAGGGTGCCGGCCAGTGCACGATCGACCTCGAGGGCAAACGCTTCACATTCCCGGCGGGCGTGCCGGCGCACGTGCCGGTGCAGTCATTCCGCCCCTGGTCGCCGGAGCACCCGACGCTCTACCCCTTCAGCGTGACGCTCGGGGACGACACGGTCTACAGCTACTTTGCCATGCGCAAGTGCAGCGTGGAAACGGACAAGGACGGCGTGCGCCGCCTGTTTCTCAACGGCAAGCCGTATTTTCACAACGGCCTGCTCGATCAGGGCTACTGGCCGGACGGGCTCTACACCGCGCCGAGCGACGACGCGCTCATCTATGACATCCAGCTGGCCAAGGACATGGGCTTCAATATGCTGCGCAAGCACATCAAGGTCGAGTGTGACCGCTGGTACTATCACTGCGACCGGCTGGGCATGCTCGTCTGGCAGGATATGCCCTGCGGCGGCAAACGCTACGACCCGCTCATCGTCTCGACCCCGCTCGTGACGGGCTGGCACCTCGACGACAGCTGGTATCCCCTCTTCGGCCGCACGAATGTGACGGCGCGCAAGGCGTTTTTGAACGAGCTGCGCGACATGGTCACCACGCTCTACAACCACCCGTGCATCGCCGTGTGGGTACCGTTCAACGAGGGCTGGGGCCAGTTTGACTGCCAGACGGCCGTGCAGGTCATCGAGTCCATAGATAAGACCCGCACGATCGACCCGGCCAGCGGCTGGCACGACCAGGGCTTCGGCGATGTGCGCAGCCTGCACGTGTATTTCCAGAAGTACAGGTTCCAGCCCGATAAGCTCGGCCGCGCCACGCTGCTGTCGGAGTTCGGCGGCTATATCCACCGCGTCGAGGGCCACGCCGTCGGCGGCAAAAGCGTCGGCTACAAAACGTGCGACGCCCCGCTCTCGCTCGAGTATGCGCTCCAGGCGCTCTATGACGAGCAGATCCGTCCGGCCATCGCGCAGGGGCTCAGCGCCGCAGTGTACACGCAGCTGAGCGACGTGGAGCACGAGCTCAACGGCCTCGTGACCTATGACCGCAGCGTCGTGAAGCTCCCGGTGCAGACGCTGCGCAAGATCTTTTATATCGAAAACGAATAAACAAAACCGCCCGCTGCGATCGCAGCGGGCGGTTGATTTTTGCGTTTCGGGCTCGGCTCAGTACGCCACGCCCCAGTAGATCATGCACTTGGCGGGCTTGCCGCACACGGGGCACACGTCGTCAATGTGCTCCTGCTGGAACGGGATGCAGCGGCTGGACATGCCGGCCTTGTCCTTCATCTCGAGCTCGCAGGCGAGGTCGCCGCACCACATGGTCTTGATGAAGCCGCCGTTTTTCTCCTGCAGCTCCTTGGCCTCGGCCAGCGAGTGCGCGGCATAGGTGTGCTCGTCGAGGTTGCGCTTGGCCTTGTCGAACAGGCCCTGCTGCACGGTCTCGAGCAGCTCGGGGATGCGCGCCTCGAGCTCGTCGAGCGCGACGGTGATCTTCTCGCCGTTGTCGCGGCGGACGGCGACGCAGTGGCCGGCCTCGATGTCCTTCGGGCCGATCTCGACGCGCAGCGGCACGCCCTTCATCTCCCAGTTGGCAAACTTCCAGCCGGGGCTGTTGTCGCTGAAATCGCCCTGCGCGCGCAGGCCGGCGGCCTTCAGGCGCGCGACGAGCTCCTCGGCCTTCTCGGTCACGCCGGGCTTGTGCGCCGCGATCGGCAGCACGATCACCTGGATCGGCGCGATGTGCGGCGGCAGGACGAGGCCGCTGTTATCGCCATGGGTCATAATCAGGCCGCCGATGATCCGCGTGGACATACCCCACGAGGTCTGGTGCGGATAGGCCTGCTGGTTGTTCTTGTCGGTGTAGGTGATGTCAAACGCGCGGGCGAACCCGTCGCCGAAGTAGTGGCTCGTACCGGACTGGAGCGCCTTGTGGTCGTGCATCATGCACTCGATCGTATAGGTGTTCACGGCGCCGGCGAACTTCTCCTTGTCGGTCTTGTTGCCGCGGATAACGGGCATGGCCAGCTCCTGCTCGCAGGTGTCGGCATAGATCTCGAGCATCTGCAGCGTCTCCTTGCGGGCCTCGGCCTCGGTGGCGTGCAGGGTGTGGCCCTCCTGCCAGAGAAACTCACGCCCGCGCAGGAACGGGCGGGTGGTCTTCTCCCAGCGCATGACGCTACACCACTGGTTGTACAGGCACGGCAGATCGCGCCAGCTGTGCACGATGTGGCTCCAGTGCTGGCAGAAGAGCGTCTCGGACGTCGGGCGCACGCACAGGCGCTCCGGCAGCTCCTCGCTGCCGCCCATCGTGACCCACGCGCACTCGGGCGCGAAGCCCTCAACGTGGTCCTTCTCCTTCTGCAGCAGGCTCTCGGGGATCAGCATCGGCATGGCCACGTTCTGGTGACCGGTCGCCTTGAACTTGCCGTCGAGTATCTTCTGGATGTTCTCCCAGATGGCGTAGCCATACGGGCGCAGGATGAACAGACCCTTGACATCGGAATAGTCCACCAGCTCCGCCTTGGTGCACACGTCGGTGAACCACTGGGCGAAGTCCACTTCCATATCGGTGATCTGCTCGACCTTCTTATCTTTGGCCATAAGCGCAACACTCCTCTGTATGCCGCGCAGAGATCCCGCGCGGACGTATTTCATAATGTATGGGGTAACTTATATAGTGTATAGAATCCGCCGCCGCTTGTCAAGCACCAAGCAGCTCCTGCACCGCAAAAACACCGATCATGACGGCGATGATAAAATACAGCACGACCGCGGCGACGGAGTGCCGCGCCGGCCGGCGGTCAAACAGCTGCCCCGCGCACCAGAACACGAGCAGCGCGGTGCCAATCCAGTAGACCGGGTTGAGCGCGATGGCCATGACCGTTACCTCGACGATCAGCAGCGCGAACACCACGATCTGCCACGTGCGGATGCGCCGCGCGCGGCTGTTGCAGTAGATCTCGCGCCAGGCGTCGGAAAGCTCGCGGCGCTGGCGGCGGAAAAACGGCTCGCGCGGCTTTTTCGGCGCGGCCGCTTCGGCCGGAGCCTCGGTCGTTTCGACTACGGTCTCGGTTATGGTTTCGGCGGTCCCGGCCGCCGTTTCAGGTTCTGCTTCGGTGTAGGGGCGCTCTTGTTCCATGCGTTCCACTCCTTTCCGGCTTTTCGGAAAACCGGTCCTTTTTCCACAGGATACCCCGCCGCGCAGCGCCTGTCAAGAGCTGGGTCACGGCCGAAAAGTGCATTTCGGACTTGACCGCGCACCATTCGTGCAATATAATATGTAAATTAGAGATGCTATTTCAAGATGCAATCGAACCCCTTGGAGGTGACCATCTATCAACAGACAGAGTTACATGGCGGAGATCAGCAGCCTGCTCGGCCTGATCACCGACGACAATACCCGTCAGGCGCTCATCGCGCAGATGGAGAACATGTTTGACAACGCCCCCGATGAGGAGCGCCTCATTCAGGAGATCGGCAACCCGACGAAGGTGGCCGTCGCCCTCATTCGCTACGCCGACAGCGGCAAGATCACGCCGGCCGCCGCGCCCGTGGTCGCGCCCGAGCAGGTGCAGCCCAGGCGCGCGCCGCAGCCGCGCCCACGTGCCGAGCAGTACCGCCCCATCGCGCCGCAGCCTGCTCCCCAGCCGGCCTATGCCGACCAGGCCGCCGAGGACACCTGCGACGAGCAGCCCGCCGCGCCCGTGCTCGACGGTCAGTTCTCGTTTGACGAGCAGCCCGAGGAAGGCTACTATGATGAGCAGCCCGCGGACGACGGCTACTATGACGAGCAGCCCGCCGACGACGGCTACTACGACGAGCAGCCCGCCGATGACGGCTACTATGACGAGCAGCCCGCGGATGACGGCTACTATGACGAGCAGCCCGCGGATGACGGCTACTACGACGAGCAGCCCGCGGATGACGGCTACAATGACGACCCGAACTACGCCACCGACGGCGAAGAAGGGTATTATGACGAAGCCTATTACGACGAGCCGGCCTACAAGACGAACGTCTTTCTGGCGATTCTCTACACGCTCGGCGCGATCATCATCGGCGTGCCGGTGCTGGCCGTGCTGCTGGTGCTGGATCTGGCCGTGCTGGCCATCGGCGTCGCGTGCGGCGCTGGCGGTGTTGGCCTGATCGCGACGGCCTTCATCGGTCTGCCCATGGTGGCGGATATGCTCATCCTGCTCGGCGGCGGCGCCGCCGTGATCGCCATCGCGCTTGTCGTGATCTGGCTGGCCATCTGGCTGTTCATCCGCGTGGTCATCGGCTGGGTCCGGCTGCTCGCGCGCACGGGCAAGCGCTGGTGCAGAAAGGAGATCGCCGCATGAAAAAAGCCTGGAAAACCATTCTCATCATCGCGCTGTGCATCCTGATCGTCGGCGAGATCGTGCTCGGCGTCGGCCTTGCGACCGGCGGCAGCCCCGACCGCATCTGGGATGCGGCGTATGAACACTACGACTTCGCGTCAGTCTTCGCATTCATCAAGTCCTCCGGCATCGCGGACTTCCTTGCGAGCATCGGCCTGTAAGAAAAGCAAAACATGAGGCGGCGAGCGTGGCTCGCCGCCTCATTTCATTTTATTTCATTTTAAAGAGCAGCACGCCGCCCGTCATCAGCGCGAGTCCCGCCCATTTGCTCCAGCCGAAGGCGAGCTTTTCCGTGCCCATGATGCCGAAGGCGTCGATGGCCGCGGCCGCAGAAAGCTGCGCGATGAGGATCGTCGCCACGGCGAGCGTCGGGCCGAGCCTGCCCATGCCGAGCATAACCGTGACCGTGATGGCCAGCGCTAGCACGCCGCCGAACCAGCAGTATTTCGGCGCGGCGCCCAGCGCGGCAAAGCTGCCCGTGCGCCAGAACACCAGCACCAGCAGCGACAGTGCCGCCGCCACGCACTGCACGAAGGCGTTGGTCTCCATCGTGCCGATGTGCTCGGACAGGCGCGTGTTCATCACGCCCTGAATGCTCATCGCCGCCCCGGCGAGGATGCACGCGAGAAATCCACCCAAAATTCATCGGCTCCTTCCGAATAATCCTTGCACTGCCGCCAGAGATGTGTTACACTGTGTTGTACGGGCAAACATTTGCCCGCAGTACACGTACAAAGGAGGCCCCGCCCATGGCAGCAGGCAGCAAACCGAAATACTATCTCGTGGAGGCGAGCGTCCTGCCTGAGATCTTCGCCAAGGTGATCGAGGCCAAGGAACTGCTCGAGACCGGCCAGGTGCGCACGGTGGCGGACGCCGTGGCGCGCGTGGACATCAGCCGCAGCGCGTTTTATAAATACAAGGACTTCGTGTCCCCGTTTCAGGACATGTCGCGCGGCCATCTGGTGACGTTCAACCTCGAGCTGCTCGACCGGCAGGGCGTGTTGTCATCCGTCCTCGCTATTTTTGCCGAAAACGGTGCAAATATACTCACCATCAACCAGAGCATCCCGACGAGCGGCGTCGCCCCGGTGACGATCACGGCCGCGACCGAGAACATGCAGACGACGATGGAGGCGTTCATGGCGGCGCTCAAGGCGGCCGACGGCATCATCCGCGTGCACCTCATGGCCGGCTGAAGATAAAAGCAATACAGCCCCGAACCGTGTTGGTTCGGGGCTGATTTTTTTATCTCATGTTCACTCGAGCAGCTGGGCGCGGCCGCCGTGCAGCCGGATCTTCCCGGCGCAAAAGCGCTTGACCGCCTCGGGCAGGAGCTTCCACTCCGCATCGGTGAGCACGCGGCGCTTGAGCGTCGTGACATCATCGTCCTCAAGCACGGGCACAGCCTTTTGCAGCAGCACCGGGCCGACGCCGCCGGTCTCGTCCACGAGATAGGCCGTCGCCCCCGTAACCTTCAGGCCGCGGGCAAGCACCGCCTCATGCACCGCGTCGCCGCGCAGCGTCTCGAACGCCGGGACGAGCGACGGCTGCACCGCAATGACCTTGTTGCGAAAGCTCTTCGCCGTCTCGCGGCCGACGCCGGGATAAAACCCCGCGTTGATGACGAGCTCGATGTCCATATCCTTGAGCTTGTTGCGGATGGCCATGTCGTACGACGTATCGTTCGGGAACATGGCCGGCTCGACGACGACGGTCTCGATGCCGGCGTTGCGCGCGCGCTTGAGCGCGTAAGCGTTGGCGTCGGACGAGATGACGGCGACGAGCTGCAGCTCCGGGATCTCACCGAAGAACACGGAGTCCAGCAAACTTTGCAATTTTGTTCCCTTGCCGGAAACCAGAACAGCGCTGCGGATCATATGCTTGATTACTCCTTCCCCAGCAGCCGGGCGGCTGTGGCGCGGTTGTTGTCCTCCTGCCGGTTGAGCAGCTCGGTGCGGCGGCGCAGCTCCTCGCCTCTGCCGGCAAGCGCGACAGCCGCATCAATCTGATCGGACAGGTCCTCTTCGTTGACTGCCTCGAACTGCATATAGTTTGTCTGCTCGACATAGTCGAGAAACGCCGTGACCTTCGGGTCGTAGGCGACGCCAATGAGCGGCACGCCCTGCCCGGCGGCAAAGATCAGCCCGTGCAATCGCATGGACACGACAGCCGTCATGCGCGAGAGCACGCCGATCACCTCGCCCGTGGACATCTGCTCGCCGAGCACATGAAACGGGATGCTCAGGTGCTCCGTGACGAGCTGGCTGGCCTCGCCGTCGGTGCGGAAATTGATGCTGAGGAACACCGGCGTCAGGCCGTATTTCAGGTAGGCGTACACGGCGCCGGCGGCGAACACGGTGGCCTTTTCCTCAATGCCGGGCCACTTGCGCAGTACGAAGCCGATATATTTGCCGTCCGGGTCCATATCGTGCTCGCGCAGGATGCGGTCGATGCGGCCGCGCTCGGCGGCCTGCAGCGTGAGCGCGGGGTCGGACGCGAGGATCACTTCCGGCTCCGTGACGCCGAAGTCCGAGAGCGTCTCGCGGCTGTCCGGCTCGCGGAGGGTGATCTTGTCCACACAGCCGTTGATGATGCGCGCGGCGAGCTGCCGGTCGCGCTCATACACGATCGGGCCGATGCCGCAGCCGTACATCTGCACCTTGCAGCCGCAGCGGTGCGCCAGGCGGATGGTACTCAGATAGTACCACAGGCTCATGCGGCTCGTGACGTCCTGCATCAGGCTGCCGCCGCCGCTGATGAACAGCTGGCTCCGGCGCAGCACGCGCCGGATGGCCAGATAATGAAACCGGTTGCACGCGTTGACGCCGTAGGCGCTGCGCGTATCCTTCGGCCGGCGGGAGATCACGGTCACGGGCATGTTCGCGTCGATGCGGCGCATCTCGCCGATGATGGCCTGCAAAATGGCATCGTCGCCCGCGTTGCCGAAGCCGTAGGCCCCGCAGATGAGCACGCCGTCGCGCACACCGTCGCGCCGGTTGCGCTCCATGCGGAAGACGGCGTTGTAGATCTCCAGCTGGCGCAGGCCGGTGGCCTCCTCGGAGAAGTCGGCCTTGCCGCGCCGGTAGAGCGCCTCGCCCATCTCGTGCCGGTAGTCTTCGTCGAGCGCGTAGCGCGCGAGGTAGGCAGCGAGCATGCGCACGTCGCCGGGCTCGATGAGCAGGCCGGTCACACCGTGCTCGATGATGGCCGGCACGCCGCCGACGTTCGAGGCGACGGTGGCCAGATGCGCGCGCGCGCCCTCGGGCAGCGCATAGGGAAACGCCTCCGACAGGGACGAGAGCGTATTGATGTCAAGCGCGCCGTAAAAGCTGTCGAGGTCGTTGACCCAGCCGAGGAAGAATACGCTGTCGGCCAGCCCCAGCTCTTTTGTGAGCGCCTCGAGCTTTTTGCGCTCCTTGCCGTCGCCCGCGATGGCGAGACGCAGCTGCGGGCAGGCCTTTTTTGCCAGCGCCACGGCGCGGATGAGCGTCGGGATGTCCTTGACGGGGTCGAGCCGGGCGGCAATGCCCGCGATGACGTCGCCCTCGTGAACCGTATACCCGAACTGCGCGAAATACGCCGCGCGGTCGGTCTTGGGCACGACGTGGGAAAAGTCAAGCCCGTTGTAGATGGAAAAGAGCCGGTTCGGCTCAAAGCCGCGGTCGATGAGCCGCTGGCGGATGGGGTCGGACACGCACACACGGTAATCGAGCCGGTGCAGCGCCCAGATATTGAGCGTGCCGTAAACGGCGCGGGCGAACGGCCGGCCGAGATAGTCGAGCCGGTAGTCGCTGTGCACGGTGCTGATGACCGGCACGTGCACGCTCGCCTTGAGCATGGCGCCCATGACGTTGGCCATGGAGCCGTGGCAGTGCACGAGGTCGTACTCCCCCGCGCGGATCAGCTTTTTGAGCGCGGCGAGGTTCGGCAGAAAGCCTCCGTCGAGCACCATCGTCGGGATGCCGAGCGCGGCCGCGCCGTCGGCAAAATCACCGCCGCGGAAGCACACGAGCTGCACGTCGATGATCTGACCGAGATATTTCAGCAGGGAGTAGACATGCGTCCGGGCGCCGCCGGTGTCGCCCCCGCTGATGAGGTGGATTACTTTCACTTTGCCCTCCAAAGCACTTGTGCGCGCTGCAAAAACACGGTATAATGCGCTCGTACAGGTGCTGACACATTCCCGCGCGGAACAAAAGCGCGGATTCAGATTATTATACTGTATGATTCCATTATGGTCAAGTTTTGGAGGCCCGCAATGACGAAAATTTATCTGATCCGGCACGCGGAAGCGGAGGGCAACCTCTACCGCCGCATCCAGGGACACTGGGACGGGAGCATCACCCCGCTCGGCCTGCAGCAGATCGACGCGCTCGCGCAGCGGTTCCGCCGCGAGCACATTGACGCGCTCTACTGCAGCGATCTGTCGCGCGCGCGCGCGACGGCCGAGGCGATCACGCGCTATCACGACATTCCGGCCGTGGCCACGCCGCGCCTGACGGAGATCTGCATGGGCGTGTGGGAGGGCCGCGCCTGGGGCGACGTGGAGCACGACTTTCCGGAGCAGATGCGCTATTTCAACACGGATCCGGACCGCTGGTCCGTACCCGGCTGCGAGCCGATCCGTGCGGTGCAAAAGCGCATGGCCCGCGCCATCTCCGACCTTGCCGCGCGGCACGATGGGCAGACGATCGCCCTCGTGAGCCACGGCATGGCCATCCGCGCCTATCTATGCACCGTGCTGGGCATCCCGAACAGCGAGATGGCCACCCTGCCCTATGGCGACAACACATCCGTGAGCCTGCTGCTCGTCGACGGCGAGCGCACGACCGTGGAGTATTATAACG
>ERZ773188.3518-NODE-3518-length-13051-cov-3.765466_pt1 | contig 13051 bp, 8 predicted proteins | sample MGYA00581011_ERZ773188 | MGnify/ENA primary metagenome ERZ773188 (study PRJEB29015, sample SAMEA2737798) | human gut metagenome | biome: human gut; feature: human-associated habitat; material: faeces | place: China | collected 2012 ...
TGAAGCGAATGGCCACGATGCGGTTGAACCAGGTGTAGGCCGCACGGTCGCGCAGCGCCTCGTGACCCACCTCTGCCTGCATGCGCAGCAGTTCGTCGCGTTGCTCAATCTCAGCCGGACTTAGGGGCAGGCCGCTAACGGTCTCGGACCCAACGGGCGCGGGTGCAGGTTCGGTGATGCCGTAGCGCACCATCTGCGCCTCCACGCCTTTGATGAGCTCCGTACGGGCCCAGGTGCAGAAGCTCTTAAGAGCAGAATCGTTCATGGTTGATGAGCCTTTCTAAACGCCATAAGCCACCGGTGCGCGCTTTGGCACCGGTGGCTCCGCGGGTTAGTTGATACGGATCTCGTCGTTTGCAGCGAGCGCCTGCATAAGGCGGGAGCGCAGGTCGTCCACGTAGCGCTCCACGCCCCCTGCGGACAAGAGACGACTCGGCTTGGCCAGATCGGCGCGGCGCACAGTCTTGATCTTGCGCTGGGGCACGGGTGCAGGCGTGGGCGCTGACGACGCAACGGCCTTGTTGGAGATCTTCTTGACCACCTCACCCGTACTCGTGACCTCGGTGGTGCGGCGCTCGTTGTCCATACGCATGCGGGCCGCATCCACAGCGTCGTACATCCCGTTGGTTGCTGCGCTGAGCCAGTTGGCCCAGTTAGTCGCGGCAATACTCAGCTCGTTGAGGCTTTGAGCACTGTGGGCACGGTTTTTGAACGACTCGTATTTGGCGCCGGCGTCTGCTATGGCATCCTTGGCTTGATTGACAAAGCCCTTTTGACTCTCAGCCTGTGCCTGCAGGTCTTGCAGATCGCTCTCGATTCGGCACAAAAACTCATTGCGGCGGATGCCCAGCAGCTTTTTCATGTCGTCCTCGACGGGATCCATAAGCGGCTGCAGGTCTTTAATGCGGCCGTAGGGCTTGGGATCTTTGAGAACCTCACGCACCTTTGCCACATTCTCAACCGCGCTGGGAATGTCATCGGAGGCATACTCGATACCCTCGGTGCGGCTCAAGAAATCCTTGGCGTGGTCAAACGCTGTTCGCTGGTTGGACTCGAAGAACTCAACCACCTTATCAAAGTCTTCCTTGGCCTCGAGCAAGCGGTCCTCATGCTTGGTGAACGTGGTCAAGAACGCCTCGGCCTCGTTCTGGTCCTTAAGGACGTCGGCCACCTCCGAGCGCATCTTCTCGCACTCGTCCTCACCGGGATACGGGTAGGCCGGCTTGATGCCCGTGTAGTAGTCGCGTGCCATGGCGAGGCACGCCTCGCGCAAGCCCTCAAGGCGCTCTTTGAGCTCGGCCACGAGCTTATCCTCGTTGGAGGGCACGGTCTTGAGATCAAACAGATCACGCATGAGCTCGCCCGTGGCGCGCAGCAACCGGTCGCTCATGCGCACGCGCAAGCGCACCTGGGCCTTATCGGCATCCTTGCGCAGGAGCGCCACCATGCGGCTATCGTTAGCTTGAACCGTCTGGCCGCCAAACAGCACCTGCGCGCGCTGCTCCACCACAAGCTGCGCCACCACATTTGCGATGTCGACCTCGCGCCAGCCAAAGGGCCTTTGCTGGTACTGGCGCTGGATATCGCCCATAGCGGTATCCAGATGGCGCTGGTGCTGCACTTTGAGGTAGTCCTCGACCTCCTTGAGCGCACGCGTGTTACCCGCGTTCATGCCAGCGAGCCCCGCTTGAACGTTGCCCGCCAGAGTGGAGCGGATATCGGAATCGCTCGTGACCGGCGCGCCGATATAGCCGGCCTTTTCAAAGACCACATCGCACAGCTGCGCCAGCACCTGCTCAAAGACCTGGGCGGGTTTGGCAGCACGGATCTCAATCATGCGCCCGTTGACGGCGCATCGTGCATGGAGCACCGCCTCAGCCAAAAGGGCGTCAGCCTCTTTCTCGTTAAAGTCCTTCTCGCGCATTTTGGCCTCGACGATCTGGCGGGTACTCGGCGGTAGCTCCTGCAGGTTGCGCGTCTGGGCGTACATGCGAATCTTAGCGGCGTTGACGAGTGGGGCCCAATAATCCACCTCGTCGCTCAAGGCCACGATGGCCTTATCCACGGATTTCAATGCCAGCTCGGCATCGTCCGCACGGCCCAGATCGCTGGCCATGGTCACCACGGATAGTTCCATGCCGCCCATGTTGGATCCATGAATCGAGCCATCCACGTAACGGTCAAAGGGGAAGTCGTTGGTCCCGCGGTTGAGTTTGCGCGCAGTGTAGATGCTTTCGAACAGGCGCTTCTTGATGTACTCAATCACCTTCGCGTTGTCGATCGGGGTGCGTGCGATCTCCTGCGCTATCTCCTGCTCCTCGTCGGTGAGGAAGCTATAGGTATCGCCCTGGCGTGCCACGTAGCTCTCGCGCTCCAAGCGGGCAAGAGATTCCTTGACGCGGTCCTTAAGGGCGCGCTTGTCCACGTCCAGGCTATCGATCATAAGGATGGAGATGTTCTCGACCGTGGCCTTGACGTAGCCGATGTAGCGGATCAAGTACAGGAGCTTAAGCACCTGAACGTCGTAGGGTTCAAGGCCCTCCGCGTTCTCGGCCGCACGGACCGCGCGGTCGACCACCAGGCTGATGCCGTGCTCAAGATCTTTGGAGATAGTGTCGAAGAAGCGCCAGAACGGCACGAGCGCACCGGTCTGGTCATGCTGGATGACCTGAGCGCTCTCCTGGAATGCGCTCAGCATGGAGCGCTCGCCCGTGGACATGTGCTTGGCCTTAACACCATGCTTGCGTACCTCGGTCATCACGTCGGGCAGGAGCTTAAACTGATAGCCCACAAACGGGTAGCTGGCGACAAACTCCTTGGAGTTGGCGAAGCCGGCAAGGTCGGAGCGCGAGCCACCCTCAAAGGTAAAGTTGTTTTTGAGCACGGCGGCGTCTTGCTCGTAGACCTGTGCAAGCATATCGGCCGCCGGCGCGGTCTTCTCGAGCACACGGCGCTGGATGACCTCGTCCACGCTGGAGCTGGAGAGCGAAAGGCGGGTATTGAAGCGGCCTTGGATCTTTGAAAAGTCGTTGCCCACGGGCAGGCTCAGGTTGTCGATGGCCTCCTGGCTCGTGACCATCACCCACACGCGGCCACCGCAGGCGGCACCCAGCTCCTCGACGATGGTCTGAAGGCTCAGCATAAGGCTTGGGTCCTGGTCGTTTGTAATAAACTGACCCACCTCGTCGACCATAAAGAGCAAACGGAAGTTGCCGCCGTGGGCCGCTGCCTGAGCGTCCACGTAGTCCTTGACCTTTTTGGCAAAGACATCAGGGGCCAAAACCTCGTCCTCAGAACCCTCGAGCCAGTTCCATGCGGCCTTTTCGCTCATGCCGAGCACGCTCTGCAGCACCTCGACGACGTCGTCCTCAAAGTAGCTGTAGGTGTCGCGGGTCTGGAGCCAGGACTCGCCGTTGACGCGCTCAAAGGCCTCGCGGAACTCCTGGGTCTTGCCCAGGGAATCGATGTGGTCCTCGAGCTTTGCAAGCTTTAGGTCCTCACCGTAGAAGCCGCGCGCCTCGTAGAACATGCGCTCAAAGCCGCGAAGCAGCGCCGTGGGAGCCGTATCACCCTGCTTCCACTGGCCCGCCTTGCTATCGATGTTAAAGAGGATGGCCTGCGTGGGCACCGAGCAGGCGCGCTCCATGGCAGCCGCGACCATGGGGTCGACGATTTTGCCGTCAAAGTAGCGGATGGCGCTCTTACCACCGATCTGGCGATTCTCGAGCAGGTAGCTCAGCATCTTGAGGAAGTGCGATTTACCGGAACCGAAGAAGCCACTGATCCACACGCCGATCTTGTCGGTGGGCACATCAATGGCATCACCGTATGCCTTGAAGAACGTGGCAAGGTGCCCTTGCAGCTCGCGCGTCACCACGTACTCGTCAAGCTCCTGACGGATGGACCCATCTTTTGAATCCTGGACCTTGACCACGCCGTTGATGGAGCGGTTAATGTCTTTTGCAAAGAGGTCGCGAATGATCGTGTTGTCCATGGGTGCTCCTTTGGGTTTGGGAACGTTATGGCAAAGGGTTGTTACCGGCGACAGGGACTTGCCTGCAGGGAGCCGTGCTTACGAGATATCGATGGCGCGGTAGTAGTTATCGGCCGGCAGACGGTTAAAGAGCTGGAAAGAAGAGCCGTTGAAACTGCCCGGATAGGCGGCGACCACAGGCACCTCATCAAAATCCGCAAGCATGCAATGGAGAAGCGTGTGCATGCGAAAGAATGGGAAGACCTCGCCCGCGCCGGTGAGGAGAACGACGTCTCCAGGCGCGTGCGGCTCGGTCTGCTCAAGGATGTACGCGGCGACTTTCTCGGGCGAGGCGAACTTGGCCACGTCCTCGAGCACGCGCTGGGTACCGCGGCGCTCCTCTTGGCGTGGGATGGCCTTAAGGACACGGCGCTTTTCGAGAATTGCCAGCACGGCGTCGTAGAGGTTCACGACCTTGAGCGTGCACGGAAGCTTGTCGGCCTCGGCATCGCGTGAAAGGGCGTCAAATAATGCACGCGCTTCAAACTCCAGCGCGGGGTCATAGCAAAAGGTGTGGAAGCCGATCTCATTGCCTATGCCCTTGTTGGCCAAAAAGTCCTCGCTGCACAGGCACTCGCGCAGGAGTTGAGCGCGGCGCTCAAATTCCTGGCGGGCTCGCTCGGAGCGGGCATGCGCCGCCACGACGCTCTTACGGGAATGGATGCCGATATTGGTGGTGAGATCGGTCGCCGGGGTGATAGCAGGTTCGGCGGCGTTGTTGACGGGAGCCACGCTACATCACCACCCTGCCGGTAAGGGCCGCGATAAGCGACTGCTCGCCCAGCAGAACCAAGGCTCGTTCGACATCGGAATCGAGGAAGAGTGGTGACAGGCGCTCGGACTCCGGGCCCTGGCCCTCGCCGATAAGGCCGGCATGGCGGAGCGTCTGGCGAATCGAGCCCTTAATGCGCTTGACCGTGGCCTCAATCCAGCGGGCCGCGTCCGGATACTCCGTGGTAAAGCGTGTCATAAAGGCGTTGAGGTCAACCGCCGTAAAGGCATAATCGAAGTTTTGTAGGCGCTCCCCTACCTCGACGAGCACGAGCTCGCGCACGATATCGTAGCGGCAGATCATGCTGTAGAAGATGGCCTGATCCGCCTGCGTGGGGGTGCCGGATGCTATGAGGCCGGTTAGGGATAACGCAGCCTCGACGGCGGTATTGGGGTCGATGCCGCGCGCGGCGCATGCGGCGTCCGTGGGCACCATGGCGTCGAGGCGGCGAAGGCACACGGTTGCGCGGTTGGCGACCATGCGCTCCGTGGGATATTGAAAGAGGTTCTCGCTCTTTACGCGTACAATGACTTGCTCGTCACTTGCGCCCTGCATACGCAGGGCAGCGACGATGCGCATCTCATGCGGGAGGAATTGCTCGCGGGTGAGCACCCCCCCCCGAACGCTTTTTGTGGTTACATCCACAGTACACGCTCCAAGGGTGTCTAAGGCTGTCACAAGTGCGCCGCAACCCGGCAGGCAGGCGCGGCGCACATGACAATAATCATACCTGTTGGTAAAAAAGTTACCACGCCCAGAGTGTCAAATGTTGAGCAACAAAATTAAATCCGGTTAACGGTCATTTTCGCAGCTCAGAAGCTTTGACGAGGTCGCCCCAAATCACACTTGCCAGACAACCGCGCTTACGAATGCAGGCACGCACACGTCCAACGCCATCCTCCGCTATATTCAACATAGAGTTATATATATGCTTCTATGTATGGAGTTTCGCATGCCTGTCGTAAAGCCTATTTCTGATCAGACGCGCGCACTAACCACCATTCAGGAACACGAAGATCACATTCAACGTGCCATCACGCGTGGCTACGACGACCTCGCTAACGGCCGCATTCGATCCTGGAATCAAGCAAAGGCCGAGGCGGATCGGATACGAGCTTCCAGATAAACCCTCCCCCATGTAACCATCCTGTAAATCATAGCGGCGCAGTCGAGTTTTACCGTGATACGGTCGCGCCTGGCGCTCCACTGTGCTAAAGTATCCCGAACGTCCAAACGACTACGAGGGGAACTAGAAGATGGCACGTGTGCACAACTTCTCAGCTGGCCCGGCCGCGCTGCCTACAAGCGTGCTCGCCGAGATCGCCGACGAGATGATGGACTACCGCGGTTGCGGCATGTCCGTGCTCGAGATGAGCCATCGATCTAGCATGTACCAGCAGATTATCGACGACGCCGAGGCAACCCTGCGCCGTCTGCTGAGCATCCCCGATAACTACCGTGTTCTGTTTTTGCAGGGCGGCGCCACGCTGCAGTTTGCGGGCATCCCGATGAACCTCATGCGCCGCGGCCGCGCCGGCTACGTCGTGACCGGCAACTTCGCCAACAAGGCGTACAAGGAAGCCGCCAAGTACGGCGAGGCCGTGCTGCTCGCGAGCTCCGAGGACACCAATTTCGACCGCATTCCCGCCATGGCCGACATCAACGCGCGCATTGCCGCCGAGGCTGCGGGCGACGGGCTCGACTACGTCTACATCTGCCAGAACAACACCATCTTTGGCACCATGTTCCACGAGCTGCCCAACTGCGGCGGCGTGCCGCTGGTCGCCGATGTCTCGAGCTGCTTTTTGTCGCAGCCGCTCGACGTCGAGCGCTACGGACTCATCTACGCCGGCGCTCAGAAAAACGCCGGCGCCGCGGGCGTCACCGTGGTTATCGTGCGCGACGACCTGATCGCCGACGGTCCAGCCTTTGCGCAGACGCCGCAGTACATGGACCTTAAGACCCAGGCCGCCAAGGGCTCCATGCTCAACACGCCCAACACCTTTGGCATCTACGTGTGCGGCAAGGTGTTCCGTTGGGTTGAGCAGACCGGTGGACTTGCCGCCATGGCCGAACGCAACTGGGCCAAGGCCAACCTGCTCTATAACCTGCTCGAGCACAGCGTGCTGTTCCATGGCACCACACAGGCCGACAGCCGCTCCATCGCCAACGTCACCTTCCGTACCGGCGATGCCGAGCTCGACTCCGCCTTTGTCGCAGGCGCGGCCGAGCACCAGATTCAAAACGTCAAGGGTCATCGCCTGGTGGGTGGCATGCGCGCCAGCGTCTACAACGCCGTAACCATGGAAGACGCGCAGGCACTGGCCTCGTACATGAAGGACTTCGAAGCGCAGCATAGTTTGAGCCCGCGATCTAACTAGCCCGCAACGCGCGGGCCGACCAGCCACTTCAAACCACCCTGCTTAGATCAAAACCTGCTAAGGAGTTTTCCATGCGCAAGATTAAGACCATCGACGACATCACCAAAGACGGCAAAGTCGAGTTTGGCGAGGGCTACGAGTTTGTAAGCACCGCCGAAGAGGCTGACGCGATCCTGATGCGCTCGACCGACCTGCACGGCTACGAACTGCCCGAGGGCATTCGCGCCATCGCCCGCTGCGGTGCCGGCGTCAACAACATCCCCGTCGAGGAGTACGCCAAGAAGGGCGTCGTTGTCTTTAACTCCCCCGGCGCCAACAGCAACGCCGTCAAGGAGCTCGTCCTGGGCATGCTGGTGCTCTCGAGCCGTGGCGTGGTGCAGTCGATGAACTGGGTGCGCGACAACGCCGACGACCCCGATATCCAAGTCGACGCCGAGAAGGCCAAGAAGGCCTTTGTGGGTCGCGAGCTCAAGGGCAAGCGCATTGGCGTCATCGGCCTGGGCAACGTGGGCTCCAAGGTCGCCAACGCCTGTGTCGATCTGGGCATGGACGTCTACGGCTACGACCCGTTCATTTCCGTCGAGCACGCGTGGGTGCTGAGCCGCGAGGTGCAGCGCGTGGGCACGCTCGAGGATCTGTGCCGCGGCTGCGACTACCTCACCGTGCACGTGCCCAGCAAGGCCGACACCATCGGTATGATCAGCACCGAGCAGATTAACCTGCTAGCGCCCGACGCCGTGCTCATCAACTACGCGCGCGAAACCATCATTGACGAGGACGCCGTCGATGCCGCCCTGCGCGAGGGCAAGCTGAGCTGGTTTAGCTGCGACTTTGCCACGCCCAAGACCATCAAGATGCCCAACACGTTTATCACCACGCACTCGGGCGCCGGCACTGGCGAGGCCGAGGCCAACTGCGCCGATATGGCCATCAGCGAGCTCAAGGATTACCTGGAAAACGGCAACATCGCGCACAGCGTCAACTACCCCGCCTGCAGCATGGGCAAGGCGCGCGCCGCGAGCCGCATCGCCTGCCTGCACGCCAACGTGCCCAACATGATCGGCCAGATCACGGCCATTCTCGCCAAGGACAACGCCAACGTGCAGCGTATGACCAACGAGTCCGCTGGCGAAAACGCCTACACCATGTTCGACACCGATGAGCACCTGGACGGCAGCACGATCGAGGCGCTCAAGCAGATTCCGTCGATGTATCGCGTGCGCGTGATCAAATAGCGCCGGCGCCAAGCCTGCGAGGCAGTCCATGAAGCCCATTCGGCCCCCGTTTTAACGAAACGGGGGCCGATTTCGTTGCTCCGGCTGGTTTTGAAAATGCTATCCATAATAAGTTTTTTCGGATAATCGACAATCCCACCCAAATCACTGAGCACACCTGCTTTGATAAACAGCTTTATCAGGGGCTTTAGTAGGTAAAAATCGATCTCTATATATCACATTCAAGTTGACTGTCGATTTTCCGAAACAACTTGTTTTGGATAGTATTTTTAAAGCCCTTCCAAGGCGAAACTGAAGCCTTTTTCGCGCCCAAAACTCTAGTTCACGCGACCGTTTTCCACCCGCGCGACTACATTTCCGCCCAATTGATAAAAATCTCCTCACGAAGCCGCCGTTCGAGCTCCTGCTGCCGCGGTGTCTTGTCTTTCAGCGGCACATCGAGATAGGACATGATGAGCTCCATCACCACGCGGAAGGCATCGGAGTCGGCCAGCTGACCATAGGTCATCAAAACGACGGGATATCCCATCGCTTGCAGCGCCGTCGTTCGGTCGGAGTCCGAAATCTTGGATTCTATGGATCCATGAATGGCTTTACCTTGGCATTCAACCAGACACTCTCGACTACCGTCCTTATTTGCCAGCAAAATATCGGCATAGCGCCTATCAAGCCCCGAAATCAGGCGGGCACTGCGCGTCATACGAATCTCAACGTTATTGGTAAGGCGCAGCCCTTCGCCGCCGCGCAACCTCGTAAGGCCAAACAGCATCGATGCCTGGACCTCGAGCGGCGATGCCACCACCCCCGTAATGCATTTCGCGGCTCGTATGAACGATTTAGCGCCGCGGAGCCCCCGGATCTTATCGACGTACTCTGCAAGCTCAGAGAGCTCGATCAAGGGCGGTCGTTTCCACAAGTCCGTTGGACTCCCCGAGACATCCTTTACGTTTTCCCAGCCCAACCGTGCGTCACCCCACCGGCCCCCATATGCCTGCACAAGTGCCGACTTTACCTGAGGCGCAATCTTGCACACGGCAAAGGTGCCGCACATCTCATACATGCACATAATCAGACGCTCGTTTGAGACCGAGGAAGCCAGGGACAGCAGGGTAAAGAGTGGGGACGCGACATCGAGGCCAAACTCTGTCTGCCGCACGGAATCAAACGGCCTCTCCCCGTTCCAAACATGCCTGACAATGCGATCGCCCTTACGCCCGCAGCCGCCCTGCGCCAACACGTGTAACGGGGTGCCCAGGAAATGCTTGACGAGCGGGTGCTCACAAAGATGCTCCCTGCGCGGATCGTCTACAGAATCGGGCAGGTCCGGCATTATCGCCAAGACCTGTGGAGGTATCCGGTGATACCGAAAGGCAGATATGTCGCACAGCATGTCGTCCATGAAGGGTACGTACCCGCTGCGTCGCTTGTGAACCCGCTCGGACGGCAAACGCGCTGGCTCGGCCTGCGAACGGTAAATACTGCCACGCCCACGTCGCGGATCTCTCAGGAGGCTTACAATCGGTTTGGAAAGCAAACTGATTGTGAGGTTGCATATGGTTGATGAGGACTTTGCCTGGCGGCTTGCGCAGGACCTTGTAAAGATTGACAGCTCAGACCCCGGCGCATATGAGGGCGAGATTGAGCACTTCATTAAGAGGCTCATTGAGCAGCAGCTAGCGCAGCTTGATAGTCCTGCGCTCGATGCTGTGCGGATTGAGGAGCTCGAAGTGCTCCCCGGGCGCCGCAACCTTATGATTACCGTGCCGGACGCGAGCGACGAGGCGCGGCTCGTCTACATCTGCCACATGGATACCGTCACCCTGGGAGATGGCTGGGACGCAGACATACCGCCGCTCGGGGCGACCGTGCGGGACGACAAGCTCTATGGCCGCGGCGCCTGCGACATGAAGGGCGGTCTGGCCTGCGCCATTGCCGCACTTATTCACACGTTTGAGCGTATTGCGGCGAAGGGCGCACTTCCCCACCGCGGCTTTTCGCTCATTTGCTCGGTTGACGAGGAGGACTTTATGCGCGGCTCCGAGGCGGCCATCGACGCCGACTGGGTCGGCTCGCGCGAATGGGTGCTGGACACCGAGCCCACCGACGGACAGATCCAGGTGGCGCACAAGGGGCGCACGTGGTTCGAGTTTGAAATGGCTGGCGTAACGGCGCATGCGAGCCAGCCGTGGAAGGGCGCCGACGCCGTCGCCGCCATGGCCGAGGTCGTCTGTGCGCTGCGCCGTGCGTTCGCGGCGCTGCCCGTACATGATGACCTGGGGCCTTCGACCGTCACATTTGGACAGATCGAGGGCGGCTATCGCCCCTATGTCGTGCCCGACCACGCCAAGGTCTGGGTCGACATGCGCCTGACCCCGCCGACCGATACGGCCGCCGCAATCAATATGGTCGAGCATGCCATCGCCGTCGCCGAAGCCGCCGTTCCCGGTTGCCATGGCAGCTACACCGTGACGGGCGACCGCCCCGCCATCGAGCGCGACCCGAACTCTCCCCTTCTAGCAGCGCTCAAGCGTGCCGCCGATGACGTGACGGACGCGGACACGACCGTCGGCTTCTTTACCGGCTACACCGACACCGCCGTCATTGCCGGCAAGACAGGTAACCGAAATTGTATGAGTTACGGCCCCGGCTCGCTCGCGCTCGCGCACAAACCCAACGAGTATGTGCCCCACGCACATATCGTTCGCTGCCAGAACGTACTCATCGCGCTCGTTGACAACACGCTCTGGAACGCAAACGGCCAAGTTGGGGCATAATAAGCCGCGAACAAACCGACTCGCGTGTTAGGACCGTCCATGAAAGCACTTCCGTTTCCCTGCATCCGCCCGGCTCAGGACCGCGTGCTCGAAGCGCTACCGCAGATGGGCGGCATCCTGAGCGGCAACGACGCCCTGCGCGGCGCCATCGCCGACGGCCTGATGCTCAAGGATCCAGGCGCGGCGTATTACGCGTACGAATGCTCGGGAGAGCCGGGACGCGTGACGGGTGTCGTGGCGATTTGCCCGATTAACGTGCTGACGGGCAGCGATGAGGCTGCCGCCGAAAACGTCGACGCGCTCGCCGCCGCGCGCGCAATCGCCGAGCTCAAGGTGCAGCCGCGCCCCGTGTCGCTCGTCTACGAAGCCTCGCCCGTCATGGATATCATCCTCGGCGCCGCCAAAGAGGGCGCTTCGCTCTATGCCGTTACCGACCCCGCCGGCATTACGCACCGCGTGTGGGAGGTCAAGCGCGAGGACGCCGTTGCCGCCATCCGAGCCATGCTCGATCAGGCACCGGAGCCGACGCCGGCAGACGACCCCGCCTACGCCGCCGCTCTGACCGGGGCGTCGCAGCTGCTGGCCGATGAGGCCCGCGCCGCCGGAACGTACACCGGCAAAGAGCCGTTCAACTTTACCGTTGCCGCGTTATTCCCCGTCGCGCAGGTCGCCAGCGGCGCACCGCAGGTTCCGACGGGTTTGCTCACCCACCAGATCGCACGGTTCTAACAGAGTCTAAACGCCCAGCACAAAGACTCGATAGCTCAACAAACAAGGGGCGGGGATACATGCGCATGCATCCCCGCCCCTTTCACATCGAGCAATGATGTCGGCGATCCGCATCGCCACGTCCGTGCTACCCCCGCTGCGGGCCTGCTGCCGCCACGAGCGGCTCAAGCCCCAGCTCGCGCGCGTAGTCTTCCTGCGTAAAGATCTCAACCAGTTCAAACGTATCCGTCGCATCATCAAACGCAAAGTGCAACACCGAGCAATTGCCCGGCACGCGGTCGCGCTCGTCTGCCGCCGCGCCCTTCACGTGGTCCATGAACTCCTTGATAGCCGAGCCGTGGCTTACCGCGAGCACGCACGTATGGTCCGGACGCTGCATAAGCTCGGTCAACGTCGCCACCATGCGCTCGCGCACCTGCATCTGGCCCTCGCCGCCAAACTGGCAATAGAAGTCGCGCCACGGGCGCTCGGGCATGAGCATCACGCGCTCGGCCTCAAAGTCGCCAAAGAACCACTCGCGCAGGCCGTCCAGGCGCTCGTACGCCAAGCCCGGCCACAAGTTGGCGATAGTCTGCTCGGTGCGATGAAGCGTGGAGGCGTAGGCGTGGTCGGGCTCAATGCCGCGCGCACGCAAGAACATGCCGGCACGCGCGGCCTGGTCGCATCCCAGCTGCGTAAGCGGCGAGTCACTCCAGCCCAGAATAATGCGCTTGAGGTTAAATATCGTCTGGCCATGACGGACCAGATACAGGTCTTTATTCATAGGGGGTCCTTTCGTTTGTTACCAATCCAAGAGCGAAAACGCCCCGTCGCAATAGCCAAAATGAAGCACGGCACCGTTGTCGGGCAGCTCTCCCCCGCCAGTCACATACTCAAGAAACTCCTGGCAGGCTGAGCCATGGGAAACCGCCAGCACGCAGTCGTGCTGCGGCCTGGCCATAATACGGGACAGCGCCGCGACCATGCGCGACTGAAGCTGCACTTCCGACTCGCCGCCAAAGGCAACAGGATAATCGCCCCAGGGCTGCGGCGGCATCTCGCGATTTGATGTGCCCTCCAGCGAGCCAAAATGCCACTCACGCAGGTCATCGACCAGCTCAATGGAACGGCCCTCGCCAACGATAAGC
>ERZ773188.3528-NODE-3528-length-13026-cov-2.397194_pt1 | contig 13026 bp, 10 predicted proteins | sample MGYA00581011_ERZ773188 | MGnify/ENA primary metagenome ERZ773188 (study PRJEB29015, sample SAMEA2737798) | human gut metagenome | biome: human gut; feature: human-associated habitat; material: faeces | place: China | collected 2012 ...
GTGTCATGACCTATAATTTCCGGAATGGAAGGTTTTGTGGGATCAGAAAGAAAAAAGATCCGGACGGAGGAGATACAACAAAAATGCCCGGGGTTTTAAAAGGGGGCTCCACAGGGGAGGAATATCTTGCCATGCTTGCCTTTGCAAGTATTGTTTCCAAAAGCAGGTATTACGATGATGAGTTTCATGCCTGCTATGAAGAGTTAAAACGTGCCCTAAAAAAAGGACTGGTGCAGCTGGTGCTTAAAATGTCCTTCCTCTGCTGTGACAACCTGTACCAAAGGGTTACGGCCGGAACAAAAGACGCGATTCCATTTGACTGTAACCAGTTTTTTAACGGGAAATTAAAGGACAGTTTTCTGCCCTTTGACCTTAATTCTGGAATTTACGCCCCAAATGCCTGTATAATCGGAAGTTTTAAAGTGCTGGGAGCGCAAAAGGGAAAGAATAACGCTACCATTGCAGAGTTAAAAGTGGCTTATAAAGGATGCTTTACCTGCCCTTCTGTCGAAGCAGAAAGGATTCCCATGCTCCCGGAGAATTATATTGCCAGCCAGGAAGTGGAAGAGATTCTGGAAATGGTGACGCATACCCCGGCAAGGCTGTTTATGATGACTGGGGAAGCAGGAACCGGGAAAACCACAGATGCCAGGATGCTGGCCCAGATTTTAGGACTTCCCTATTATGTATTTACCTGTGGGCCTGGTACAGACGAGCTGGAGCTTCTTGCAAGTACGGTTCCAAACATGGGAACGAAAAAGAAAACGCTTCCAGTGCTTCCAGTCTTTTACGACCTTCAGATGGATCCAGCTTCCGCACTTTGTGTACTTAGCGGAACCTATGAAGATGGCATTTCAGAAGAAGCTGCATTTGAAAAACTTTTGCGCCTTGCTTATGAAAAAGGATACGAAAGTGCAAGGGCAGAGAAGGATTTTTTGTTGCGGGAATCAGAGATCATAAAAGCGTGCCGTCTTCCTTCCGTTTTGGAAATTCAGGAGCCGTCCATGATTGAAAAACCAGGGACGCTTACAAGACTGAACTCTCTTTTTGATGATGGAGCGGTGACGGATCTGATTAATGGGGAAAAAATACGGCGGAATCCGGATACCATTATCATTATGACTACAAACCTGGATTATGTGGGCTGCGGAAATTTTAACCAGTCGGTCTTATCCCGTATGAGCCTGATCCAGCCCAAGCAAAATCTCACAGAAGAGGAAATGAAGCGGCGGGTTATTGCACGTACCGGATATGGGGATGAGAAATTCTTAAACTTTATGGTTTCGGCCATTCAAAAAATCCATGCTTATCTGAAGGAAGAAGATCTTCAGGATGGTGTGTGCGGCTATCGGGAACTGGAAAACTGGGTGCGTACCTTTCAGGCAATTAAAGATGTCAGGCGCGCGGCACAGGTTGCGGTTATCAGTAAAGCCACAATGGATCCGGAGGAACAGGAACATCTGATGAAGACCTATGTGGAACCGTATTGTTAGAAACAGGAGAATCGAAATGAAGGATACTTATAGAGAGCGGATCAAGGAAGAACAAAAAAAGTTAAGCCCCAATCAGGTCTTTTTTTCAGAAGGTTACCGGAAACTTTTTCGGGACCTTGCAAATGAAGTGGCAGGGGAAAAGCTAGAGCAGCTGCTTTTGTACCAGAGTACAGAAGACGGGCTGGCAGGCTGGAATGATGGGAAACGAATTGGCATCAACATTGACAATCTCATCACAGGCAGCTTTTTAGAACTGGAACAAAAAAGTGACAGCCTGATCGGGATATTAGGACATGAATGCGGCCATGCCAGATTTACGGATTCTGTACTTCGGAAAGTCTATGTGCAGAACATGCAGGCAGGTGTCTGGTATCCGGATGCACCAGAGCCGGAAAACAAGGACGAAGAAAAAGCCCTGAATGAGATGGATACCTGTCTGGCCGGGAAAAATCCAGTGGTGGTTCCCCTTCTGACAGAATGTGCGTCTTATATCAGCAACCTTTTAAATGATGTGTACATAGAGGAAAAGATGTGCAGCCTGTTTCCTGGAAGTATCAAAAAAGGAATTCTGATCAACCGGAGACGAAACGTGGAATGGATTCCCCCGTTAAAAGAACTGCTAGAGGGAAATTCAGATCCGGTTTCTGTTTTTTTAAAGGTACTTGTACAGTATGCCCTCCGGGGATATGCCAATTCCTGGAATATGGAAAGCTGTGAGATGCTGGATACCTTAAATGAGGTGAAGCAGTTTGTGAATCTGTCGGTGACAGCGGACAGTGATCTTATCCGTTACCAGGCCACCAACCAGATCCTGCTTAAGATGTGGAAGTATTTTCGGAATCTTTTGGAAGAATTGAAGCAGGAATGTCAGGAACCAGAAGAAAACGAGGAAGAACGACCACAGGAAGAAGAACCGCCGGAAGCAGAAATGCCTCAGGAAGAACCATCAGAAAAAGAGCCGCCAGAAGAGGACGAGCCACAAGAGGAACCGTCGCAGAAAGAACCACCGCAGGAAGAACCGAAAGAAGAAAAATCAGCAGGGGAAGAAAATTCTACAGAGGAAGATAGAAAAGAGGCATCCCAGGGAGAAGGAAAATCCGTGGGAGAAGATGAAGAGGAAGAAACAGAAGAATCCCCCACAGAAGAAACGGAATCCAAAGGGGAAGCGGAACCTGTAAAAGAAAGGAATACTTCTGGGGATAACAACTGGGAAGCTTCTAAGCAGACCGGGGATGAGGAGTCTCCAAATGCCTCAGAGGAGGAAAATAAATCAGAAACGGTATCTGAAAAAGCTTCTTCAGAAGAGAAATCTAAGGAAGCTGTAGGCGGTAAAGAAGGTCTAAAAGATTTTTCTTCGGATTCCTCCGATGAGGATCTTCCGACAGATGTATCCGGAAATGGAAAGGACGAGGCGAAAACCGGGAAACAAACAGAAGAACTGACGGAAGAACAACTAAAAAAGCTGGAGGCAGCTATGGGGGAGTATCTAAAAGAACTGACCGAAGATCTTCCCAAATTTATTCAGGAATCGGAAGTGGATGAGACTGCCTTACCGGAACTTGAAAATGCCACGGTGGTCCAGGTTTCGAAAGAGGATAAGGAAGAACGGGAAGGCGCAGATGAAAAATCTGACCTGATACTGCAAAAAATCCTTTTGGATTTAGTATCAGAAACCGTGGATCAGGATATGGGAGTAGAAGCCCAAAACCGTCTGCAGAAGGAACTGGATGGGATGGAATTTGAAGCAGCCCATAACATGGTAAAAAAAGAGGTTCTGTATAAGAACACCTTCACAGAAACAGAAAAAAGCTGGCTGTCTGCATATGAAGCTTCGGCAAGAAAGGTAGAAAAAAGGCTTCGGACCAGGCTTCTTCCAATCCTGGAAAACCAGAAGGAACGGACGGAACGTCGGATGTATCTTGGAAAAAAGCTGGATATGCGTGCCATTGCGGATCCAGGCGGTGCCGTATATAAGCGGACATTTCCCGGAAAGAAAACAGATGCGGTGGTCTGCGTGTTGGTGGACAATTCTGGTTCCATGATAGGCCATCGTATAGAAGCAGCCAAGGTAGCAGCCCTCACCTTATACGATTTTTGCAGGAAAGCCGGAATCCCCATTCTGGTTTACGGGCACCATACGGATGGTTACGATCATCGTGATCCAAGTGAGGAAACCGTTTATTTTCACAGTTATGCAGAGTTCGAGGAAGACAGAAACGACCGTTTGCGGATCATCACTATGGAAAACGATGGCAGTAACCGGGACGGGGCAGCCCTTCTATTTATGGCAAATAAGCTTTTAAAACGTCCGGAAAAACAAAAACTGTTGTTCCTTATCAGTGACGGACTGCCAAATGCAACCCGTTATTTTGGAAGCTATGCCACAGCAGACTTAAAAAAGATTAAGGAAAAACTTGGAAAGAAAGGAATTTTGTTTCAGGCAGCAGCGATTGGCTGGGATAAAGAAGCTATCCGGAAGATTTATGGAAATGCCTATCTTGATATATCAAGCTTAGAGCAGCTTCCCATCCGACTGACAAAGCAGCTGGCAAAATTACTTCGAAGAGTAAACTAAAAGGAGGAGCATGATGCAGCATAAAAAAAGAAAAAAGATTTATTCCGAACAGTTGTTACAGATCCATGAGGATTCAAAAAAGATACATCCGGGAAAGGAAATCTACGCAACCGGGTATGTGATCGAGCTGAAAAAAGATTGTTATTTTGCAGGCTTTCAGGATGGAAAAATTCTGTGCCGCTCATTTGAGTATGCCCGTTATTTTTCTAACACCCACAGTGCGGAACAGTTTGTAAAAGAATATCTTGGATATGCAGGATTAAGATGCAATCTTTGCAAGGTGGCCTGGGGGCTTGCCGTTCACGGATTAGAGCCCGGATGGAAGGAAAACCTGAAGCCCTATAAAAACCAGGGGCAGATCCTTCAGTTCTCGTCTTATCACGATGGCGTAAAATATCAAAAAGAAAACCATCTGGAACAGACAACCTATGTTCTGCCTCTTGTGGACAGGGAAAAAGAACTTTATATTGCAGCGTAACTTTTTGGGGGACAAGTCGTCCCCCTTAATTAATAGGAAGAAATAATTTTAAATGGAGGCAATAACATGACCGTAAGGAAAGCTGGAAAAGGAATCGTAAGAAGCGGAGGCGGAACTTACCAGATTGGATATACCGATCTGTATGGAAGGGAACGGGAAACGGAACTTAGTGCATTCGGGATGAAGGATCTGGAAGAATTGTGGAGTTCCTTGTGCCCGGAATTTGAATGCCGAAAAAACAGTATCCGCTATATAGAAAGAGCGTGAAAAGAATAAGGTAGGACTTTGTACCTGCAGAAATGGAGTGAAAAATATGGGAATGTATCATAAAAACCACCTGGTAGGACCTGGATTTAAAAGAATGGCAAAACGCCAGACTTCAAAAGGCATGAGAAGGGCAGCGAAAAAAAGCTGTCAGGAACATTTTGAGGACAGTATCACACTGACCAGAAAAAGCCATAACCTGCATGGGATTGATGCATTTAAGTTTAGTTGAAAAAGGAGAGGCAAAGAATGGAATGGAACATCTATAAAGACTGGCTGGATCCCGTCTTGTACCGGCAGATGGTATCCATGATCTATCAGCTGTCCTCAAATGCGGACAAAGAAGCATTTTTAAAACAGGAGAGAGAAAACAGCCTGTTTTATGGAATCTGTGAGCGCAGCATGGAGGAAGAATATAATCTTCACTATCCCGGAGAAGTATTAGAGCGTATGAAAGAGCGGAGAACCATGACAAAACCGGTTTACCGGGCTCTTGGGCTTGCGCTTGCAGGGACATCCTGCATTCAGGAGACCTGTATGTTTAATGGTACCCAAAAAAGCGGCTTCTGGAAACAGTTTGGCAAGGTACTTGGAGAAAAGGATTTGTGTTACCTTGCAGTCCGGTGTCTGCTTGCAACAAAAGATCGCAAGCTCTGGGTGGATGCCCTGCACCAGTATCCATATGAAAAAGTGGAGGAAATGATCTTTATCCTTTCCGTTTTTCCAGAGTCGGATACGTTATGGCAGAAATTAAAGGGAAAGATCGCGGCCTGCTTTGGAAGGGAACGCAGGCTGTCTGTTTACGAAGACTGGCATTTTTATGCCTGGATTGCCATGAAATATGAGAAACGGCTGAAAAATGACCGGACCAAAGAAACTGCGGTGTTAAAACAGGTGGTAAAACTTTCCCAGACAAATGCGGCGAATGCAAACGGGGCGTTGGAGGAACAGCTTATAAAAAATGGATATAAAAAGGAAGAGGTCATTTTTTTAAATGGCATATTGACAGGGGCACGAAGATACCTGGATCCGAACTCATTGACTGCGGAGAAGATTGCAGTAAAGGTATTGAAAACCTTTCTGCCAGGAGAAAAGATGTATCCGGATGTGGTGTATGAGTTATGTGAAACTTTTTTAAGAAAATACGACTGTTTTCCAGTGCGTCTTGGTGGACAGGAAAAAATCCAAAATTGCCTGTATGGAATGAAGGTGGAAAATGTCCGGACTTTCTTAACGCTGTTTCCTTTTCGAAAAAATGGGATGAAAGAGTGGCATTATATTAATTTAAACCAGGAAAAATGGCACTGCATGGCCACGCAGCTTAAGGAGGAAGAGTTTGAAAAGTGCGTAAATGACACCCTGCGAAATGGGACATTTGAAAAACCAGAGCTGGAATCCTATCTTGCAGCCTATCAAAAGCTGACCGGACGGGAGTATGTGGAAATCTTCTGGAAGAAAATAGATTACGATCTTCGTCATGTCTTTCATCTGTTAAGCGAAAATGAGATCCTGGATGCCGTCGGTCTTATGAAACAATTTTTAAAGGAATACCGGGAAATGAGAAACAAAGAACCGGATCCGGATGCTTTTGAACCGATCCCTTTTATCGGAGAGGCTGATACCGGGGAGAATCAGACCGGGGAGGCAGAAAAAGTATTTGGGGAGAAATGGGATAGCATGTTGTATTACCTGAAAGCAGATATGGAAGATATAAATACCATGACCAGTTTTTCCATGTTAAAGCTCGTCATTACCCAAATTGGAATAGAGGGAATCCCGGGAATTCTGGAACCATGGAGCATGCTTCAGAGATCCTTTTCGTTGTATCCGTATGGAATCAGTCGTGGAGAATGTGAGATCTGCCGTCCGCTGTTAGAAAGAAATGCACATCAGGAATTATTTATGTGGATCGAGGAACATCTGTTTTTAACAGATGTTGGAAACTACATCAGCTTTTTGAGGAGCATCCTGTTAAAAGACAGTACAGGACTTTGGATGGAACCAAAGGAAGCTATGCAGATGGCAAAAGAAATCCTTCCCTATCTGGAGGACAGTAGTGGGAAAGAATCGCTGCGAAGAAAATACATGTCAGAGGAAGAGCTGCGAAGCCTTGAAAGGGAAAAGGAGTGGAAACAGGTGCAGGAAACAAGGATGAGAAAGCTGGAAGAGGAAAAGAAGATCAAAAAGGAATTTAATCTTCTGCTTCGGAAAAATAAGGGGACAAATCAGCTTTTCGAACAGATCTATGACTTTTATTACTATGGAAGATATGCGGAAGATTCCTTACGTGCCAGGATCATTCTTTCCTATATGCGGGATTATCTGGACAGAAGAGGAAAAATTGTAACCAGCAAAGAGGAAATAAAATATCTGCTGTTGCTGTTTCAGAACCTGTATAAAAATGAAAAGATAGAGTTAGAGGGCATCAGGCAGATGGTAGATTTGATGGAGGTTGCATAATGATAGAAGTGATAAAAAGACATTTAGCGGAACGAAATATGCTAAAAACGGCGGGACTCTCTCTTTGTTACCTGGAAAAAAAGGGAGAAGAAAAATGTGTACGGGCAGCAGAAGCCATCATTCAAAATGAGGTTATGGATGTGATCCCGTCCTTGTGGGAACAGGTATGTTTGTACATGATGGAAGATCCGGAAACGATTACCTATCTTGGAAACCTGAAAAAAGAGGGATGTGAGCTGAATGCATACCGGTTCCAGCGAATCCTATTGGATGCAGGGACAGATAAAGTTTCAGATTTTTCCTATGAACAGGTAAAAGCCGTGTATTTTGATCCGCTGGTAACCGATGGAACGGCCTATTCTTATATGAAATATTATGGAGAGCAGAATGTAAGCAAAGAAGAAAAAGAACAGCTGGTAAAAAGTATTGCCATGTGTATGGAGGTGCTGGACTTTGAGAAGGCAGGGGAAAAAGACCATATGCTGCTTGTGAATCCGGTATTCTCATCAGAGCTGCTGCTTGATCTATTGGAAAATGTAAACAACCTTAAAATTCTTCAAGATCAAGGTTTGATGGAGCTTGTCAATACGCTTGCCGGGTATGAAGCTGAGATCCAGTCTCTAAATCAGAAACAGTTCGATCAGATGAAGGAAAGACCTGTTGAGATACTGGAAAAGTTAAGGATTGTGACCGGGTACATTCCAAAAGACAAGCTGACGGATGGATTAAACTTATGGCTGTGGAACGAAGCTCTGTATGAGGATCTTTGTAAGCTGGAACGGGCATTTACAGATGGTGCGGATCCGGCGGAGGTATTTTCTAGCAAAGTGTCCTATGTGAATACCCTGTACCAGAATCCCTTATCTAAAATTTCTCTGTCCAGTTTAAGTGTAGAAAAATCAGAACTTCTATTATATGCCATCACACAGAAAAAGAAGGCATTCTTAAATCTCATCAATGAGGAACCGGAACTTTTTTATGATCTTCTAAATGCTTCCATGCTGTTAAAGAAAGAGATGTACCAGGAGTATATAAACTTAAATACCCTCAACCGGAAAAATTTAAAAGATAGTGCGGATCTGATTTTATCGAATGACAGATTCGAACTTTTGGCAAAGCGGGAGCATACATTTGAAGAGTTAAAGCTTCTTTGTACTGCAAAAGAGGCGTTGATCCGTTTGTATGAACAGCTGACCTGCAAATGTGATGAAAGACTCCTGGTTCTTCGGGAACTGATAAAACGGGAGTGTGTGCCGTATTCCTTTTGGAAAGGACAGATAGAACCACTTGCAGCTGCATTATCCAAAAAGCCGTTATCCAGATGGATCCGGGAGGACTTTCGGAACATTTCGGATTTAAGCTACGGAACGGCACTGTGGCTTCTTGTTTACCGGGAGCAGCTAAAAGGCATGGAAAAAGAGATCACCATGGAACAACAGGCCCTCTATCTGTTAAAAAATCTGGTACTGGTAAAAGAGTGTGATTCGTTAAGTGAATTAAAAGAAAAGCTGATCTTAGGGGATGTTTCCTGGAGGCTGCTAAAAGAAAAACTGTCGTTTTCAGAAGAATTTGTACAAAATAATGCTGCTCGGATTGGCAACTTTCTATTTGTAGGTGGGGCTGAGATCATGGAAACTTTTCTGGAACGGCAGCCCTCCAAAATCGAAGAAATCCGGAGACTGGTTACAGCAGAGCTTCTTGGAAAATTTGACGAACTGAAATATCCATCTGGGGATCTCATGCGTGAGATTGATTTTGAGGTATCCGAAGAAGCGGAAAAAGAATGGAAAATAGATCGGACTTTTACCAGCAAAAACTTGGTATTAAAAGAGGAAACCGGTCTTCTTCCAGTTATGCAGATCGGAGAGGTCCCAAGCTATTCCTGCCTCTCCTACCGCTCAGGGTTAAACAGCGATTGCCTGTTATCCTGCTTTGATTCGAATAAAAAGTTTTTCTTTATCCGAAAAAATGGACAGGTGGTATTTCGGGCCATGATACGATTGACAAAGGGATCCTATGTGGGTGACAGAATGCGAAAAAAGATCCAGTTTGCAGATCTGTCAGGAGCTGGGAAACCAAAAGAAGAGGAAGGGGAGGAATCGGTATTGTTCTTGGAGCGCTATTACGAGAAGAATCTGACAAATGAGGAAATGGACCAGGCCGTATACCTTGTATTTGTGGCTGCAAAAGAAAAAGCCAAAAAGTTGGGAGCCAGGTTGGTTCTTAGCTGCTATTACCAGGATGATGTGAAAACGAAGGAATATATAAAAAGCAATTATTATTTATATATTTCCAAATCCAAAAACGGCAGCCAGTACCTGGATAGCCTATACGGGGAAGCGTCTGTTTCTGCTTCTGGAGACTATAGTAGTAATATCTTTTTGCTGGAAAATAAAGAACAGGAGGTAGCAGCGTGAGCGTGCAGGAACTAAGAAAAGAACAGGCAAGAAATTTAAGGTACAAGAAGCCCATTGCAAAAGGTCTGAACTGGCAGGATATTTGGGATGACCTGTATGAAATGTACGAAGGGTGTACCCTTGTGATCTGGTTCATGGATGATGATAAGGAAACTCTTTTAGAGTCTTTAAATGATGATGAATCCGAAGCTGAGGAATATAAAATCGCATTTTCTACCTTAGAAGCAGACTGTGATCAGCTGATGGCAGCGCTTCAGGAAGAGTGGATTCCGGAGTGCTTTAATTTGTTTTTTGTGGCTGCACAAGCTGGGGAGTATCTTGGCTATGATATTTTCGAGCGGGATTATTTTGGAATCGACGGGGAAGAGACCTGGGCGGAGGATGTGGCAAAAGAAAAGCTCATGCGTCTTACTAAAGAGGAACTGATCGCAGCAGTACGCCAGTGCTTTAATGTTTACCGTTCCTACGTCGGGCTTCGGTACCGGTATGACAATCTGACTGCAGCCATGAGCTTCATAAAAGGTGAGCATACAGACTATCTGGGAATCGTAAAGCGAATTGAAGATTTATATGAAGGAGCTTGTAAGGAAAAGGGGGCTTATGCGAAGGATACCAAAGCCTGGCGTGATTTTGACCGCTTTGCAAAAAAAGTTCCAAATGAAGTGTGGATCATATAAAAGAAAAAGGAGAATTGTATGGCTAGTGCATTATATAATTTATGTAGAAAGGACGGAACGGTGATGGTTTATTCCATCACCGGACCGGAAGTGGCAGCAGCAATCGGCTGTAAGCTGCAGGATGTTTATAATTCTGCGTGTTATGGACAATTGATCCAGCATACCTATTATGCGGAAGTGATTGACCGTCCGCTTAGCAGGCGAAAGGATATTACCCTCTTAACGGAATATGATCGTGTCCGCAAGGAATTTCTAAAGAGACACAAAAACAGAAGAAAATTGTTTGTTGAATAGGAGAAAGTAAGGGGCTGGAAACAGTCCCTTACAAAAATACTGAGAATTGTGACGTGAAGTGTGTTGTTGGGAATGGCAACTCTTTTTGAAAATCGATCGGGTATTTTATGCATTGGTTTTGACAAAAAATATATTTTACAGTACTGTGATAGAAAAAGGAGTATTGGAAATGAAGCTACAGGATAGATTGGAACATTATTTAGAATATTGTATTTACAGAAAAGAACTGGACTCAAAAACGGTAAAAGCGTACCGGATCGACTTGAATCAGTTCTTTTCTTTTGTATGCTGTGATGTGCCAGAAAAAGAAACGATTGAGTGGTATATTACGAATCTGCATAAAAAATACAAGCAGAAAACAGTGAAAAGAAAAATTGCCTCGGTAAAAGCCTTTTATAGTTACCTGGAAGAAGAGGAACTGTTAGAACAGAATCCGTTTCGAAAAATAAAAGTTAAATTTAAAGAAACAATAGTTCTGCCTCGGATTATCCCAAGAGATGAGATAGAGCAGCTCTTAAATTATATGTATACTTACCTGAATGGTCTTTCTGGCATTGGATATAAATATGGTTTGCGTGATGTAGCGGTTGTAGAGCTGTTTTTTGCCACTGGAGCCAGAGTATATGAAATATCGAATATTCGAAATGAGAGTATGGATTTGAATTCCGGACGAATAAGAATTATGGGAAAGGGAGGAAAAGAGCGGTATATCCAAATCAGCAATAAAACTGTTATAGAAATTCTGCGGAAATACTATGTAGAAAATGAGAGGGAAATAAAGAAGTGTGGATATTTTTTTGTGAATAATAGAGGAAACAGATACACAGAACAATCTATTCGTTTTATGTTAAAGAAATACACGAAGAATGCTGGGATTGAATCAAAAATTACACCCCACATGTTCCGACATTCCTTTGCTACATATTTGATTGAGGAAGGCGTAGACGTGAGCTGTGTGCAGCAGATTTTGGGGCATTCATCAATAAAAACAACTCAGATCTATATTCACGTAGCAGCCAAAAAGCAAGCGGATATTTTGCGAGAACGACATCCGAGGAATAATATGAAAATTAAGGATGCAGCGTGATATTAATATATAGAATATTGGAGTAGTAGGCCAGCTGAAAGCAGGTGGTCTTTTTTATGTGCATAAATGTGAAATGCTGGAAATCATGTAATAGCATTTCTCAAAAAATAATTATATAGTATTAAAATATGGAAAATTTGTATGAAATTTGATATAATCTTTGTAGATAATTCTTAATTATCTGCTATAATTAATTAAGAGAGGGCTCATATGAAAAAAATGAATTCATCAACAAAACAATTGATTCTGTTGATATTTAATTCGGTTTTGACTATTGCAACTTTTGTAATAACTTATTATATCGATCCATTAAAATACACTTCGCAATCATCATTAGCAGCTGTGCCAGCATTTTTACTTTCTATAATTGTGTTGATTATTGGGCAAAATATAACTACTCACAATGAAGTGCAAAAAGTATCTGAGGATTCAGAACTTATTTGTGAAACCGTAAAAAACTATTTACATGTAACAAAAATGGGAACCCCAAAATACGCTTGGGAATATATTATTAATAGATTGCCTGTTCTAGATTATGTACAAAATACTTCGTTTAATTTCGAAGATGAAGAGATTCAAACGAATGAACGCTTATATGATGGTACTTCTTATCAACAATCATTTGTTAAAATTGCCAAAAATGTAAATCAAGGTCTAACTTGGAAAGATATTGGAGATAAATCCGCACTTGAACGTTTCAAAAAAATAGACATTCAAGTATCTGAAAAGCATAAAGGCAATTACCAATATAAACTGATTGCACAATCAGAACCCCAAATCGGTTTTGTTATTCTGACATATAAAGATGGTACTAAAGAAGTTTTATTTAACTGGGATTTTAGAGATATACCACAAGACCCAGTTGTATTGCTATCTAGAGATACTGAAATACTTAATATGTTTGCTGCGCAATACAAAGGTCTGTGGCGTGTTGCGGTCGAAGATTATGACAGTAGAGCAACTAAATCAACTTCATAAAAATAGCGATTTTTCATAAGCGCGTCAGCTTCCATCCATTTTTTTAGATTATTTGCAGATACTTCAGATAAATGCTGAATGGTCCAGATGAGCGTGCCTTGATAATAGGGAATAAAGTTTTCATCAAACGGACTCACTCGTTCAAATAATTCGAAACTATATTCAAAATTATTATAGTTGGATTTACGCAAAGCTGAAAATGTCCTGTCCATATCATAATGGTGAAATTTTTGACTATTTTCAGTTGCTATTCTTAAATCCAACTCCATCTTTTGTCTTATAGCTGTATCCATTGGACCGAAA
>ERZ773188.3550-NODE-3550-length-12959-cov-15.581138_pt1 | contig 12959 bp, 17 predicted proteins | sample MGYA00581011_ERZ773188 | MGnify/ENA primary metagenome ERZ773188 (study PRJEB29015, sample SAMEA2737798) | human gut metagenome | biome: human gut; feature: human-associated habitat; material: faeces | place: China | collected 2012 ...
CTTGCTGATTTTGTGCTTCTTGTAGTAGGTCGTGGCCGTAGGCAGCCCTCCTTTTGTGATAGAAAATTCTCAAACTTGTTTCGTACCAAGCAATATGATAAAATACTATGGTAATTGTTTTTTGATATGGGGTGATAAACTTGGAAAATGAGACTTATTGGGTGACTTATCTTAACCCGTTTCGCATTATTAAGCATACGAATGAAAGCATTAAATTTTCTTTGGACGAAATAAACTATGTTACCTACGACTCTTCTATCCTTTGCAGAATGATTGGAACAATAGTCTCTATATTTCAAGGTGCAAAAGTAGAGTATATAATTTGTGGAGATGGAGCAATAGCGATTAGCCGAAAGAACACCTCATTTACTTCAAATGATTTATTGCTGATATATAACGACTTCTTGTGCAAGCTATTGATTGGCGGCATCTATGTGGAAGCGATTGACAATAAAGATATAGATATTGGCAACTTACACGGGAAAAATATGCTTTGGCCAGTTGGTTTTGGAGAAAGTGCATCTTCTAATATGCACGCAAGAGTACGCATGAAGCTCGCCAATAATATGGAAACCATATTGTTGGATGGGGCGAGTAATACCGCCAAAAGCATTGATGATTTATCGCAGGTATTTCGCAAAGGCAACGAAATGATTAGTCAGATAAAAAATTTGAGTACATTCTATTTGATTTTTGGCGTTACGGAAATGATGCATAAAAACTGGTCTGCAGCGGTATCAAATCTTTGGATTGTTACGGAGCAAATAATTGATTTTTTATGGCTGAATTTTTTCTTAACCGATAAACAACGAGATCCAGAAATTCCGTCAAGGATCAAATCTCTTCAGCAAGATAATAGAACATATAGTACATCGGTTAAACAAGAAATATTATATCAAACAGGGATTATTTCCAAAGAAATTTATTCCAACCTTTACTCTGTGCGTAAGGCAAGAAATAAGTTAGTTCATGAGGGCAAAATGGTAAGTGAGGAAGATGCAACAGATTTATACAATGCAACAAATAAACTGTTGCAGATAGCAACAGGGCAATTGGGCTCTGAAATTTTACCTAAAGTCTTTCCTTCAAAGATATTAAGAAAGGTCAGGAGGTAACGCAACGTTTCCTGACCTTTCCTATATATCCGACAGCCTTTTAGACAACACAGGTGAAGACTCCCATAAGTCGGTATAGGTCAACTGTTGACAACTGCCGTCGTTTCAGCTTTGGGACATTTTGTTCCGAAGTATCAGCCGGTGATGAAATCCCGCAGGGTGAACTTGGCCGAGTGCAGCTTGTCCACCAGCCACTCAGCGATGGCGGGAACGCCAAAGGGAGAAACGAGGAACGCAAGGACGAGGAACACGATCCCGCCCACCGTCTGCCCGCCGATGAACAGAATCAGGGAGAGCAGCGTCAGCACGATGCAGCCCAGTTCGCACACGGCGGACGCCACGCAGAACAGAAATGTGACCATAGCGGCCAGCAGGGACAGCGCCACCATTACGGGGGCGGCAAGGATTTTGAGAACGATCATAGCAGCTACCTCCATAAAAAAATCGGGTTGTTTTTTCCTTCTACCCATATTATACCGCTGGGGAAATAGGCACACAAGGATGTCGAGCTTTCACCGCTTTGGGACCAAATGTCCCGAAGTCACGGTAGAAATAATAGTTGCATCATGTAGTCGCATGATGCTAAACTGAATTAAAAGGACAAAAGATATGGGAGGTAGATTATGCCAAGCAAAAACACATTTAGCCGCTGTGGCGATGAAATACACATTTGTCGTGAGGGGTGGGATGCCATGGCTTTAGTGACCTACCGTGAGGATTATTATGATGAATTGACATCTGTGACATGGACAGAAAACCGTGGTTATCTAACAAACGGAAAATTGGGCGCATTACATCGATATATCATGGGAAAATGGTATGGGGAGGAAATGCTATCCGAAATGACAAAGCAGGGCTGGGTCGTAGATCATATGAACAATAATAGTTTTGATTGTAGGATTAGTAACCTTGAATTTTTGCCAACTCGGCATAATGTTGCAAAAGGTCAGACAGTTGATGTAGAAGCCGATGCCATGCGCCAGCACATTGCTCTAACGCTATGCAAAGACTTTTCAACAGGGTATTATCAAATTCACATTGGCTGTAATGACCCGATTTCACTATGGAATACTGTTACTGGTGAAACTCGGTCATTAGCAAAATTGAAATTGCTATTTGATTGTGATTACAGAATAGTCATAAATGAGGCACGAGACATTCTCTTGAACTATGACTTGTATGGAAAATTTGATATTAGTTCTCTACACTGTATCGACTGGAAACCAGAGTTTTGCGAACTAATTGCTCTAAAGGAAGAAGAACGGGACAGGCCGTTTATTGAGCGCGATGGGAAAATATATGCGAATATTGGAAATCACATATGGTTTCACTCAAGCTCGGTCGATAACGGATGGGTACCGCAGGATCAATGAAGGATGGGCTGTTGTAAGCATATCTACAACAGCCCATCTTTTACATTTCCACCACAGCCGACAGCTTTTTCAGCAGCTCGGACAGCGGCTCCCAAAGGTCGGCATAGTCCTTTTGGAGCGCCGCGATCTCCGAGGGATAAATGCCGTAGGTATTGGCATGGACGGCTACTTGGTTTAGGTTGTTGGCACACCGCCGCTGCAAGGCCACCAGCTCCCGGATGTCCGAGAGGTCAACATGGAGGACATAGCCGTTGAGCGCCATTTTTCGCATATAAGCTCCCATGTTGGAGATCCCGGCCTCGGTCATGCGGTCAGCAATCAACGCCTGCTCCTCCGGCGTCACCATCACATGAAGATGGACAGAGCGCCGCCGCTTTTTTGTCAACGCTCCTCACGCTCCCGGCTGCGGCGCTTGGGCGGATGTTCCCGCACCTTGTCCAGCGGCTTTTCCTCCGGGAGCGGCACAGGCAGATTGTTGATGATACCGTCGATCATGTTCCCGTTCTGCTCCATCGCAAGCTCGGCGTTCTTGTTGGGATTGTGTTCCATAAACATCCTCCTATCTGTCGCCCCGGTCAGGGGTATTTTTCTTTGGGGCCGCTTGGCCCCGGTCAGCCTCGGCCAGCTTTGCGGCGGTTTTCATCTGCTCCCGGATCGAACGGGGCCTGTCGGGATTGTCAGGCGCAGGCCGCAGTTCATAGTCAGACGCCTGCCGTTTTGTCAATGGCCGTGTGTAGGTCAAATGCCCCCACGCCAGAAATGCCCCATTTTCAACCGGGACGCGCTGATCGTAGTTGACAATTTCATCCGGGGCGTTGCGGGGTGGCTTGGGGAATGTTCCAATGTCCACGGGGCGCTGAGTAGAATAATACTTGTAAAGGCCGGGAGCCTCAACCTGCCTGACATCGACATTGTAAAGGCGTTGGTACTCCTGCACCCGCGCCGTAAAGTCCTGTTCCAGAGCGGCGCGGTCGCTGCCATAATGCCCCCATTCATACTGCCGCTGGCCGTCCTTGTCATCATAGCAAGCCCATGTGACATAGGGCGAGGGCGCTGCGGGGTTATACCCAAGCGCAAAGCCCCTGCCGTTTTCCAGCATGACGGCCTGAATGATCTCATAGCCTTGGTTTTTGTCCATATACCCTCCTCACCGTGATACATCCTTTTCCGCCCGTTTCGCAAAGGGCTGAAGCTGATAGGGGCTTTTGCCATCCTCCGGGCGCAGGAAGTCCAGCCTTGCGGCGGCGCGGATGGCGTTCTGGTTGAGCTGCCGCTGCCATGCCCCTTGGCTGGGCGCCCATTTGAAGCCCTCGCTTTTGAGCGCCTGCCGGGTATCGGCATCCGGCTTATCCTCAAAAATGAGCTGCAAGCGGTTCTCCGCCTCATTGACCTTGGCCTCCCCACCGGGGAATGTCCAGCCGACAAACTCAGCCTTGTGGCTCAGCTCCTCAATGCGCTGGCGCACACGGCGGATGTTGGCGTTATTGTTGGTGAGCAGATAGGATGGAAACGGAACGGGGTCTTTGCGCCAGTCTTGGGACATGGACGCCGTGACCTTTTCCACCTGCTCCGCCGTCAGCTCGGGGCAGCCCTCCAGCGTCTTGTGCTTGCGGTAGTAGGCGTTGACCGCCTTCATCATGGTCTGCTGAGACTCCATCCCCTCCAGCTTTTTTGTGAGCTTTTCCACGGCGAGGTCATCGTCGGCGCTGATACCGCCCCGGCCTGTGGAGCGGATCTTGTCCAGCAGCTTTTCAATTTCGGCGTACTCGCCGTAATTTCGATCCCGGGCGGCGTTTTGCTTGGCCTTTTTCGCCACGGGGAAATTGCCGCCCCCGGTGATCAGAATGGACGGCACACGGGCGTCAATGGCGTTGCGCTCATTGAGATTTTCCGCCAGCCTGCGGGCGTAGCGGTCAACAAGGGCATCAATCTTATCATGGTACATGGGATCGACCTGCGCTTTCTGCTTCTCTGCCAGCGCGTAGGCTTCATCCACCATCGCCCGGTAGCCCGCCGTGGCCGAGCCGGGGGCATAGTCGGAATAGCTGTTCATGTCCTTTGCCCGCTTTGCCGCCGCCTCGCTGATCTCATAATATTTAGGCATAAGTCCTCCTTTCAGCCGGGACTTCGGGACAAAATGTCCCAAAGCCCCGGCGCTTGGATGTGGAAAGCATTTCTGCGAAAACAGGGGCGGGCGGGAAAACATACCGCCCACCCCAAAAGCGCCCCGGAAAAGCCTTGTAAATGCAGGCATTTTCCGGGGCTATTTTTCCACGCACTACCTCCGCTTGCGGCGCATATACGCCCGCTTCTGCTCCCGCAGGGCAGCCCCGGCGCAGACCGGGGAGCAGTACCGCTGCCGCCGCCCATCCGGGAGGAAAGCCCTGCCGCACACCGGGCAAGGCCGGGTTTCCGTGATGCGCTCCACGGTCAGTGACTTTTCCAGTACGGGATCAAGGGGCAGCACCGCCGCGCGGAAATAGCGGCAATAAGCGCCCGTCCAGCACTTGCCCAGCATATAGCAGGGGCAGTCCAGCGGCAGGCAGCCATAGTCTTTATCGTAGTTGGCGCACCATTTTGTCACCAGCCTACGGATCGCCGCCTTTTCCTGCCGGGTCAATTCACGGCTCATTTTTCTCTCCCGTCTTTGGCTTGAGCTGCTCCCGGTAGCAGAACATACAGCCGATCCCGCGCCAGTAGGGGCAGCCATCACAGCGGGAGCCTTTGGGCGGCAGGTTGGGCGGAGCACCCTTAAAGTAGCTTTTTTCTTTCATAAAGTTCTCATAGGGGCTGTTGGTAAATCTCATTCCTCTCCCTCACTTTCCGTTTCCTCCTCGTCCTCCCAAGGCGGGGTATCGTCGTAATCGTCACCGTAGTCCTCCGCAGCGTCGGCGGCCTGCTGCTTTTTGGGGCGGTAGATCTTAAAATACCAGCCAGCCCCGCCTCCGATGACCGCCACGGCCAGCACCAGCAGGAGCGTCCCGCCGCTGCTCTTAGGCTGTTCCGGCTCGGGGTCAGGATCCGGCTCCACCACGGGCGCAGGCTCGGGAGCCTTGCCCTGGCACTCGCCCATATTCACGGCGCAGACGGTGCAATCTGTGTTGATAGCACCCACGGCGCATTTGTCCGCGCAGGCACACTCCGGCAGCTCACCGCCAGCAGCCCGCATCGCCGCCAGCAGGTCGGCCTCGTCCACCATGTTCAAAAAGTAGGTCTGGTACTGCTCGCCGTCCTCGTCGGTGGGCTTGTCATAGTCAATGACGATGTAAAAGGTGTTGCCGCCGCTGGTCTGCACCGTGATGAACTGCTTGTTGGTGGCCTTGTCGTAGAGCAGGTCACGGGTCACAAGGTTGCCGTCCTCGGCGAAGCCTTCGCCGGGGTCAACGGTTTCCGTGGGCAGCGGCTCCACCGGGTCAAGACCGTCCCATTCCTCACCGCCCCCGGCGTAGGCCGTGACCGCCATGCCGCACATCAAAACAGCGGCGCAGAGCGCCGCCGTCAGCTTCTTCATCCACTTGTTCATTCGCTGTCCTCCTTGTCTGTGGGATCGGACTTCGGGACATTCTGTCCCAAAGTGCCGCCGCTCTTGATGGTCTGAAGCAGTACGGGCAGGTCGGTGAGAGAAACGCTCATGCCGCGCACGATCTCCACGATCTCGCTGTTCTCGGCCTCCAGCTTTTTCTGTTCCAGCTCCTTGAGCCGTGCCTGCTGCTCGTTGATCTTGGCCGTGACCTTTTCAATCTCGGCCTGAATTTTTGCGCTTTTGGAGATAGCCATAAAAAACCTCCTGTCAAAACAATTTTCCGTAGGCGTAGAAATGGGACTGCCAGTAACTCGTGTTGAGGTTGGCATAGCTGATGGGGTCGCCACAATGAAGCATCCAGCCGTCGCCCACATAGATGCCCACATGGGAAATCCCCGGCGTGTCATAAGTCCCCGTGAAGAATACCAAGTCACCGGGTTTGGGATTGCTCGTCCGGGTGGAGATGTTGTATAGCCCCTGCGCCCCCAGCCGCCCGAAGTCCCAGCCGCATTGGTTGTAGACATAGCTGACGAAGCCGGAGCAGTCAAAGGATGTGGACGGGCTGCTGCCGCCCCACACATAGGGGTATCCCACATACTTCTCCGCTTCTTTCAGAATGGCGGCAAAGGTTTCATCGGCAAGATAGTCCTCCGGGATCTCATGTGCCGGGGGCTTGTTGGTGTACTTGCCCACATAGGGCGAGGACGGGAACAGGTCGGGGCGGTTGCCCAGCGTCGCCATGTAGAGGGCGTACCGGGACAGGGTTTCCTCGCCCATGAGGTAAACAGGCAGATGGGAGAGATTGAAGTTTTCAAGCGTGACATAGCAGATGTAATAGTTGTACGGAACTTCAACATCATAGTTGTTGCCCTCACTGTCCGTCCGGGTAACGGTACGGTAGCGCACCTCCACCACTACATCCTCGGTCAAAATATACTGGCGGTCAAAGAGCATTTGGAGCGTCCCCCGCACCTCGTCCAGCGTCCACTCGCCCTCATGGAGCGCGCAGACGATGGACAGCAGCACATAGGGATCGTGTTCAATGGTGTCGAGGTCAAAATGGTATTCGTCATAATCGTGGGTGCGGGTATAGGTGCCGAGATAGTGTTGCAGTTCGTCCTCCAGAGCGCAGTAGGCGGCCTCCGCTCCCAGCAAGTCAGCGTCCTCGGCGGCATAGGTGGACGCGCCGATGGCTCCGGCCACGCCGTTGCCCACCGTCACCAGCGAGGACATACACGATTGCAGCACCACCAGCAGAAGAAACGCCGCCAGCAGCAGAAGCAGCCCGCCGGGGTGTTCCTTGATGTAGGCAGACACCTTTTCCGACAGCTTGCCCGTGACGGACGCCGTACCCTCAGCGGCCTTGGCGGTCTGCCTGGCCGCCTCCCGCGCCTGCTTTGCGTACTGGCGTTTGATCTTCTGCTTTTGCAGATACCGGGACACCGCGCCGCCCTCCTGCATTTCCGGGTGTTCCTCCACGGTCTTGCGGTAGTAATAATCCGCCGTGGCCTTGATGTGCTTGCTCTCGGCACGCTCCACCGCCTTTGCGTGGTGTTCCCGGATAGCCTTGCGGAGCTTGCGCCTGCCGAAGCGGTACACGGACTCTGCCGCCAGCTCGGAACGGTGTGCGCCCTCCGTGCCGACATTTTCATGCTCGACCTCATAGAGCTTGCCATGCACAAAGCCATGGACGCCGTGTCCGGCGGTGTGGGCAAAACGCTTGACCGCACCGGGCTTTTTCGGTGGCTTCTGCTTTGCCAGCTTCTCCCGGGCGGCGTCCAGCTTCTCACCCCGGCGCTCCATCCGCAGCTTGGACGCCGCCGTCTGCTCCTGCCGGCTCTTTCTGCGGAATTTGGACTTCGGGACATTTTGTCCCGAAGTGGGGTTATTCGTCTGTTCGCTCATGGGCAAGATCCTCCGGGCGGGTCGTCAGCAGGTCATAGATCTCTCCACGGGGGAAACGGTCTACAAACGGGATGGTGACATTTCCATAGAACAGCAAGCCCTCGCCGGAATTGGAGTGCGTGATGTAGGAGAGCTGATGCTCGGAAATACCGAGCTGCTTTGCCAAGATCGCACGGTCGCTCTGCGCCTGCGACAGCAGCACCATGAAATCGGTGTTGTCCAGAATGTTCTCAATCTCCCGGCTGGCCAGCAGGTCTTTCACATTCTGCGTCAGCGCCGAGGGGACGCAGCCCTTTTTGCGGAGCATTTTCCAGACCGCCACAAAATAGCTGGCCGTCAGCGGATCACGGAGCAGGATATGGAACTCGTCAAAGTAGCACCAAGTCGCCACGCCCTCGGCATGGTTGGCGTTCACCGCCGCCGTGACAAACTCGTTGGTGGTGTGCATGGCGATCTTGCGGAGGTTTTCACCCAAGCCCTTTAGGACGATGCAGACCACACGGGAATTGAGGTCAACATTTGTCGGATGGTTGAAAAGGTTGAGAGAGCCTGTGCAGTAAAGCTCCAGCGCCGTCGCCACCCGCCGCGCCTCCGGCTCGGGCTGGTGCAGCAGCTCCTCATACAGATCTTGCAGCAGCGGCGTTTTTGCTGTTTCCAGCCCCAGCGCCATCTCCCGGTACACCAGCCGCACACAGCGGTCAATGACGGTTTTCTCGATGGGCTGCAAGCCTTCCTTGCTGCCCACGATCAGCTCACATAGGGACAGCAGAAAATCCGCCTTCATGGAAAGCGGACTGTCCTCGTCGTTGATGTTCATTTGCAAATCCATAGGCGAAATGTGGTGCGGGCTGTCCGGGGCGATCTCAATGACCTGTCCGCCCAAGCGCCGCACCAGCGGGGCATATTCGCCCATCGGGTCAACCACGATGATGCGGTCATTGGTGGCAAGGAACACATTGATCAGCTCACGCTTGGCGGCAAAGCTCTTGCCGCTGCCCGTAGAGCCGAGGTACATTCCGTTGGCGGATTTGAGCTTTTTGCGGTCAGCCATGATGACATTGTTGGAAAGAGCGTTCATGCCGTAGTAAAGCGCCTGCCCGTCCATGCGAAGCTCCCGGGTCATAAAGGGAATGAAGATGGCCGTGGAGCTGGTAGTCATGCCCCGCTGAATTTCAATGCCGTTGTAGCCGAGAGCCAGCGAGGACACAAAGCCCTGCTCCTGCTGCCAGTCCAGACGGCGCAGGGCGCAGTTATATTTCTGCGCGATGCCGCTCACCGTGAACACATCGTTTTCAAGGCGCTGCCGGGTGGGAGCGAGGTTCACCACCGTAAAGGTCAGCAGGAACATTCGCTCGTTGCGGCTTTGCAGGTCGGAGAGCAGTTCGGCGGCGTCCTTGGAAAAGGTAATGAGGTCGGGTGGCAAAATCTCCATGTCGTACCCGGCACGGACAGCCTTTTTCTGCTCCTCCGCCTTCATGCGGCCTATGTCGGAGATCTTTCCTTTGATCGTCTTAATGGCCTTGAGCTGGTCTACCGTCTGAATGTGCATGGTGACGGTCAGCTCGGCGTCCAGCTCCAAAATCTCCGCCAACAGCTTATCCGAAAGCTCCGACGCCATGATCTGCAAATAGGACGCCGCGCCCCACATCTGGCCGACACGGAAAGTCCGGCTCTGCCGAAAGTCGAAACTGTCCGGGGCGATGTAGTCCTTTGTCCCCATGCCCGTCTTGGGAATGTCTTTCCACGCAAAGCGGAACGGCTCACGCCCGCCGGGATGCATCTGCCCATGCAGCACCGCCAGCCGATCCCGGCCATCCAGCGGGCGGGACTGGACGCCCAGCCGCTTTAGGTTGCCCATGACATCCGCCTCCACGCGCCCCAGCCGTGGACGCGCCTCCGCCACGCCCCCGGCGGGCAGGCCAAAGGTGATGTACTTATACCGTTCAATGCCGTTGTTGCTCTTGGCAATCTGGCCTTTGAGCATTTCCACATACTCGCCCCGGATGCTGTTGAAGTCATCCTCCTGCGCCGGGATATTCACTTTGTAGCGGTTGGCGTTCCGGCTGCGGCGGTTGACAAAGGAAAGCTGGAACGGCAGAGAGCTGTCAAAATAATTCAGGCACGCGCTCCACCCGCTGAAGATAGCCGACTGATCCTCCGTAGACGCCACGGCATAATTGATGTCCTCATATTCCAGCGTCTTTGTGTAAAGCCCGCCGGGGAGCTGGCAGATCCCGTCCGGGTGCATGGCGATATAAGGAATGGTTTGCTGGGCGGACAGCGCCCGGTGCTTATTTGCGTTTTTCTGCTTTTTTGCTTTGCTCAATAGGCTCCTCCTTTCGCGCAAATGGGGCGTAGATATTTTCCGTTCGGTACGGTCGGATGCCGGGGCGGGTAAACTTGACCCGGATGATGTTGCGGATCACCTTTTCAAAGGGTAAGCCGTCCTTTTCGTACATCGCCAGCAGGAACGCCGGGAGCATGATCGCCAGCATAGCGAACAGCGCCCCGGTGTTGCCGATGGCCTGCCGGGTCAAAAGGTAGGTCGGAACGCCGATAACCGCACCAGCGCCGAAACAAATAAGCTGCCGCTTGGTGAGGTTGAACGCGATCTTTGTCTTGATCTTAGAAAGGTCATTTGGGACATTCACATAGGGCATCAGTCTGTCACCTCCAGTTTGGGACAACTTGTCCCAAAGTCCGGGATCGTCGGCTCCACCTCGTTGCCCCACACATCCCAGCCGGGAGAGGTCTGCCTTGCAAACAGCTCCACGCGGGGCAAATCACCCATGAGGGCAACGATCTTATCACGGGTTTCATCCGGCTTTTTGCTGTGGGCTTCGATGGGCGAAATGATAAACTGGTGAATGTCGGCGGCCTGCCGCTTCGGATGTCCCTTGGTCGCCAGCAGGCAGATCTCGGCGTTCGCCCTCGTCCAGAAGCCCAGCCCATAAAACCAACTGTCTGCCTTGCGATTTTTCTTCAGCCAGACGAACGCCACGGATTTATAGGTGAAGCCCCACGCACGGATGAGCCGCAAAGCCTCCGGGAGCTGGGGAAAGGTCGCCCACATGAAAAGGGCGCTGTCCTTGGCCGCAAGCTCGGCCACAGGCAGCGCGCACAATTCCTCAATGCTCATGGTGGGATAATGGTTTTCCGCCGCACCCTGTACTTTCTTTGCAGAGTAGCGCCACGGCGGGTCGGCGTAAATGATGGGGTACTTTTCGATAGCTATTCTTCTTTCTCGCCCCCGGTCATAGCCAGCCGTGCCTGCTCGATACGCTGAGCGGCGATGGTGTAGATGGAGGGGGCATTTTCAAAGCAGATGAAGCGGCGGCCTATGTTCATGGCGGCAACAGCAGTTGTGCCGCTGCCCGCGCAGATGTCCGCCACCACTGCTCCTTCGTCGGTGTAGGTCTTAATGAAATACTCGCACAGCTCCACGGGCTTTTGCGTGGGATGTATGCCGCCCATCACCGTCGGCACGAACAGCACATTTCCCGGATAACGCCGTCCGTCGCTGGACTCTGAGCCTGTCCGTTCAAACTTGCCGTAGTTGGTGCTGCATCCGCTGCGGGGATTAGTCTTGCGGTACGGCTCCCCGTAGGTGAATTGCGGATGGTACACCGGGGACTTCTGATAGAACACCAGAATGTTCTCGGACTTTTTCAGCGGCGCACGGTTGGCATTAAGAAAGCCTGTTGCCCGGGATTTGTACCACACCCACTCATAGCGGAGCATGGCGAGGTTGGACGCGCCCAGCATTTTGTCAAAGGGGCATTGAGCGAAAAACAGGATGGCTCCGTTAGGCTTCACCGCCCAGCGCACCGCCTCCCACAGCTCCGGGAGCGGCAGCGGCACATCCCAAAAGTTCCGGGTCGTGCCGTAGGGCGGATCGGTCAAGAGCATATCCACGCTATGCTTTGGCAGAGAGCGCAAGCCCTCGATCCCGTCCATGAGGTGCAGCGCATCCAGCTTTGGGACATTTTGTCCCAAGGTCATATTCATCCCTCCTTTAATGCGCGCTGAACACGCTGCGGGCGATGGAACCAGTCTTGAACAGGCAGAAGCAAAGCAGCACGGAATAGCCCATGCAGCCCCATATCGCGCCGATGGGGTCGCCGCCCGTGGCAATGCCCTGTATCAGCACCGCATAGATGGCAACGCAGACAAGGATCAGCAGCCCTTGAAAGCCAACAGCGAACAGGGACTTCAAGTAGTTCTGTCCAGTATTGCCCAGCTCCCGGTTGGAGAGCGTGGCAACGGGGATAGGCGCTAAGCTGGTCAATAGGTATATTTCGATCATGCGGCCATAGACGATCACGAAGATCACAATATTGATCGCCCACATGGTCACATGAATGAGCAGGGATTGCAGCCACAGCCCCAGCAGAGAGCCAAGCCCCAGCGTTTCCAGCGTGGCCTCCAAGTCGGCAAGCATGGCCTCCGAAATGTCCGTTGAGCCTTGCACGATCCCGGCTGCCCGGGCGATAACGCTTTGGGACACATCGAACACGGCCATGACGATATTGAAAGTGTTGGACAAAATCAAAATGGCGCAGGCCGTTTTGAATATCCACTTGAAGAAGATCCAGTAGTCCAGATCATGCAGGTTGTTCTTCTCGATAATGAGCTGGATCAGCTCATAGGTGGCAACAAAAGTGAGGATCAGACCGGCAATCGGCAGTATCACCGTTTCAGAAAGCTGCCGGATCAGGGAGAACACCCCGGCGTTCCATGCCGCCGGGGTAGTTCCCACTTGCACCGCAATCTCTCCGACACGGGAATTGACCGTATCAAAAAGCCCTGTGAGGTTGCCCATGATACCCTCGATCAGCAGCTCTTTTAGCCAGTCTGTCAGCCAGTCGGTGAGAAATCCCATGCTTTACGCCCTTAAAACAGGGTGGACCGCAGAGGGATCAGGGTCGTACCCAACACGATGATGCCGCCGCCCGCCATGAGCTGCTTCATGCCCTGAGACTTTACTGATGTGTGATAAAGAAGTAATAGAAGTGTAAAAAATTTTGCCGTTCCTATCCGGCA
>ERZ773188.3555-NODE-3555-length-12949-cov-2.946254_pt1 | contig 12949 bp, 8 predicted proteins | sample MGYA00581011_ERZ773188 | MGnify/ENA primary metagenome ERZ773188 (study PRJEB29015, sample SAMEA2737798) | human gut metagenome | biome: human gut; feature: human-associated habitat; material: faeces | place: China | collected 2012 ...
CACTCCGATTTCCTGCAAACCTTCAGGTAGTCCCGGATCATTTCCGGCTGCCTGAAGGTTTGCAGGAAATCGGAGTGAGGGCATTTTGTGGAGCATTTGCAGATCTTGTGATACCGTCGACAGTGTGGCGAATGGGAGATTTGTCACTTGCAACGAATATCAAGGATTTGTTTTTGAAGTGGGAAAGACCAGTCAATACTCCGTTGAATATCTTGGAGTTGTCGGGTTATAACGATGTGGATTATAAAGGTTCCATGTGTCCGACACCTGTAGAGATACACGTGCCGTCAGGCTCCCTACCCACCTATAGATTGACAAAGCCGTGGTGTTTTTTCTCATTGGATGAGATGCCGGTTGAAGAGGCAACCATTTATGCCGATATTGCAGGACTGCGGTATCGATTGCGCGGCAACAAAGCCGTTCTGCTACCACCAAGCGAGGGACAATATTCAGGAGATATAGTATTGCCTGAAACGGTTAGTTATAATGGGAAAGAATATAAGTTGGTCAGAACGGAAGGCGCGTTTAACAACTCGAAAGTCGTCTCGGTAGCCTTCCCGGCCTCAGTAAAATATGTGGTTGATGATTTTAAGTATTGCATGGAACTGCAGACCGTGACATTCCCTGAAAATTCGCGATTCAGCGCGATGGAGGGGTGTCCGAAATTGACTGAATTCGTTTTTCCGCCATCATTGCAGGTGCTTTACGGAAATTCCATGATGTATCTTGACGGACTCAAGACCATCGATATCCCAGGTTCGGTTTCTTATATTGGAGCATATACATTTGTGAACGGAGCACTGACAGAAGTGACCGCACATTGGATTTGTCCGCCAAAAATGCTGCCGAATGATGTGTTTATAACAAAAAGCAATCCGCGAATCCGTGTGCCGGTTGGCGCCAAGAAGTATTATGAAGCGTCGGAAGCTTGGAATAAATTTGAGATTGTCGAGGATGAGACAGTGGAGGCTTTTGTGAAAGTGTATACAGAGGGCCGCGAACGAGTGCTTACGCTTCCAGTGGATGAGAGTGCCGACTACTATGAGTTTGAGGCTTTTAAAAATGGAGAAGTAGTTAAGTCGCAGACTCTTTCACTCATAAAGAGTATAAGAACAGCCAGTGCAAATAGAGAGGCAGCAACCAAACGCATAGGTTTTGATGTCTCATCGCTGGATGACGGCAGTTACCGCTATAGAATCCGAGCGGCATCGGATACGGAAGGCTTGATTTCGTTGTTTGAGGGAACGTTTGTTGTCGGTGATGACAGTGGTGTGGAAGATGTCGTTTCTGATGGCGACACAAATTATGATGTCTTTGATATTATGGGCGTCTGCATACGGACGAATATGAAAGAAGCGGAAATCTCTGGTTTGACGCCTGGAATATATATTTTGCGCCCTGTTCGGAACGCTAATCCGTCAAACGTTCGGAAAATCATAGTGGAATAAGGTTAATGCATAGATGAAGAAGGTTGCAGTGCGCCTCTGCCACACAAGCTGGGAATAGGCGCACTGTCAATGAATTTTATCTGAAAAATTTGGTTTATAATATAAACCAAATTAAATTTGCACTCGACTCAAGGGCGGACAGGCGAGACCGCTCTTTTTTCAAAGCCAAATGGTTTATTTTATAAACCAAGTATTAACCATCAAATTTTTCATAAAATGGAAGACAGAAAACTCACCGAAAAAGAAAGTCTCGAAGTGATAACTTCGATGATAGCACTCACGAAGCAACGCTATATTGGCGATGGACGCATTTTGCTGCTGTTTGGCTACCTGACAGTTGCCGTTTCTGCGTTGATATGGATACTCCTCGTGATTACACAAAATCCTGTGTGGAACTGGCTATGGTTTCTTGTTTGGATTATTGGAGGCATCGTTGCTCCGATAAAGGCAAAGAAACAACAGATTGAAAAAGGGGTAAAAAATTATTCCGACACACTCACATCCCGCATTTGGTCTACAGTCGGCTTCAGTGCAATCGCCGCCACAGCCATCTGCCTCGCATTTCTGCTTGTCAAAGGAATTGACGCATGGCCTATGATGTTGGCGTTCGCTCTGATAATCGTTCCCTTCGCCGAGGTTGCCCAGGGAATTGTTTTCAAAGAGACAACGCTTATTGTTGGAGGTGCGATAGGATTGTTTGCTGGCTTATTTACGGAGGCATGCATCGCCGGGGATGTAGAGCTTTATGCATCATGGTATATGCCATTGTTTATAATCGCGTTTGTGGCGATGATGATAATTCCCGGCCATATTCTCAACCATAAGGCACGAAAAGAAAAATGAAAGAACTGAATCCGCTTCTGCACTCGCAACTCCGTCTTGCTGTAATTTCCATACTGATGAATGTTGAAGAGGCAGATTTCGTTTATCTCAAGGAGAAAACCGAATCTACAGCCGGCAATCTCAGCGTTCAGCTTGAAAAGCTGTCTACCGCGGGATATATTTCTATTGAAAAGGGAATGTCGGGCAAGCGTCCCAGGACGACATGCTCAATTACTTACGATGGAAGAAAGGCTTTTGAAGAATATGTCGAGGCGTTGAAAACATACCTTGGCTTATGATTAAAACAGCCAGACCTTACGGATAGGGCATCTTGTGTGCATAAGTGTGCGTTAGACAACAAAGCAGGGACTGCCGAAGAGGCTGTCCCTGCTTTGTTGTTTTGTTTTGAGGATATTTTGATGTTCTTCTGAACCTTATTTCTTGAGACGGTTTCCGTAGCGGCTCATGAACTTGTCTACGCGGCCAGCTGTGTCGACCAATTTCTGCTTACCAGTGAAGAAAGGGTGAGAAGAACTCGTGATTTCGAGTTTTACGAGCGGGTAAGTAACGCCGTCGATTTCGATTGTCTCCTTAGCAGCGACAGTCGAGCGAGTGATGAAAGTTTCGCCGTTCGACATATCTTTGAAAACAACCTCGCGATAGTTTGATGGATGAATGTCTTTTTTCATTTCTATATCTTTTTTATTATTACAAAGTTACGCGCCGCTGGTAAAGGCGACTTCTGTAATGGCGTGCAAATGTACGCATATTTTTCCATACGGCAAACATTTACGGAGTTTTTTTGTCGCAACGTTCGCAATATTAAAGGATAAGCGGATGCGAGAGGTGTCGCATCCGCTTGTCTTAGTCAAGCCGTGTTAGGGCTTATTTTTTTGCGTCGAGTTCGCGAAGGAGCTCGTCGACCGCAGCTTTCAGTTGTGCGTCCAAACCATTGGCAGCGTCCTCAGGAGAGTTCAGCACATAGATGTCGGGCTCCAGTTGCGAGTTCTCAAGGTAATTTCCTTCCGCGGTGCGGTATCCGATGACCGGAGTGCCGAAAATCAGCGAAGAGTCCTGCAGACGTTCCCACCAAACGCTTGTCATGGTGCCAGGCACCGGAGCGCCGACAAGTTTGCCGAGACGCATGTGTTTGTATACCCAAGGCGTTCCGTGAGCGTTGGAATAGTTGGCCTCGCCCTGCACCATGATTGAAGGTTTGTTCCATCGGCGGCTCGGCATGTCGCACGCTTCTCTTCCGCGGTACACCTGAGTGAGATATTTTGTTCCGCTGAACAAGATTTGGATATCTTCGTGCAAGCGACCTCCACCATTGAAACGGGTGTCAATCACGATTCCCTCCTTCTTGTTGTATTTACCAAGCACGTCAGAGTACACTGTACGGAAACTGTTGTCGTCCATCGATTCGATATGTACGTATCCCAAGCGGCCGTTTGACCAGCGGTCCACGTCGGCGGCGCGTTGTTTGATCCATCGGCGGTAGAGCAAAGCACCGCAAGCGCCGTCAGAGATAGGTTTCACCACCTCGTCCCACTGCTTGCCGCCATCGGAAAGCGAAATCAGCACCTTCTCTCCGGTCAGCCCGGCGAGCAGCGCATAGAAGTCGGTGTCGGCAGAAATTTCCTGTCCGTTGATTTTCTCGATAATGCATCCCTTCTTCACCTTTGAAGACGCGTTGTCGAAAGGACCTCCGGCAATCACCTCGTCGATTTTCACGCCCTTTCCTTCATACGAAAGGTCGTAGAACAGACCTAAGTTGGCAGTGGCATCTCCACGGGCACCGGCACGGAATCTGCCACCCGTGTGCGACACGTTTAGCTCACCGAGCATTTCGCTGAGCAGCTCGGCAAAGTCGGCGTTGTTGTTGATGTGAGGCAGGAACTTGCGGTATGCAGCTGTCATCATCGGCCAGTCCACACCGTGCATGTCAGTGCGGTAGAAATGGCGGGCCTCCTGGCGGCAAACGTGGTCAAACATATATTCGCGTTCCTTTGCCAAATCCATCTTCATCTCAGCCTTGTAGCTGATGCGTTCCATCTTGTCGGAAGCCACGGTGAGTTTCTGCATTATGCGTGAGCCGAGAATGAAAATGCACTTGCCGTCTTTCTGCACGTCGAACTGAGCCGACGACGTGTCGAGTTTCTTCAGGCATTCCGTGCTCTTTTTGCGCAAGTCGAGTTTCCAAAGATCGTAACCCTCCTCGAAAGCCGACAGGTAGTACAGGCTTTCTCCATCGGCATCGACGATGGCATCGGCAATTTCGGAAGAGTTTGGCGTGATGCGCACAATACGGTCCTCGATGCCGTCAAGTTGCACGTCAATGTCTTTTTTCTCTTCTTTCTTGTCAGCCTTCTTGTCGTCTTTCTTTTTGCCTTTTTTCTTGTCGGCGTCAGCCTTTTCGGCATTTTTCTTCTGCTCCTTCTCCAATTCCTTCTGCAATTCGTAATCCTCCTTGCTAAGTCGGAATTTGTCGTAGGCGTCCTTGTTCATAAACACAAGCATCACGTCGTTGAGCGAACCCCACGAAGCATGGCTGCGCATGCCGTAGCGGTCTGTGAGGAAAAGCACAGCGTTTCCGTCGAGCACCCATCTTGGCTGCGAGCTGAAGTATCCGCTGCCAGTCAGGTTTACCGGCTTCTCCGATCCGTCAGCCTTTACGATAGCCACGTCGGAATAAGGGTCGTGTCCGTTGCCGATGATTTCAAGCGAGAACCATTTTCCATCTGGCGACCAGGCATAGTTGAAGCCACCCATAAACCATTCCGAACCGTCAGTCACCTGCCTCACAGCTTTAGTGGCCACGTTGACCACCATAAGCCGGCATTCATCCTCGATGAAAGCCACCTCTTTTCCGTCGGGCGAGAATTTCGGATTCTGGCGGTCGGCGAGAGAGTCGGCGAGCAGCGGCTGCTCGTCGATTAGAGTTGCATTAGGGAAGTTGAGGTCGTCGGAGCGTTTTATGCGAGCCGTGTAAAGCCCCCAATGCCCGTTGCGTTCGCTGGCATATACGAGCGACCGGTTGTCGGCGCCGAAGTCAACGTCGGCCTCGCCCTCCACGGTGTTGGTTATTTGTTTTGTTGTGCCATATTCCACCGATGTCACAAACACATTGCCGCGCACGGTGAAAGCCACCTGCTTGCCCTCGGGCGACACGCTTGCCGAAGTAGCGCCGTTTGTGAACGACAGGCTTGACGGCAGGTCAACGTCGTCGCGCACAATGTCGATGTCGACGAGCGCCGGTTTCTCACCGTTTAGCTGAGTGTAGATGGCTCCGTCGTAGGTGTAGCACATCGTGCCGTTGTCGGCAACGCTGAGGAAGCGCACCGGGTGAGTGCTGAAGTCGGAAATCTTTGTCAATGCCGCCGGGTTTGCGAGCGGCATTGAGTATACGTTCATCGAGCTCCCATTGCGCTCACTGAGGAAATACACCGTGCTGCCGTCGGCTGACAAAGCCGGGCACAAATCCTCTCCGGCATGAGCTGTCAGGTTGGTGTGTTTGCCTGTTTTGGTGTCGTATGCCCAGATGTCGCGTGTCACGGACGACGTGTGATGTTTGCGCCAAACGTCTTCATAACCCTTGCGGTCCTGATAGACAAACATACTGCCGTCTTTGGCAAACGACAGGCATTCGGCTGGAGTAGGGAGAGCCTGCTCCTGGCGTCCGCCAGTGGCTGGCACTTTGTACAGCTCAAGCAACACGTCGGGGAACAGCGCACTTGCCGCAGGTTTCTGATTGTTGGCTGAGAAATAGACATATTTTCCATCGGGCGAGAAAGCCTCAGGCGCTTCACCTCCCGACTTTGTGGTCAGACGCACTGCCGAACCACCGTCGGCATTCATAATAAACACATCGTTGTTGCCGTATCGGTCGCTGGCAAAAGCAATCTGCTTTCCGTCGGGCGACCATACAGGCACCGACTCGTATGAGTCGTGCGATGTTAGCCGCACGGCAGAGCCTCCAGTAGAGGCAACTTTGTAGATGTCGCCCTTGTAGCAGAATGCAATCTGCTTTCCGTCGGGCGAGATTTTTACATCGCGCATCCACAACGGAGTGGCGGCAAAGCCCACCGCAGCCGTTGACGCAACGATGATTGTTGCAAAAAGTTTTTTCATTTCTATTATTTTATTGTTTTGTTTGAATTTCCGCTCTTTCCCAGATGCAGTCGGGAATCATTCTCCATACCGCCACGAGCAAGCGGTATCGCCAGTCGATTGTCGCCACGCGTTTTTTGCGGCGCAAGGCGTCGACAATCATCCGTGCGGTCTTTTCCGGGCGCATAAGCATCGGGTAGTTGCCCGACCGCAGCAGGTCGGTGTCGACAAATCCCGGACGGATGTCGGTGAACGTGATGTTGGCGCGAGTCATTGCCGACAGTTGCGCCAAGCATTGTATGTAAGTGTTTTGAAAGCGTTTTGTGGCAGAGTATGCCGGGGCGATGCCCAGTCCTTTAGTCCCGGCAATTGAGCTTACGGCGCCGATGTGTCCGCCACCATGGCTTTTCAGATAGTTGAATGCCGCATCGATCATACGGGTGAATCCCACAACGTTTGTTTCTGCCGTTGCGATTTCTATGCCCGGGTCGAGGTCGCGGTTCTGGCTTCCTATTCCGGCAACAAGCAGAATCGTGTCGACGCCGCCCATTCGCTCCGCCAGGCCGACGAGTTGCTCACCTGCATTTTCATCGGTTACATCGATGCGTTGCCACACAACGTTGCCACCTTCTTCGGCAAACTTGCGCAGCCTGTCCTCTCTGCGGCCAGCCACCCCTATGTTGACGCCCTCGCTCCGCATTATGCGTGCCACCTCAAGACCGATACCCGAAGTGGCGCCTACGATTATAGCATTCTTCATATTCATAAGCATTTTAAATAGTAAAATTACAACGTTTCCGGCATAGACCAAGACGCGTGATGCGTAATTAACAATCTTTAATCAGAAGGCGTGGCGAGGTGATGAAACCATTGGGTAAAAGAGTGTTGGATTAGGTAATTTTAACAAAAAAGCACGCTGTAATTGTTGTATGAAATAGATTTGAATTAATATATTTGCAATGTACGATAAATCTAACTCTCAATAAATCCGATAATGAAAAATACTTACAAAACCATTTTGCAGGAAATGAGTGAGCGCACGCTGAAGGCTGACACGCTTGAAGGCGACGCACAATTGTTTGCTCTTCTTCGACAGACGGCATGTGCTTCGGGCGACCTGCCCGCAATGGCGGATGTGGACAACGCCGTGCTTATGGCGGTGGAAAAATGTCGTGCTGAAAGAGGCGACGATGCCGCCTGCCGCTTATGGACGCTTTATGAGTACAGCAATGCCGGAGCCACTCTTGGCTGCGACTTTGCAACGGCGATGAGCAACGGTGATACGAGTTTTGCCGAGGCGATTTATTCGAAGGCGAAGCAACTGAGCGAGCAGCTGGCGGAAAAACGCGAGCTGCGCGATGCTTTCGGTGCATTGTTCCGCCAGTTCTCCGCCGTGTCGTAGGATTTCAGTCCTTCAAGCAGGCGGTATGATTTTGACGCCGGTATGTAAACAATAATATAGTGAATATTTAATGCTATGAATTGATTTGTATTGCAGCTAACTTTTGTGGTGGCCTGCAACTAATTTTTGTGGCGTTTTGTTTGGCGTTTTTGCGGTGATGGGCAATAATCTGGCTTGGATTTATTCGGAGGAGGTCAAGTGATCAAAAGATAGGCTGTGGTTCGGGAAAGAAAATTGAGCAAGCACTTTTCTCACACCTTGCGCTATCTTTTGATAAGATAGGCTGCGGTTCGGAAGCGCAAAATCAAATAAATTTGTTTTGCTCTTCTCTCACCTTGCACTATCTTTGCGCAATAATTTAAATGATATAAAACAAAAGATTTTGATGAAGCGGATTCTTGTTGCCGTGTTGTTACTGGCGGCATTTGTCGGGATAGGTAATTCCAAAAATTTCAGTGTTGTAGGAGTGGTTGTCGACTCGTTGGAAAATGAGCCGGTGCCGTATGCCACGCTTCGTGTAGACAAGCGCGGAGGAACAGAACCGACGCTCGGCATAAGCGGAGTCGACGGCGCGTTTGACGAGAAACTGGCTGAGCCGGGAGTTTATACGCTGACGATAAGCGGCACAGGTATGCGTCAACGTTCCATTGAATTTGCGGTGGGCGACTCGGCGCGTGTGTGCAACCTCGGACGCGTGGCGCTTGTTTCTGGAGTTGAGCTTGAAGAGGTCAGCGTGGTGGCGCAGAAGCCTTTGGTGAAGGCGGATATCGACAAAGTCACATATCGCGTTGAAGACGACCCCGAGGCGTTGTCGAAAACGGCTATCCAGGTGCTTCGCAAGGTGCCTATGGTGACGGTCGACGGGCAGGACAACATAACGGTGAAAGGTTCGTCGAATTTCAAGGTCTATGTCAACGGCAAACCAAACACGATGATGAGCAACAACCCGAAGGAGGTGCTCCGCAGCCTGCCGGCAGGTTCGGTGAAGTCGATAGAGGTGATAACCGACCCCGGTGCCAAATATGACGCGGAGGGAGTGGGCGGAATCATAAACATCGTCACGCAGGGCTCAAGGATGCAGGGGTATAACCTTTCTGCCGGACTGACCGGCAGCAACAAAGGTCCGTCGGCCTATGCCTACGGTTCGGTCCAAGTTGGGAAATTCACGATGAGCGGCAACTATTCGTATAGTTATGAAAGCCGCAACAATAGTTCTTCGTCTGACTATGAGCGTGATGACTATGATTCCGACGGAAGAGTGAAACAGACATTACGCAGTGTCAGCCGCGCTGACGGCAGCCGCTCGCAGATGCACTATGGATCGCTGTCGGGCAGTTACGAGGCAGACTCGCTCAATCTTGTGACGTTCAGTTATGATTTCTACACATGGCGCGACAATAGCCACGGCACGTCGTCGTTCGTAATGCTTGATGCGGCACAGGTGCCGGTCTATTCCTACAATACGTTGGACAAAAGCTTGTCGAAATATGGCAGCCATTCGGTAGGCGTCGACTATCAGCATTCGTTCAAGAAGAAAGACGAGTTGCTGACAGTGTCGTATAAGTTTGACAAATCACCGAGGCGGACACAGACAGAAACAACGTATTCCGATTTGGTATCGGTGCCGTTTATCACATACGCTCAGGGACAGGACAACAAATCGCACATTGCGGAGCACACCGTGCAGGTAGACTATGTGAATCCCATCAATGAACACCATTATGTGGATGCGGGAATGAAGTTCATTGCGCGCAAAAATGCCAGCGACAGCCAGACGCTGCTGCTGGAGCAGGTTGACGGCTCTTTGCCGGGCGACGAAGACAGTTCGGTTGACTACAGCCAGCGTCAGAACATTGTGGCGGCATATGCGGATTATAATCTGAAAATACAGAAATTCGGGTTCAAGACGGGAGTGCGCTATGAGCATACGTTTATGAACGTGGAATATGAACGTCATCCCGACCGCAACTTCAGCAAGAATTTTGACGATGTGGTGCCGTCGGCGGCCATAAGCTACGGGCTTTCGGAGATGTCAAATATCCGCGTCGGCTACAATATGCGCTTGAACCGTCCGGGCATCTGGTTCCTTAATCCGTTCCGCATTTCGGCGACGCCCAACGATGTAAGCTACGGCAATCCGGACTTGTCGACGGAGAAGAGCCATAGCATCAGTTTGAGTTACAATATTTTCACTTCGAAGGTAAACCTCAATGCCGACGCGCGCTATAGTTTTGTCAACAATGGCGTGACGGGCTATTCGTTTGTCGACGGAGATGGCGTGCGCAATTCAACTTATGGAAACTACGTGCGCGAGCAACGCACGTCGTTGTCGGTATGGATGAGTTGGAACATCGCTGATAAAACAAGCTTCATGTTGTCGGCAAGTGGCAGCTATGTTGATTTGCGGAGCAAAGAACTCGGTTCAAGCAACAGTGGTTTCGGTGGCAATCTTTATGCACAACTGCAGCAACGTTTGCCGTGGAAGCTGGATTTTACGGCTTACGGCGGATACGGCGCGCCCTACATTTCGCTGCAAGGCCGTTCGGGCTCATATAATTTCTACGGACTTTCGCTCAACCGCTCATTCCTCAAAGAAGACCGTATGGAGGTATCTCTCTTTGCGAGCGACTTCTTTTCGGCATGGAAAAAATATTCAAGCACAACTGTCACCGACACTTATCGGCAGACGTCGCATTACAAGGATTATGCATGCCGCTTCGGAGTCAGCCTGTCATGGAGGCTTGGCAGTATGAATGTAAACGTGAAACGCACGGAACGCTCAATCAGCAACGACGACGTGATGAAGGGTGGCGGCAATGGCTCTGGTGGGCAACAAAAGAATTAAAAAATGCGTGTTGGTGCCATTTTTTACTGATTATTGCTAATTTTGCCTTGAAAAAACAACTTAGACAACAATGAACAGAATAGCATTGATAACGGTGGCTACGAGCGGAATCGGAGAGGCTTGTGCCCGTAAATTCGCCGGCAGCGGCTACGATTTGGTGCTGACCGGGCGCAACAAGGAAAAGTTGGAGGCTATGAAGGCTAAATTGGAAGGAGTGGAGGTGGCTACGCTTGCTTTCGACGTGCGCGACCGCAAGGCGGCGCAGGAGGCTCTCGACAGCCTTACTGGACGTTGGCGCGACATTGACGTGCTGGTCAACAACGCCGGGCTTGCTCTCGGCCTTGACAAAGAATTTGAGGGCGACATCGATGAATGGTCAACAATGATCGACACCAATATCAAGGGATTGCTTACGATGACGCGCCTCGTTGTGCCACACATGGTGGAGCGCAACCACGGGCACGTAATCAATATAGGCAGCGTTGCGGGCGACCAGGCTTATGCCGGAGGCAATGTGTATTGCGCCACGAAGGCGGCTGTGAAGGCTCTTTCCGACGGCTTGCGCATTGATCTTGTCGACACCTGTGTGCGCGTCACCAACGTGAAGCCCGGACTTGTGGAAACCAATTTCAGCGTCACGCGTTTCCGTGGCGACAAGTCGATGCCGGCATCCATCCGCTCAACGGCGACGACATAGCCGACGTGGTGCTGTATGCCGCCAACGCGCCAGAGCATGTGCAGATTGCCGAAGTGCTTGTGCTTGCCACCCATCAGGCAAACGGATATACGTTCAGCAAGGACACGTCGCGCGTGGAGCATTTGTCGTGAGACTATGAAAGCCGGATGTCAGAAAATGCTTGACGGCGAGGTGGATTGAAAACGTAGTTCAGAAAAACAAAATAGAAAAGGCGCCGTTTGGGCGCCTTTTCGTTTTGGTGGGATTGCGAAGAAATATTGATTATTTCTTCTTTTTAGTTTCTTTTTTGATGCCGTCGCGAATCAGCAGAGCGTCGATTGTAGGCTCCTGACCGCGGAAACGCTTGTAGAGCACCATAGGGGCTTCTGTGCCGCCACGGCTAAGCACGTTGTCCTTCCATGACTTGGCAATTTCAGGATTGAAGATTCCGTTGTCCTTGAAATATTGGAAAGCGTCGGCTTCGATGACCTCTGCCCACTTGTAGCTGTAGTAGCCTGCGGCATAACCGCCAGAGAAGATGTGGTTGAACTGCGGTGCCATGATGCATCCGTCAACGGCCGGGAACATCTGCACTTGCTTCATCGCCTCGCGTTCGAACGCGATAGGATCGGTCACAGGCGCTGTCGTTGTGTGGTATGCCATGTCGAGGTAGCCGAAGCTGAGCTGGCGCAGGCAGGCATACGCCGCGCCGAATTGTGATGACTTGATCACCTTGTCGACAAGCTCCTGAGGAATAGCCTCGCCTGTTTGGTAGTGGCGTGCGAAACTGTCGAGGAATTCTTTTTGTGTCAAGAAGTTCTCGTTGAATTGCGACGGCACTTCCACAAAGTCGCGGTACACGTTGGTTCCCGACATTGATTGATATTTAGTCTGAGCGAGCAGGCTGTGCAGGCCGTGTCCGAACTCATGGATGAACGTTTCCACCTCATAGAACGTAAGCAGGGAAGGCTTTGTTTCTGTAGGCTTTGTAAAATTCATTGTCAGAGTTACGTGCGGACGCTGGCTGACGCCGTCGACGATGCGCTCCGGGCGGAATTCAGTCATCCATGCGCCTGAACGCTTGGTGTCGCGTGGGAAGAAGTCGGTGTAGAGCACACCGACGAAGTTGCCGTCGGCGTCGGTCACGTCAAACGACTTCACTTCCGGATGGTATACCGAATAGTTCTGGTTTTCGGTGAAGTGCAAGCCGTAGAGACGCGTTGCAAGACCGAACACACCTTTGATTACGTTGTTGAGCTCAAAGTAAGGACGGAGTTCCTCGTCATTGTAAGAGTACTTCTCGTTTTTCAGCTTGTTGGCATAGTATGAGTAGTCCCAGTTCTGGAGCTGGATTTTCTTGCCTTCGAGTTTCTGAGCATAGTCGGTCAGCTCTTTCAGCTCCTTTTTCCATGCCGGCTTGTAAGCGTCGCGCAGTTGATTGAGCAATTTGTAGACGTTGGCAGGAGTTTGCGCCATGGTGTCCTCAAGGCTGTAGTCGGCATACGTGTTGTAGCTAAGCAGTTTGGCGATCTCGTAGCGCACTTCGGCGATGCGGCTCAGGATTTTTGTGTTGTCAAATTCTCCGCCGACGCATTGCGTGTTGTATGCCTTGTACAGCTTCTCGCGCAGGTCGCGGCGTGAGGAGT
>ERZ773188.3561-NODE-3561-length-12919-cov-3.312578_pt1 | contig 12919 bp, 10 predicted proteins | sample MGYA00581011_ERZ773188 | MGnify/ENA primary metagenome ERZ773188 (study PRJEB29015, sample SAMEA2737798) | human gut metagenome | biome: human gut; feature: human-associated habitat; material: faeces | place: China | collected 2012 ...
ACCGTCTGGATATTCTTTATGAAGAGACGGAAAAACTATTCAAGAGCAGTAAGGCTACTCGTGAACTCTGCGAATTGCGCAACATGATTAATGTGGGCTATCTGATTACCCGGCAAGCCATGGAACGTAAGGAAAGCCGCGGACTGCATTATACAATAGATTACCCGCACGCTCAAAAATAGGGTTCATGGCACATTTCAACGAGTATCTGGACTTGTTGGAACTTTCTCCTCTGGTGTATCATTTTCTGCATAACGGAAAAAAGCAGCTTTATAAAAAAGGAGAGTTCTTTTGTCGGGCAGATGAAGTGTGCCATCATATTGCCTATGTATCCAAAGGAGGTTTCCGCTATTTCTGTCTCGACAAAGAAGGAGATAAGCACATCACCGGATACAGTTTCGAAAAGGATTTTGTGACCGATTATTACTCGTTTACCAGGCAGATGCCGGCCATAGTCTGTACGGAAGCAGTCAAAGACAGCACCGTCTACCAGTTATCCCATGAACAACTGGAAAACTTTTGGGAGCTGAACTCTCAAAACCAGTTATTAGGTCGTAAGATTGCTGAAAATCTTTTCTGTATGACCTACCACCGCTTACTGGACTTCTATTCAGTCTCCCCTAAAGTACGCTACCAAGAGCTGCTAAAGAGGTGCCCTGACATTGTCCAACAAACAAGTTTGAAAGAAATAGCCTCTTTCCTTAATATTTCCCCATATACCCTGAGCCGTATCCGACGAAAAATAACTTTCGAATAAAAAGGCTGATTTCTTGCTTTGAAGCAAGAAATTAATTTTTTCAAATATATATTTGTTATTAAAACACAGCTTATCGCTATCTTTGTGAATACTTAATTATATAATCTTATATCAGTATGATATGAAAAGCCGTTGTATTCATATATGTATACTTCTATGTCTGTATGTTTATAATCTGTACGGACAAACACCCGATGACAATATTATTATCACAAAATGCAGCGACTCCTATATTTTTGAGGAGAAAGACGGCATCCCCATTGTATCCAACCGGAAAGAGATATCCTATGAAGCAACAAGAATGGGAGCCTCTCTGCAACCCCACACCTATTACGGAGAGTTCATCTCACTGGACAAGGCTTCTGCCAAAGGGGGAGGGAAAGCCGAATATAAAAGCATCACACCAGAAAATGTCTTCTTTGACGACAGCAAAGTCTGCTTTTTCAATCTCTACCTTGATCGGAAAGGGAAAAAAACAGAAGCATCGTTCAAGCGCACTTTTCACGACCTGCATTATTTTACGCGGGTCTACCTGGGCGAAGACTACTTCATCAGAGAAAAGCAACTGACATTCATCATCCCACAATCGCTTTCCCGCTTCCACCTGACGGAAAAAAACTTCAGTCCGGCCATTCACTGTGAACGCAGCATCAACAGCGCAGGCGACTCGGTATTCACCTATGTCGTGACAAACATGCCCGCCATGAAAGACGAGAAGCAGATGCCGGCAACAGGCAAAGTCTATCCGCATATATTGATAACAGGGTCGTTCAAAGACTACCACGATATGTACTGCTGGTCCAACAAACTGGCACAAGTGGACTGCAACGTGCCCGAAATCGATATTCTATTGGCAAAGATCACTGCCGGCTGCCATACCGACATGGAAAAAATACGCAATACGTATGCCTGGGTACAACAGAACATCCGCTACATCGCCTTCGAAGCAGGCATATTGGGCCACAGGCCCGATACTCCCGCAGAAGTTCTCCGCAAACGTTACGGTGACTGCAAAGGAATGTCACTCCTGCTCCGCACATTGCTGAAAGCACAGGGATTTGACGCCCGGCTCACCGACATAGGCACCATAGACATCCCCTACCGGATGAGTGAGATAGCAACGCTTGCATCTGCCAACCACATGATATGCAGCCTTATCTATCAGGGAAAAACCTATTATCTGGACGCCACCAACGAATACATTCCGCTGGAATTCATACCCGGAAGCATACAGGGCAGGGAAGCTATGATAGAAAACGGAGAAGAATGTATCGTACAGACGGTACCCATATTGGACAGCAGTGCTTCTACGGACAGCCTGTATTACACTTGCACCCTCTCCGGTGAGCAAACAGACAGAGTGCTGCAAGGCAGGGCAACCCGCAGCTGGAGTGGAGACATGAAAGAATTCTTCCTCACAGCCTATCATAAAAACGACAAAAGCGACCGCGAAGAACACCTGCTTCGTACACTGGCGGGAAACAATCATAACTATCAAGTCGGCTCCGTCAAATGGATACAACAAGAACCCCAACAGCAATGGGCCATACTGGCAGGAACAGTCATAAACAACAGTGCCGTACAAGTTGCAGACAGCGAGTTCTACATTGAATTAGACCTTCACAACGACCTGTTCGACCAACCCATAGACACCCTCAAGCGCATACATGATTATGAGTTGCCACTCCGTTGCCGCATTGTGCGTCACACAGAATTAGAAATACCCGCAGGCTATACCCTTGTCCATTGCCCCAAAGGAATTTCAATCCATGCGCCACAAGGCACACTCCACTGTTCCTACAACAAGCAAGGGGAGAAAATCATCTTCCGGAAAGTAATGGAAATCAAAGAGAAACTCATTCACCGTAATGACATTGTCACTTGGAACGAGAACCTGCGGAAATGGGCTGATACATGCAATGAACAAATTATTCTCAAAAAACAATAACCATGAAACAAAACATGCTATTCTTAATGGGGGTATTAGCACTTTTACTAGCATCCCCCAATGTAAATGCCGATGACAAAGAGAAATACAAGCTCTTTGCAGAAGAAACAAGAAAAGAAGTCTGGGCGCTCGAACTGCCTGAATTTGCCAACACCGCCGTCCCCGAAAAGTACAAGGACGAGTCTGCCGTCATTCTGGCTGCACACAGCCGGCTGGAAGTCACTAAAAAGACCCGCTTCAACGTAGGCGCTTTCCTCGGCGGTTTCCACTACATAGATCGTGAGGTAAACTGCCGCGACTTGTACCGCATGTTAGTGCAAATCAACGACAAAGCAGCTTTAAAGGAATTCTCCGAATTCGATTATAAAGCAGAAATCCGGAAAAAATCATGGCGATACGACGAAAGTTACCAACAAGTATTAGGAGTGCGCATCATCAAACCGGACGGCACTATAAACGAAGTGAGTACCGATGAATACATGACTGCCACCGAAGGCAAAAACGACAAAGAGCAACGCCAGAAACTTGCCGTACCGGGATTGGAGATCGGCGATAAGATAGATATTTTTTTCTTCAATTACACCTCATTGGAAAACCATAACCTTGATCCGTTCATTTTCCGTTTCCGCCAAAGCCATCCGATGCTTTCCTACACCGTACATTGCGAAATAGACGATAAGCTCACCACCCAATACCGCACCCTGAACGGTGCGCCTGACTTCAAGCAAAGCACAAATGAAGAAGGAAACATCCTGCTTGACGTGGCGATGAAGGATATAGAACAAACCGAACCCGATTTGTGGTACAACTCCATGCAGCAAACGCCGACCACATTATTATATATCACCAACAGCCAGATGAAAAAATACACCTACATACCCAAAAGTACCAAGAAAAAAGGGCTGCAACCCAATCCCGACGCGGCTTCCATACAGGAAGACGACTGGGAATTCATAAAACAAGCGATACGGTATAACGGCTACGGAGGAGTGAGCAACGTCAAAAAAGGCATACGGCTTCTCCGCAATGTTAAACAGATAAAAAAGAAAGACTGGACAGATGAGACAAAAGCAGACTTCATCTATAACTACTATCATTTTGCACTGATGACAGACCCTAAAAGCGATTGCAACAATGAGCTGTTCATCGTCTATTTTCAAAGATTGCTAAATTGGGTGGATGTTCCCAACCTGCTTGGAATAACCACCAACGAAAATAAAGAACCGCTTGACAAACTGGCAAGTTACCGCAATACAACCTGGTTTATCGCGCTCCCGGAAAGCAACAAATATTATCTCCCGCCTACGAATTATCTTATTCCCCATGAAATTCCTGCCTGTTATCAAGGCCGGCAAGCCATTTTGGAATCGGATAAATCGAAAGCCAAGGCCGGACGAAAACATTTCAACTTTCCCATGAGTACGGCTGAAGACAACAGAAATGTCACTACCATACAAGCCGACATCAATAATACCCTGCTCACCATCCACCGTAACGAATATCGTACAGGAACACAAAAAGAACGCATGCAGACCGCATTAGCCAAAATGGAAGATGTAGACGCAGCCTATCGCCGCCTGCTCAGCATCGACAAGGAATTTGCAGAAGAAATAGGCAAGAAATATGCAGACGATCTTCAGGAAATGTTCCGGAAAGGACGTGAGCAGGAAAAAGATGACTATAAATGGGAAATCAACTTCTATCATGGCGAGGATGCGCAAGAACTGCTTAATTATCAGATGCAATGCTTAGGCAACCGTCCGGACAGCGCCGCTTTTGTTTATGACGTCCGTTACGCAATGGATGGCTATGTCAGAAAAGCCGGGCCTCACTATGTGCTTTCCGCAGGGAAACTACTTGGCGAACAAACTCTGGTTGAGGGCAAGGAACGCAAGCGTTCGGCTGACATATACATGTCGGCTCCCCGCACTTTCCAATGGAATATCACTGTAAATCTTCCGGAAGGGTACAAAGCGGCTCCCGAAGGAGTAGAGAAGTTAAATGTAAAAGTAGAAAACGAATGTGGTGCTTTCATTGCAAAAGCTGTTACAGAAAACGGCAAACTTATATTGAATATCCTCAAACGATATAATCATAAGACCGGCTGCCAATTGGGAAAAACTGCTTCAGATTCAAGATGCTTCCAAAGCCTATGAAGCGCTTTCCGTAGTACTAAAGAAATAATATTACAGATAAAAAGCGGCCGAAAACCGGTCGCCGAATGAACCGGAATACAAGTTGCAGAGAAGATATGAAAAAGGCGCGGATTATACGAATATAACGGACAAAATATGCCGTATGCTTTCGTATAATCCGCGCCTGAATCCGGTATTTGGACAGATGTACCGGTTATCAATAGTTTTCCTTCTTCACCTCGAAGTAAGCCTGCGGATGCAAACAAGCCGGACACACCTGAGGAGCTTCCTTGCCTGTGTAGATGAAACCGCAGTTACGGCACTGCCATACCACTTCGCCTTCCTTGGCGAAAACAGAAGCGGTTTCGATGTTTTGGATAAAAGCACGGTAGCGTTCTTCGTGTCCTTTTTCAGCAATGGAAATATTACGGTACATGGCGGCTATTTCGGGGAAGCCTTCCTGCTCGGCAACATCGGCAAAGTGAGGATAGTCCAACGACCACTCTTCATGCTCGCCTGCAGCGGCAGCCTGCAAATTCTCCAATGTAGTGCCGATAACTCCTGCGGGATAAGATGCGGTGATTTCTACCATACCGCCTTCTAAAAACTTAAACATACGCTTTGCATGTTCTTTCTCCTGATCGGCCGTTTCGGTAAAGATAGCGGAGATTTGCTCGTAACCCTCTTTCTTTGCCACGCTTGCAAAATAAGTGTAGCGCATTCTTGCTTGTGACTCGCCGGCGAATGAAGTCAGCAGGTTCTTTTCTGTCTGAGTTCCTTTGATACTCTTGCTCATAATTCTTTTTATTAGTTAATATAATTACGTATAGATTGTTCGTATTTGCTTTATTTACAGTACAAAAATACAATATTTTTCGAATATATGTCCACAAATTCAAGCATTTAACCCTTTTTGAGTTGTAAAAAGGCTGTTTAAAGGGAAATGGAACGCTTCATATTATGAACAGAATAGGTTCGAAATCCTTTCGAGTATTTGCCAGTCGGTTATGGGAAAGACAAATCCGCCTTCTTATATAATCGGCTGGCAAAGATAGTGAATATTGCCGGGATTACGGGTACAAGACCTTGAAATCCCGTGGGCTGCCGCCGTCTGTCAAGCCGTCCTGCCGGAGCCGCCGGAGGGTCTCGGCTGCCGATCCGCTGCCGAAGTTGCGGACACAGTACAGGCGGGAGAAGCGGAAGCGGCGGAGGTGGACGAGCAGGTGCTCCACGGTGAAGACGCCCAACTCCCGGCACGCCCGGACGATGCGCTGCGACAAGCCGAAGGTGTCGAGCGGGGTATCGAGCAGGCGGCGGAGCCTGCCCGGTCTGCCGGGCTTGCCCCGCTGTTGCGCCACGTCTTCGTAGATGGTGGCGACCCGGTTGCGGCTGAACAGGGCGGCAAGGGATGCGCCGTCGATCATCAGGATGCCGTCGAAACGGGCGTAGGCGATGTGGTTGCCGTTCATCCAGAGGGTGATGCGCAGCTCGTCCGTGCCGCAGAGCCGGGCGGCTTCCGCCACGGTGATCCAACCGATGCCGTTCATCGCCTGCGCTCCTTTCCTTTGGGCTTGTCCGTGCGGGGCGGGAACCCGTACACGGTGCGGAAGTCCTTGTCGAAGGTGAGGTACGCATCGAAGGGCTTGCCGTCCCTGCTCCTGAAGCCTTTGATAAGGGATGTTTTGCCTTTGGTCACGAGGTCGGCAATCTGGCTGTCGGTGAGCTGCTTCTCCCCCTTGCCACGGAAGACGGTAAGCCCACAATCGACGTTGCTGCACTTGGCGACCTTCGGGTAAAGGAGGATGCGACCGGAACGGCACTTGGGACACGGGATATGTCCGCCGTCCGCCACCGATACCTGCACTTGCAGGAGTTCTTCGGTAATCTGGGCGGCATAGACCTCGATGCCCTTGCGGAAGGTGTCGGGATTCATCTCCCCGCTCTCGATCTTGGCGAGGGCGGTCTCCCACTGCCCGGTCATCTCGACATCGGCGATGCGCTTGTCCTTCACTATCTGATACACGGCAAGCCCCTTGCCGGTCGGTACGAGGCTCTTCTTCTCCCGGCGCACGTAGTCCCGGGCAAAGAGGGTCTCGATGATGGAGGCACGGGTGGCGGGCGTGCCGATGCCGTTCCCTTTCAGGCTGTCCCGCAGCTCGTCGTCTCGCAACTCCCTGCCGCAATGCTCCATCGCCGAAAGGAGGCTGCTCTCGGTGTGCAGGGGACGGGGCTTGGTCTGTTTCTCCACGCACTCCGCCGATTGCAGGGGGAAAGCCTCGCCGGGCTGCAAGGGCGGCAAAGCGGCTGTACCCTCGTCGTCCTCGTCCCGCTCGTTCCGCACGGCACGCCATCCGGCAGACCTGACGACCGTTCCCTTGGCGGTGAACACGCTGTTTCCCGCCGTGAAGGAGACGGTGGTAACATCCTTGAGGCAACGGGCGGAGAAGGCTTCGAGCAGGCGGGCGGCTACCATGTCGTACACCGTGCGCTCGTCGGCGGACAGCTCGCCGGGCAGACACTCGGTGATGATGAGCGCATGGTGGTCGGTAACTTTCCCCGCATCCACGCTGCGGCGGTTGAGCGAAGCTCCTTTCAGGGCGGCGGCATGGGCGGCGAAAGCCGGGTACCGCTTCAGCAGTGCGATGCGGTCGGGTATCTCGTCGAACACATCGTCCGAGAGGTAGCGGGAGCCGGTACGGGGATAGCTCAACACCTTCTTCTCGTAAAGCGACTGGGCGACGGAGAGGGTCTTGTCCGCCGAGAAGCCGTACCTGCCGTTCGCCTCTTTCTGCAAGGCGGTCAGATCGTAGAGCAAGGGAGGCTCTTGGCTCACTTCCCTGCGCTGCACGTCGGCAACCTGCACCGTCCCCGTTGCGGTAACAGCGGCGAGGGCGGCGTTTGCCGCCGGAAGGGTTTCGTAACGCAATTCAGAGATGGCGGCGAAGGGCGTGCCGTCCTTTTCCGCCGTAACCTTCAGCCGGAAATAGGTCTGCGGGGTGAAATCCCTGTTCTCCAGATAACGGGAGCAGATCATCATCAAGGTGGGCGTCTGCACCCGTCCGAGGGAGTAGATGCCCTGCCCGGCGGCGATGGAAAGCGCTTGAGTCGCATTCAATCCAATCTCCCAGTCGGCGATGGCACGGGCTTCGGCGGCACGGTAGAGGTTGTCGTAGTCGCTGCCGGGCTTGAGGTTATCCAGCCCCTCCCGGATGGCACGGTCGGTCAGCGAGGAGATCCAGAGGCGCAGGCAGGGTTTGCGGCAGCCAAGGTAATTGTAGATGTACCGATGAATGGCTTCGCCCTCACGCCCGGCATCGGTCGCCACGACGATACGGTCGGAACGGTCGAAAACCTCCTTGATGACCTTCAACTGTTTGAGCACACCGGGATCGGGCTTGTACTCCTTGCCCTCCCGTATCTGGCGGGGGATGTACTTGAACTCCTGCGGCAGAATGGGCAGGTTCTCACGCCGGAAGCCCGTGTAGCCGTATGCTTCGGGCATGGCGAGCTGGACGAGATGGCCGAACGCCCAGGTAACGAGGTAGCCGTTACCTGAGAGGTAGCCATCGTGCCGCTCCCGGACATTCAACACGTTTGCTATATCCTTCGCTACGGAAGGCTTTTCAGCGATGACTGCTGTAATCATATTTCTTTAATTTTTAACGGTTTGACAAAAGTTATCCCGTCGCTCGGACGGGATAACCGGGTAATTCATTTACAGAATGGCGGGGGAAATCATCGGCGGACACCCCGGCTGCGCTTGGGCTTGTCGGGCTGTTCCTGCTTCTGTGCCTGTTTCCGGTCCTCTTTCTGCTCCTGCCTGCGCTCCTGCTGCTGTTTCTGCTCCCCGGTGGGTCGCTGCTGTGCGGATTGCAGGGCTTCTTTCAGGTTGCGGGTAGCCTCGACGGTCTTGCCCTCGGAATTGACCGCCACCTGCACCTCGTTCTCCACGGCGGGCTTGACACGCCCCTCTTCGAGCGCCGCCTTGTAGTCCTTGGGGAACATGAAGGCGGGCTTCTCGCCGGGCTTCCATGTGATGTAGCCTTGGTAGGCTTTTCCTTTCTTGTCCACCAAGCCGGAGACCTTGACCGTTCCCCCGGCTTCGAGTTCGAGGCGGGACTTCTCGGTAAGCTCCTGCTTGCGGAAGGTCTTCGGCACCTCCTGATTGGCGGTCTGTTTCAGGTTCGCCTTGTACGCATCCATCGCCAGCCTGCCCCGGTCGCCGAAGAGAAATTCGAGCTGCATCTTGGCTGCGCTGAACTGCACGGGTGCCGGGTAGAGCTTGGGCTGCTCCCCCTCCTTGGCTCTGGAAAGGAACTGGCAGACCACCGCCTCGCCCTGTTTGAGCCGGGCTATCTCGTCCGGGGTGAAGGTATGCCCGTTCTTCTCCGCCGGGATATTGACCTTGGAGAGCGGGAAGGCGACCAGCTCGTTGGTCTTGAGGTTGCGGCTGACAAGGGCTTCGACCTGCTCGCCCGCCCGGTTGGTGACAGTCGCCGGATGCCCCATGTTGCCCGTCTGCCGGAGCACCTGCTTGTCGGAGTCGGTGATGTCGTAGCCGAAGAACTGCTTCTGCATCTTCTCCGGGTCGAGGATGCCGTGGCTGCACACGGTCAGCCTGCCGTCCGTGCCGGGCTTGAGCGAAAGCTGGCTGTCGTTGCTGTGCGAGATGCCGTCGAAGTGGAAATGCACCCGGACGGTCTTGTCGGTCTGGAAGCCCCGGAGCATCTGGTCGAGCATCCCGTTGCCCTCGATCTGCTCCCGCTGCACGCCGAGGGCGGCGAGGCTGTTCCAGTCGATGTCCTCCGGGCGGTACTTGTACTGCGGGTTCTGTTCGGTCTGCCCGGCGGACTGCTGCGGCGCACCCTCCGGCTGTTGCTGCTGCCCGGCTTGGGTCTGCTGCTGTGCCTGCACGGGCGGCTGCACCTCGTACTGCGCAACGAGCGGCTCGCCCGTCTTGACGGACTGGCTCTCCCGTTGCCGGAAATCGGCGGCTACCCGCTGCACCTCCTCTTCCGGCACACGGAAGAAGTGGAAGCGGGTCGGGTCTTTCAACTGGTTCCAGAGGTTGGAAAAGAAATTCGAAAACATATCGCCGTGGCGATCCACCCGCAGGAGGTCGTTGTTGTCCTCCAAGGGATTCTTGGTCTGTAACTCGCCGTCCTTTACTCCGCTGACGGCTTGGAGCGTGCCTTTCTCGTCCATGACGAGCAGGATGTCCATCAACTGCTGGCTGCTGTCCGGTCGTTCGTCCATAATCTAATGTTTTTAAATGGTGAATACTATTGGTTCTCAAGTGAAACCGGGCGTAAATATAGAGGGAGAAACACGGGGAACGTGCAAGTCCGGGGCGGGCTGTCCGCACTTGTCGTCCGGTTCGCAGGTTTGTCGCAGCCCTTTCCTGTGAAAAATACAAAAAAATCATGCCCCACACGCATTTTTCTCCTCCGGAAAACGGCGATAATTCGTTGTTTTCTCTATATTTGTAAAATATGGGTAATGAGGGACACGGTCTGTCATTGCCACCCATGCGATGCGTATGAAAGTTTATCAGAGCAAACCGAGAATAACGCTTTCACCTGCCATCCGTGACGGGCAGAAATACGTGGAAGTGGAGTTCGACGAGGACGATGCCATCCGGCTGTCGCTGTCGAAAGAGAAGGGCGTGCGGTTCGAGGGGGACAGAGCCTACCTGCCGGAAGAAGGCTTCGACCTGTCCGGCTTTTTCGACCGCCATGTGGAAACGGCGTATATCAATTACTCCGCCCTGAAAAACACCTTGCCCAAGAAGAGCGGGAAAACCAGCCCCGCCATCCCGCCCGGCTATGCCGAGACGCTGCGGCAACTGCGGTACAGCGAGCATACCGTCCGTGCGTACACTGTCTATTTCAGGGAGTTCCAGCAATACTTTGCGGGAAGAAACCTTCGCTACATCCGACCGGAAGAAATCAACGCCTACATCGTACACCTGATTGACACACGGAGGATCTCGTCGTGCCAACAGAACTTGCGCATCAACTCGATCAAGTTTTATTTCGAGAAGGTGCTGGGACAGGAACGGAAATGTTACGAGGTAAAGCGAGCCAAACGGGAACGGACGCTGCCCGACGTGCTGAGCAAGGAGGAGATAAAATCCATCCTTGACGCAACCGGTCCGGACATCCGGCTGTTCTGCATGTTCTCGTTGCTCTACTCCGCCGGGTTGAGAATCAGCGAGCTGCTGGACTTGAAGCCCCACGACATCAACGTGAGCCGTTCGCTGATACGGGTACGGCAGGGCAAAGGGAGGAAAGACCGCTACACGCTGCTGTCGAAGCCCCTTGTCAGGAAGCTGACCGAGTACGCCAAGCTGTACAAGCCGCAGGAATGGCTGTTCGAGCGGTACAAGGGCGAGCCGTTCACGGAGAGCATCGTGTCGAAGAAGCTGAAAGAGGCGGCGAAGGAAGCCGGAATCACCAAGCGGGTGTACCCCCACCTGTTGCGACACTCGTTCGCCACGCATCTGATCGAGCAAGGCACGGACTTGAAAATCGTAAAAGAGCTGTTGGGGCACAACCAACTGAAAACGACGGAAATGTACGTGCATATAGCCGACACTTTCAAGAGCAGCATCCGCACTCCATTGGATGATATTCTTGAAGGTGATAATGAGATAGTTAAATAAGAAAATAACAGCGAAAACCGCTGATAATTACATGTTATGCGCTTAGAAACTAATACAATATGAGCATGAAATATTATCCAAAAGGATGGCATACTTACAAGTTCTTGGTTACACCGCAAGAATTGAAAGACATTTTGCGAGGATTTCACATTGTGATATACAACCGTAGAGTACCTGCGGATTATATAGAAAGTAACTTTGCAAATTTTGTAAGGGATTACGAATCTTTTTACCGTTTACTAACGTCCGGTGAAAAAATCGAGCATATTGTAATCGACAATTTGCTCACGGGCTTTTCAAACAATCTAAGTAAGTGTGCGTATAAAGTCCCCTTTCAAGATTCAAATGATGGATTATGGTATAAAACAGAGGATTTCATAGAGCCTTGCGTCGGGTTCAATCTATTTGCCTTCTATCTTGATGAAGAACATAAGTTACAAACCAAATTCAGTTACATAAATTTTCCAGAGAATATAATGGGGGTTCAATTAGAGTACCCTAAGAAAATATATTCAATAGAGGAAAATAGAGAAATACTATGTAACGAATTGGAAAATTATAATGACGTGTACCAAGTGGTAGTAGAAAGGATAAAGCAATTATGTAGAAATCTGACGATTACAATAGGTGAAAATGTGCATAGAACTAAGGTGAAAATAAGTCCTACCGCACTAAAAGATATTGAAGGAAGTCATTTTATAAAAGTAAATAATTGTATTATTAAATAAAGCGCATAACAAGCGGATTAATCTCCCTAACAGTCGATTATCCGCCGAACATTAGCAACCCAAAATAAATGGAAATGATTGAAGAAACTTTAAGAACTGAATTTGAAGCATTGAAAAATGACTTTGAAATCATAAGACAACAAATAGAAAACGATGTTGTCAGAACTGAGTTGTATAAGGGCGAGTTTTATGAACTTACTCCATATTCCTATCAGCGTAATGGTTTCAGACAAGGAAAACCTGTAAAGCGTCCTGATACAGTAAAAAGCACCAAAAATCTTTGTATCTACGGGTTTAATAATCAAAATCAAATAGTCGAAGTTAAGGTTGGTTGTTCGATTGAAAATCAGTTTTATCACACTTTCCTATATTATACAGACAATCTTGTGAAAAGTATTCTATATAATAATGGTAAACGTTTGATAAATGTACGCCATTACTTTTTCGAGGGCGGAAAGTTGAAACGGTTACAGTCATGTGGTAGTCGTGGTAGCCGTGAAGAGAATTACATCTATAATGAAAATACCTTGACACATATTGAAATTAAACAATATGATATTGATGGTAAAAGTGGTAGTGATTTAGTTCACATATTCCAATATCAAGACGATGGGACTTTAGAAACTATTACCAAATCATTTCCAAATGGATATTCTGAAATAATCTATAAAACGAAAAGAGGTTGTT
>ERZ773188.3594-NODE-3594-length-12820-cov-3.510693_pt1 | contig 12820 bp, 9 predicted proteins | sample MGYA00581011_ERZ773188 | MGnify/ENA primary metagenome ERZ773188 (study PRJEB29015, sample SAMEA2737798) | human gut metagenome | biome: human gut; feature: human-associated habitat; material: faeces | place: China | collected 2012 ...
CCGCATCAGCGCCATGGAAGGGCCCTTTGTTTCCCTTTTCCTGAAGGAAGATGTGCCGGGACTTGCAGCGCACGATTTTGGTGATTCTGTCCGTTTTGGTGCAAGTACTGCGGCAGAAGATGAAAAAGATCTGTCAAAAGTATCCTGCGATTTACATTTATTTGAAGTTTATGCAAAAGGATTTATTGAGGGCTGCGGCGGAGCACTGACAGACCTGGAGATCGAGACACTTCCGCTGGGGGCAATCCTTATGACTTTCGAAAACGGAATACGTTTCCTTACCGATTATCTGGAGGGGGATCATTACTTTAAGATCCATCGTGAAGGACATAATCTGGATCGTTGCAGAACACAGCTGACACTGGTCAAAGATATGCAGGAAAAACTTCCGCAGATGAACAAAATCATAAAGAAATACAAATAATACATTACAGAGCAATAAAAAAGCTTCGAAACTTTCCTGGTTTCGAAGCTTTTTTTGATGTCATGAGATTTAGCCTTTGACACCACCGGATGTAAGTCCGCCGACAAGATGTTTCTCGATCAGGACAAACAGGATGATGACCGGTACTGTTGCAAACAGAGAAGATGCAAACAGGTACTGCCATTCTACCATGTTGTAACCGTTGAAAATCGTAATGCCGACAGTCAGCGGTTTGAGAACATCTGTTGAGATCAGTGTCAGGGCAACGGTATATTCGTTCCATGCATTGATGAATACGAAGATCAGTGCAGTTACGATGCCAGGTGCAGCTACAGGCAGAAGGATGCGGATAAGTGCAGACACTTTGCCACAGCCGTCAACAGTTGCTGCCTGTTCCATTTCCGGAGAAATAGAGATGAAAGTACCTCGCAGAAGCCAGATCGCAAAGGCCTGGTTAAATGCTGCGTTGATAAATACAAGACCTACAAGGCTGTCTGTCATTCCGAAGGTAGACATGATCTTATAAATGCCGACCAGAAGGACAACCGGTGCAAACATCTGGGAGATGATAACGATTCCCAGAAAGATTTTTTTACCCTTGAATTTCATTCGTGCAAGCGCATAAGCTGCCGGGATACCGCATATGATTGCAATCAGGGTAGAACCGCCGGCAACGATCAGAGAATTGATGAAATATCTGGAAAGCGGTGCCAGTGTCCAGATATCTTTAAAGTTCTGCCAGAGCCAGTGGAGCGGAAGTAAGGTTCCGTCGGTAGAATAGATTTCTGCACGGCTTTTTGCTGCAGTCGTAAACATAACAAAATATGGATACAGGGTTACAAGTACGACCAGAATTACAAAAAGGTAAAGAAGAACACGGAGAATGACATGTTTTGTGCCGCGTGTATGATTATTCATTATTCTTCCTCCTTTCTGAGTGAAACGACCATATAAATGGATGCGCACAGACACAGGATCAGGAAACCGATCACGGATACTGCTGCTGCCTCACCGGATTTTCCTTTATAAAAGGCAAGTTTATAAAGGTATGTAACAAGAGTATCCGTACGGCTTGCCGGGTCACCCTTGGTTATTGTCCAGATAATAGGGAATGAGTTGAATACATAAATGATATTCAGCACAGTACTTACAGTCAGGGAGGATTTTACCAGCGGAAGAGTGATCTTGAAAAGTTTCTGCCAGTAGTTTGCTCCGTCGACAGTGGCTGCTTCGTAGTAGGAATTATCAATGCTCTGCAGTCCGGAAAGTACGCAGAAAGTTACAAACGGTACGGTAACAAAGATACCTACAAAAATTTCCCATGCAAAATATGCCTGAGGAGTCGGAGTCCAGTTAACAGGACTGGAGATCAGACCGATCTTCATTAAAAGGGTGTTTAAGGCACCATAGTCTTTATCAATGATGAATTTCCAGACACCTGCCTGAATGATCAGGGAAGTTGCCCATGGAAATACAACGATTGCACGGACCGCTTTACGGAAACGGAATTTGTTGTTAAGTACAAGTGCGAGGATAAAGCCGAATACAGTGGAGATCACAACAACGGCAACAGTCCATACAATTGTATTCTTAAGTACAAGTTTAAAGGTAGATCCTCTGAGGACTTTGGTAAAGTTGTCAAGTCCGCAGAAGCCTTTGATAAGGCCGGCCTTACTTACTTCACTCATAGAAGTACGGAAAACTTCAAAGATCGGAAAGAGGATAAAGACCGTCATAAGCAGGATGCTGGGGAGCAGCCAGAGATAAGGCTCTACTGCAGCAAAAGGTTTCTTTTTTTTCATGTTTTACACCACCAGACTAATTTAGTTCAGACACAAGCGGGAGCCGGTCACTAAAGTTCCGGCTCCCGGTTAAGTTGCATTCAGTTCATAATATGTGATCAGCCTGCAATATCAGCCTGGAGATCATCGAGGAGTGTCTGCACATCATCGCCGAGAAGTGCGTTCTGCTCTACTTCGATAACACCCTGTTTTACATCTGCCCATTCTGTCTTTGTTGCCGGATAGAAGTTGCAGCTCTGAAGGATATCGATCCAGGATGCAAATGTGTCATCGTCTTTTGCAAGAAGGTCAGCAGCTGTCTGTGTGGTCGGAAGGAATCCTTCATAGACCATGTAATCTGCATAACGCTCATCATCATAGAAGAAGTCGAAGAATTTGGTGATAGCAGCTGTACGGGTATCCTGATCCTCAGCAGAATCGTCTTTGAATACTTCGAGACGGTCACAAACACCCATTGCTACGGATTCGCAGCCTTCGTTAGCCGGGATAGTAGTTACATCGTAGTTGATGTCATATCCGCCGTCGGAAAGGTAAGTAGGAATATTGTTTGGTCCGATCATCATGGCAACTTTACCTGCACCGAACATATCCTGAAGGTCATAACGTGTTTCGTTAGCAGGATCAGAGTTGGTGTAGCCATCGTTTACAAGACCGACTGCAAAATTCAGAGCTTCTACGTTCTTTTCACTGTTCAGAGCCCAGTCACCGTTTTCATCAACGAATCCGCCGCCATTGTTCCATGTGTAGTAGGAGAATGCAGCCTGACCTTCGTCAGTAGTCATGTCGATACCCCATGGATAAACGTCATCGCCGAATTTATCTTTGATCTTCTGTGCAGTTTCCTGAACTTCTGCCCATGTAGTCGGAACAGATGCACCAGCTTCGTCAAGGATATCCTTATTATAGAAGAGAGCACGGCAGGATGCAAGGATCGGTAATGCATATACAGTATCATCAATTGTACTTGCGTCCCAGAATGCCGGGAAGAATTTGGACTGGAGATCTTCGGATGCGTATTCGGTAGCCGGCATCAGAAGGTCGTCAGCAACATAGTCTGCAAGAACGTCGATGTTCAGGATGTCAGGTGCATTGTTATTTGCAACAAGTGTATTTACTTTTGTATAAAGATCATTCCATGAAACGATTTCAATGTTCAGATCAATATCAGGATTTTCTGTTTCAAAATCTTTTTCAAACTGAGACCACCATGCCTGTGTCTGGGTACCATACTGGCTGATGATGACATCAAGAGTGGTTTTACTGTCTGCTGCGAGAACAGGCTGAGCCATAGATGCTGTCATTGCCAGTACCATTGCTAATGCGAGTTTACGTTTCATAGATAAGTCCTCCCTTTTGTGCGTGATAACTGACGGAGCTGTCAGTTGTCTATCGTGTCCGCGATGACGCGGATGTAATATATCAATTATATCGTTTGCATATGACAGTGTCAATAAAAATGAATAAAAAAAAAGAGGGATAATAAAAAAAATAATATATTTTGCATAAAAATATGATATAACAGGTTGCCGAAACATGAAAAATCGGAATTATAAGCTGCAAAATAAAAGGAGATCACCGAAATGCTTAATAGTAAAATCTGATGGAGTTTTAGTAAAATATGAGGGAGAAACGGGGAAAATATTGTGAAAAAAAAGGATTAGTGCTACAATGACTGCGAAAACAGAAACAGAGTAAACGTCAGGAGGAGAAAATCATGGCAATTTTAGTAACAGGCGGAGCAGGTTTCATCGGAAGTCATACAGTAGTGGAGCTGCAGAGCGCAGGATATGAAGTCGTAGTGCTGGATAATCTCAGTAACTCCAGCGAAAAGAGTCTTGAGAGGGTACAGCAGATCACTGGGAAACCGGTGAAATTTTATAAAACAGATATTCTTGACAGAGAAGGCCTGAATGAAGTCTTCGAAAAAGAGCAGATTGATTCCTGTATTCATTTTGCTGGATTGAAGGCAGTCGGTGAATCTGTAGCAAAACCATGGGAATATTATGAAAACAATATTGCAGGTACACTTACACTTGTAGATGTGATGAGAAAACATGGTGTCAAAAATATTATTTTCTCCTCTTCAGCAACTGTATATGGAGATCCGGCAATTATTCCGATCACAGAAGAGTGCCCGAAAGGACAGTGCACCAACCCTTATGGATGGACAAAATCCATGCTGGAGCAGATTCTTACCGATATCCAGAAAGCAGATCCGGAATGGAATGTGGTACTTCTTCGTTACTTTAACCCGATTGGTGCTCATAAGAGTGGTCTGATCGGTGAAAATCCGAACGGTATCCCGAACAACCTGATGCCATACATTACACAGGTAGCAGTTGGCAAACTGAAAGAACTCGGCGTATTCGGAAATGACTATGACACACCGGACGGAACAGGTGTCAGAGATTATATCCATGTCGTAGACCTTGCAAAAGGCCATGTAAAAGCGGTTAAGAAACTGGAAGACAATTCAGGCTTAAGTATTTACAATCTCGGTACAGGTAAAGGGTACAGCGTATTGGATATCGTTAAGAACTTTGAAGCAGCTACAGGCATAAAGATTCCTTATTCTATCAAACCACGCCGTGCAGGTGATGTAGCTACATGCTACTCTGATGCAACAAAAGCCAAAAAAGAACTTGGCTGGGAAGCAGAATATGACATCAAAGACATGTGCGCGGATTCCTGGAACTTCCAGCAGAAGAACCCGAACGGTTACGAAGACTAACGTACCGACAGTTGTATTACCAATAATTATATAAGGATACATAAAAATCCCGATGGATGTATGTCCATCGGGATTTTGCATAGTGCGCCCGGCGGCGCACGTTTCGGATTACTGATAACAAGATTTGATGTTTAGTGGTATTTCTTTTCTTTTTCAAATTTCGGCTCGCAGGTCAGCTCGATGCCGAGCTTGCGGAACTCCCAGATGTCTACTGAAGAGAGCATAACAGAAGTATGTGCCTGGCAGCCTTTCAGTGCATGAAGTTGCTTGAGCGCCTGTTTTGCTTCCGGATTGCTGGCTGCGCTGACAGAAAGTGCGATCAGGGTTTCATCGGTATGCAGACGCGGGTTTTTACTTCCGAGGTATTCGGTCTTTAACTCCTGAATCGGGCGGATTGCTTCAGGGGAGATCACATGATGTTCGTGATCGATTCCTGCAAGCTCTTTCAGTGCGTTCAGAAGAAGTGCGGAAGATGCACCGAGCAGATCTGATGTTTTACCATAAATGATACGTCCGTCCGGAAGTTCAAGAGCAGCAGCAGGAGCTTCTGTTTCCTGTTCTTTCTGAAGGCTTGCCGGTACGACTTTGCGGTCTTCAAGAGAAGCGTGTGCCTGTTTCAGAAGAAGCTCGATCTTGCGGACTTCATCTTCTTTGCCTGTGCCGGTAAGAAGAGCAGCGCAGCTCTTGTAATAACGGCGGATAATCTCCTGGCGGGATGCCTCACAGCATGCTTCGTCATCAACAATGCAGTTTCCTGCCATATTGACACCCATATCTGTAGGAGATTTGTACGGGCATTCGCCCATGATCTTTTCGAACATTGCCTGAAGAACAGGGAAGATTTCTACATCACGGTTGTAGTTTACTGTTGTTTCACCATAAGCTTCCAGATGGAACGGGTCGATCATATTGACGTCATTTAAGTCTGCGGTAGCGGCTTCATATGCCAGATTGACCGGATGCTTCAGCGGGATATTCCAGATAGGGAAAGTTTCGAATTTGGCATAGCCGGCAGCAACACCACGTTTGTATTCATGATAGAGCTGTGAGAGGCAGGTCGCCATTTTTCCGCTTCCCGGTCCCGGAGCGGTGATGATAACGAGTGGTCTTGTTGTTTCGATGTATTCGTTTTTACCGTATCCTTCATCACTTACGATAAGCGGGATATTGCTTGGATATCCGGGAATACTGTAGTGGAAATATACTTTGATGCCGAGTTTTTCAAGACGTTTTTTGAAATGATCAGCACTTTCCTGACCGGCATAACGTGTAATGCATACACTGCCTACATAGAGACCACGTTCTGTAAAGGCATCGATCAGACGCAGAACATCTTCATCGTAAGTAATACCAAGGTCTCCTCGCATTTTGTTTTTGTCAATATCTGCAGCACTGATAACGATAACGATCTCTGCCTGATCGCTCAGCTGCATGAGCATACGTAGCTTACTGTCAGGTTCGAAGCCTGGAAGAACACGGGAAGCATGATAATCATCAAAAAGTTTTCCGCCGAATTCCAGATAAAGTTTGTTGTCAAATTTGCTGATGCGGTCACGAATATGTTCGGACTGCATGGTCAGATACTTGTCATTATCAAATCCAATTTTCATTTATCGTTTTCCTTTCCCATCACATTTAGCCGGAACAAACTTCCGGCTATCACGTTGATAGTATACTACACTTACTGTTCACAGGCAAGTAATGTACTGCAAACAATCACAGTTTTTCAGTTGATTTATACAGGAAATATCTTTATAATAAAGAAGATAACAAGAGGAGGACAAGAATGAACAATCAGATGGACAATCGGCCGGATCGAAACCGTCCGAATCGAAACAATCCTGGCAATCAGGGACCGAATAAAAACCGCCAGTCTATTCTGGCTTTTTTGATTTGTCTGCTGATTTCACTGGTATGCCTGAGCTTTGTAACAGATATGATGAGCGACAAGTCCAGTGAGATCACATATGATAAATTTATCGAAATGGTAGAGAAGGATCAGGTAAAAGAAGTTACTCTTCAGTCAGGTGTGTTGACTGTTGTACCTAAGATCCAGAAATCCTACTACCAGAAGGTAAGTTATAAAGTAAACCAGATGGAGGATGCAGACGCCCTTACAAAACGTCTGGAGGGAACGGATATCGTATTCCATTATGAGCAGCCGGATGCTATGGGAGAATTTGTTTCGACCATGATCAGTGTTCTGCTGCCGACAGTAGTTCTGTTTTTTATGCTGATGTTTTTTATGCGGCGGATGAACAAAGGTGGAAACGGCATCATGGGTGTTGGTAAGAGCAGGGCAAAAGCTTATGTTCAAAAAGAAACCGGAGTGACATTTAAAGATGTTGCAGGACAGGAAGAAGCAAAAGAATCTTTGCAGGAAGTTGTGGATTTTCTGCATAATCCGGGGAAATACACTGCAATTGGTGCAAAACTTCCGAAAGGAGCGCTTCTTGTAGGACCTCCGGGAACAGGTAAGACACTTCTTGCCAAGGCAGTAGCAGGCGAGGCGAATGTACCGTTCTTTTCACTTTCTGGTTCAGAATTTGTAGAGATGTTTGTTGGTGTAGGTGCATCCCGAGTAAGGGACCTGTTTGAAGAAGCGAAGAAAAATGCACCATGTATCGTATTTATCGATGAAATCGATGCAATCGGTAAAAGCCGTGATTCACGTTACGGTGGAGGCAATGATGAACGTGAGCAGACACTGAATCAGCTGCTTGCGGAAATGGATGGATTTGATACTTCAAAAGGGCTTCTGATCCTCGCGGCAACCAATCGTCCAGAAGTACTGGATCCGGCACTTCTGCGTCCTGGCCGTTTTGACAGACGTATCATTGTTGATCGCCCGGATCTGAAAGGACGTGTGGAAATCCTCAAAGTCCATGCCAAAAACGTCATGCTGGATGAAACGGTCAATCTGGAAGCAATTGCGCTTGCTACATCAGGGGCTGTGGGATCGGATCTTGCCAATATGATCAATGAAGCTGCAATCCTTGCTGTCAAAAATGGCCGCAGAGCTGTTTCGCAGAAAGATCTTCAGGAATCTGTTGAAGTTGTACTTGTTGGTAAAGAGAAGAAAGATCGTATCTTAAGCCCGCAGGAAAGAAAAATAGTTTCCTATCATGAAGTTGGCCATGCGCTTGTCAATGCATTACAGAAAGATGCAGAACCTGTGCAGAAAATAACGATCGTGCCGAGAACTATGGGAGCACTTGGTTATGTTATGCAGGTACCTGAGGAAGAAAAATATCTTAATACCCAGAAAGAACTGGAAGCAATGCTGGTCGGATATCTGGGCGGACGTGCAGCAGAAGAAATTGTGTTTGATACGGTCACTACCGGTGCTGCCAATGATATTGAACAGGCAACTAAAGTCGCACGGGCAATGATCACACAGTATGGTATGTCTCAGAAATTTGGACTGATGGGACTGGCATCTCAGGAAAATCAGTATTTGTCAGGACGTGCGGTGCTGAACTGTGGTGATGATACTGCAACAGAGATTGATCATGAGGTTATGCAGCTTCTGCATTATTCTTATGAAGAAGCCAAGAGACTTCTGAATGAGCACAGAGAGGCACTGGATAAGATTGCCGGATATCTCATCAGCAGAGAGACGATCACTGGTAAGGAATTTATGAAGATCTTCCGTGCGGTTGAGAAAGGACTGGAGATTCCGGAGAATCTGGATGACCTTCCGGATGAAGTACAGACGACTGCCGACAGGACAGCAGCGGAAAATACAGAAGGGTTGACAGCGGAAGAAACACCGGCAGAACCTGTACATGAAATTTCTGCTGTTGATGTGACTGAAACAGACAATGACGAATCTGATTCTGAGGAGTAATATGTTTCAGATTGAAGAAGAACTAAAAAAACTTCCCGCGAAACCGGGTGTCTATCTGATGCACGATGAACGGGATGAGATCATTTATGTAGGAAAAGCTATCAGCCTTAAAAACCGTGTGCGGCAGTATTTTCAGAGTAGCCGTAACAAAGGTGCCAAGATTGAGCAGATGGTCACCCACATAGCCAGATTTGAATATATCATTACAGATTCTGAACTGGAGGCCCTGGTCCTTGAAAGCAATCTGATCAAGGAACATCGACCGAAATACAATACCATGCTGAAAGATGACAAGAGTTACCCGTTTATCAAGGTGACTGTTCAGGAGGCTTATCCAAGAGTATTGTTTGCCAGAAGAATGAAAAAAGACAAGAACCGTTATTTTGGTCCATATACCAGTGGTGGCGCTGTAAAAGATGTCATAGAACTGGTACGTAAATTGTATCAGGTACGTTCTTGTAATCGGAACCTTCCGAGAGACTGTGGAAAGGACCGTCCATGCCTGTATTATCACATGAAACAGTGCATGGGCCCGTGTACCGGCCATGCGGATCAGCGTGCCTATAAAGAAAATATCCAGAAAGTCATTCGTTTTCTGAACGGGGATTTTCAGGAAACGATCGATCAGCTTACTGAAAAAATGCAGAAAGCATCTGAAGAAATGCGCTTTGAGGATGCTGCAGAAGCTCGAGATCTGATACGAAGTATCCAGAAGATCGGCGAGCGGCAGAAGATTACAGCATATGGAGAAGAAGACAGAGATATCATAGCGTGTGATATGGATGAAAGCCTTGATCTGCGAGAACAGGATGCAGTTGTTCAGGTGTTTTTTATGCGTGATGGCAAGCTGATTGGAAGGGATCATTTTTATCTGAGAGTGGCCAGAGGAGATACCCGGTCACAAGTATTGTCCAGTTTTGTAAGGCAGTTTTATGCCGGTACACCGTTTATTCCGGGAGAGATTACACTGCAGACAGAGATAGAAGATGCGGATGTTATTGAGGAATGGCTGACATCCAGAAGAAAACAGAAAGTTCGTATTGTTGTGCCCAAAAAAGGAACCAAGGAAAAGCTTGTTGAACTTGCATGGGAGAATGCGCGAATGGTTCTGGAGAAGGACCGTGAGCGTATTCGAAGGGAAGAAGGCAGAACGATCGGAGCGGTTCATGAAGTGGAAGATTGGCTTGGCCTTAAAGGTCTTAATCGAATGGAAGCTTTTGATATCTCTAATATCAGTGGATTTGAGTCCGTAGGTTCCATGGTTGTCTATGAGAAAGGAAAGCCAAAGCGCAGCGATTACCGTAAGTTTCGCATTAAATCTGTGCAGGGCCCGAACGATTATGCCAGTATGGAAGAGGTTTTGACAAGGCGGTTTACACATGAAAGCAACGGAGAATTTGACAGCTTTTCCAGAATGCCGGATCTGCTTCTGATGGATGGTGGAAGAGGCCAGGTAAATATAGCACTGGGTGTTCTTGATAAACTTGGAATACGGATCCCGGTCTGTGGTATGGTAAAAGATGATCATCATCGAACGAGAGGACTTTATTTTGATAATATTGAAATACCAATCGACACCAACAGTGAAGGATTTCGCCTGATCACAAGAATACAGGATGAGGCTCACCGTTTCGCAATAGAATATCATCGATCGCTTCGAAGTAAAGAACAGGTTCATTCTGTTCTGGATGATATTCCGGGAATCGGCGAACGGAGACGAAAAGCTCTGATGCGACGTTACCGTTCGATAGAAGGAATCCGTGATGCAACGGTAGAAGAACTTGCAGAGACGGAGTCAATGAATATAGGAAGTGCAAAACAGGTGTATGAATTTTTTCACCCGAATAAATAAACATTAAAGGAGAACACATTATGAAAGGTGTATTGATGACAAAGATGGTACAGGAACTGAATCTTACGAACCTGACTCCTGAGATTGATCTGTCTGATATGAGAATCATGACGGCAGAGATTAACCGACCGGCATTGCAGCTTACCGGATATCTGGAACATTTTGCAAACGAGCGTGTTCAGATCATTGGATATGTGGAATATACGTATCTGATGCAGCTCAGTGATGAGAAACGTATGATGAAATACGAGCGCTTTATTTCAAGTAAGATTCCATGTGTTATTTTCAGCACCATGACAAAGCCATCGCAGGATATGATCGATATGGCAATCAAATACAATGTACCGACATTTGTAACAGAGAGGACAACTTCCAGTCTTATGGCAGAGATCATTCGCTGGCTTGGTGTACAGCTTGCACCGTGCATTTCCATCCATGGTGTACTTGTTGATGTTTATGGTGAAGGGATCCTGATCACCGGCGAGAGCGGAATCGGTAAGAGCGAGGCCGCTCTGGAACTGATCAAGCGTGGTCATCGTCTTGTAAGTGATGATGTCGTAGAACTTCGTAAAGTCAGTGACGTCACTCTGGTCGGATCGGCACCGGATATTACCCGTCATTTTATTGAACTTCGTGGTATCGGTATCATTGATGTCAAGACATTGTTTGGTGTAGAGAGTGTTAAGGATACACAGTCTGTTGACCTTGTTATCAAACTTGAAGAGTGGGATCGTGACAAAGAATATGACCGGCTTGGACTTCATGAAGAATATACCGAGTATCTTGGAAACAAAATTGTCTGCCATTCCCTGCCAATCAGACCGGGACGTAACCTTGCAGTTATTGTAGAGTCTGCGGCTGTCAACCACAGACAGAAGAAGATGGGATACAATGCGGCAGAAGAACTGTACAAACGTGTACAGGCAAATATTGCAAAGAAACGCGAAAGTTGATAAAGCAGAAGGCTGCTTTAAAATAACAAACAACAGGGAAAGGTGGAAGAAAGATGGGTTCATATTGCTTCGGAATTGATGTAGGAGGTACAACTGTAAAATGTGGTCTTTTCCAGACAGACGGTACTCTGGTAGACAAATGGGAAATTCCTACAAGAACAGAGAATAAAGGAGAGAATATTCTTCCGGATGTTGCAAATGCAATCAATCTCAAACTCGAAGAAAAGAAAATCGATAAAGCAGATGTAGAAGGTGTGGGAATCGGCATCCCGGGACCAATCAACTCAAAAGGCGAGGCTGCATGTGCGGTGAATCTTTACTGGGGATTTACTCCGGTTGCGCAGATCCTTCATGACCTTACAGGACTGAAAGCAAAGGCAGGAAACGATGCAAACGTAGCCGCACTTGGTGAGGCGTGGAAAGGTGCAGCGGCCGGAGCGCAGAATGTGATTCTTGTAACACTTGGAACAGGTGTCGGCGGCGGTATCATCATAGGCGGAAAAATCGTAGCCGGAGCGCATGGTGCAGGCGGAGAAATCGGTCATGTTACAGTGGTACAGGATGAAAAAGAAGCATGTAACTGTGGAAATAAAGGCTGCCTGGAGCAGTATGCATCTGCAACAGGAATCGTCCGTGTGGCAGGAAGAATGCTGGCGGCATCTGAGGAAGACAGTACTCTGAGAGGTCTTCAGAATATTACAGCAAAAGATGTTCTCGATGCGTTTAAGGCAGGAGATGCACTTGCAGGACGTATTATGGAATGTGTAGGAGGTTTGCTCGGAAGCGCTATCGCGGGATTTGCGGCAGTTGTTGATCCGGAAGCAATCGTAATCGGTGGAGGAGTGTCAAAAGCCGGACAGCCGCTGATCGACTGTATTCAGAAACACTACATAAGACATGCATTCCCATCCTGCAAGGAGACCCCTATTAAGCTTGCGACGCTTGGAAATGATGCCGGAATTTATGGTGCGGCAAAGATGGTTCTCTGAAAAATACATATTTAAAGATCTGAAGATTTTTACAGAAAGAGGGATTCCAGAATTTGGAATCCCTCTTTTAAGCTGGATTACAGACTTTTGGGTGTAAAAGAGTATAATAGTTTCAGAAATATATTTTTGCAATTGTGAAGTTTTTAATTGGGGCTTTATTTACGATTTTTTATTTGCTATAATAGAACGGACTATAAAGGAGGAAAACCATGAATTACG
>ERZ773188.3610-NODE-3610-length-12774-cov-4.814058_pt1 | contig 12774 bp, 15 predicted proteins | sample MGYA00581011_ERZ773188 | MGnify/ENA primary metagenome ERZ773188 (study PRJEB29015, sample SAMEA2737798) | human gut metagenome | biome: human gut; feature: human-associated habitat; material: faeces | place: China | collected 2012 ...
ATAAAATTTGCAGCTATGCGGTAAATAGCAGAAAACACAGCAGGAGCGACCTGCGGTAACAAAAGCGTGTGTTTAACGGAGGTAATTATGACAAGAGAAGATGTATTAAAACTTTTCCCAGAAGCAACAGATGAACAGATTACCAATCTTCTTAATCAGAATAATTCAGAGGTTGCTACGGAGAAAAACAAGGCAAAGCAGTACAAGGCTAAAGCTGACACAGCAGACAACTTGCAGAAACAGCTTGATGAAATACAAGCTGGCAATCTGACAGAGCTTGAAAAGGCAAATAAAGCCTTAGAGACAGCCAATCAGCAGATAGCAGATTTACAGAAAAATAATGCCATCAGAGACCAGAGAGAATCTGCTATGACCAATTTCAAAATCACTGCTGAACAGGCGAAAACCATCGTGAAAGACGATGGAAGTCTTGATTATGCAGAACTTGGAAAGATTATGTCCGAAAAAGAAACCGCAGCAGCACAAGCTAAAGAACAGGAGATTGCTAAAAATCAGGATATTCCTGGCGGCGGCGCTGGCGGTGATAAAGGAAAGACAGAAGCGGAAAAGACAGCAGAAGCTATTGGTAAAAACCTTGCTGGAACAAATAAAGCCGCTGAGTCCATTGTAAACAGCTATATAGGAGGTTAAAAAGATGAAATTTACAGAGTCAACTGTAACAACTCAGAAAGAAATTCTGAAAAGACGTCTCGGAGGGGAGCTTTTCGAGGAAATCACTCTTGATTCTACTGCATTCACGAAGGGTGTCTGCAAAGCAGGCAACCCTATCGACGCTACTGGAAAAAAAGTAAATGCAGCATCTTCTGACGGGGCAGCCGTAGGTATTTTGCTTAATGATGTGCATGATTCTAATCCTAACGGAACCATCGTAAAAGCATTCGCGTGTGTAAACGAAACAAATGCAAATGCAAATGCTGGAATTACGATTGCATCAGGAGTCAAAACAGCATTACCGCTGATTGTATTTGAATAAGCAAAACCGGTCGTAAAAATTTGCGGCCGCTGACCGAAAACAGTTATCGCTAGAAAGTGAGGAAATAATGAACATTAGAGATGCTTATAATTCAAAAGCGATTGCACTTGTACAGACAGAAGTAGCAAGTAACAAAATTGCTTACCTTGGAGCTGGACTCTTTCCGGCTAAAAAGAAAATGGGTCTTGATCTGAAATGGATTAAGACATCCAAAGGACTTCCGGTTTCTTTGGCTCCGTCCAATTTTGATGCGGTCTCCACTCTGAGAAGCCGTGAGGGATTCAAAATTACAGAAACCGAAATGGCATTTTTCCGTGAGTCTATGCTCATTAAGGAAGCAGATGAACAGGAAATCATGCGTGTTAAAGACAGCACAGACCCGTATGCAGCAGATGTTCTGAGCAGAATTTTCGATGATGCAAATACCCTGATCGACGGCGCGAATGTTGTTCCAGAGAGAATGATTATGCAGCTGCTTGCTCCAACTGATGGTTCACCGAAAATCTCTCTTCAGGCAAACGATGTAACCTATGCTTACAACTATGATCCGAATGGAACATATAAAACCAAAAACTTTGCGGAACTTCAGGAGACAACTGACAAGTGGTCTGATACTACAAATTCTGACCCGATGGATGATGTGTCCGTTGCTCTGGATGCTGTAGAAGCAGAAACTGGTGAGAGACCTTCTATCATGATTGTTTCCAGAAAGACCATGGACTATCTGAAACAGAATGCAAAGATCAAATCTGCAATTCTGGCTCAGAACGTTACTGCCAATGTATTTATGACAGACAATCGTGTAAAAGAGATCTTTTCCAGCGAGCTTGGAATCAGTATCATCGTGTACTCCAAACAGTATAAGAAAGAGGATGGAACAGCAGCTAAATTCTACCCGGATGGTTTTGCAACTCTTATTCCGTCTGGCGCACTTGGTAATACCTGGTACGGAACTACCCCAGAAGAAAGAACCCTTATGGGAAGCGGAGAGGCAGATGTATCCATTGTTAATACAGGTGTAGCTGTGGCAGTTACCGTCACAAACGATCCGGTACATACGAAGACTACTGCATCTGAGATCGTTCTTCCGTCTTATGAAAGAATGGACAGCACCTACGTTATCAAGTGTTACTAGGAAGGGGTGGACTTATGGTTTTTGATCATAAAGTCAAATACAAAGGTAAATGGTATCTTCCTGGTGAAGAAATCGAAGAGGTAGAGGAATCTGCCTCTTCTTTGCCTTTTGAGAAAGTGCATACCAAAACAGAAATTAACAGAATGAGCGTTGATGATCTGAAAGCTCTGGCGGCAGAGAATGACGTTCCGGGATATGAGTATATGACCGGTACGGCTCTGAAAGAGTATTTTATCAATATGCTCAATTTGTAGGAGGTTATCCTTATGGCATACACGATGGTTGAGCAGGTGAAAATCCGGTTAAAACAATTTCATATTGATGCGGACGATTCTGTTGTGTTTGACCATAAAGAAGATAATCCTCTGATTGAGCAGTTGGTTAAGCAGGCACAGCAGGAAGTAATAAGTAGACGGATGTATCCAAGCAGCTATACGCAGGAACAGATTGACAGCGATATGAAGAATTACGATGGAGTCATAGTTAATCTGGCTGTGTATGACAAGTCACAGGCAGGCGAGGCTTACATGGCTGCTTACACAGAAAATGGTGTGAGCAGAACATGGAAAGACCGTGAAAATCTTTTTGCCGGTGTATATCCGTTTGTAAAAGCACTTTAGTAGATTGAGCGTTACCATTTTCGCGGAGCAACGAAAAAGGTAGCAGGGGCGTGCTATAGGTGGTGGAGGGCGGTACGTAAATAAAAATGCAGGAGATATAAATGAAAGACTTTTTATTACAGACATACATCATAGTCCTTCCTATTTTTCTGGGCTATATCGTCTGGCTTCTGCAACAGCAGAAAAAGGATAGAGACGCAAACAGCAAGGGAACGATGCTTCTTTTGCGCGTGCAACTGATTGAGTATCACGATAAATACGTTAAGTTAGGCGAGATTCCGTCATACGCATTTGACAATTTTGTTGAGATGTATAATGCCTACCATGCTTTGGGCGGAAATGGAATGGTAACCAAAATGTATAACGAGATACAGGAACTACATTTAAGAAGTGGAGGGAAAGAGTAATGGATATCACACAGATTGGAACATCTTTAGCAATCATCGTTATCTGCTATCTGATCGGATTAGGAGCTAAGACTGTTCCGAGCATTAAGGATAATCTTATTCCGGTTATCGTCGGAGTGTCCGGCGGAATCCTTGGTGCAATTGGAATGTATGTTATGCCGGAGTTTCCGGCAAGCGACATTATGACAGCAATTGCAGTTGGTATTGTGAGCGGTCTGGCCAGCACCGGAGTAAATCAGGTCTACAAACAGGTAAAGAAAGATGCTTGACATCAATAAGCAGTTGATGAAGTATTCGCAGCACGGTCAAAAAGTCACCATCTATGAGAAAGATGATGATGGAAACATCAAATACTACGTGGATGGTGACGGAAACAAAATCCCTTTGATTGCAGATGAAAAAGTTGGTTTTTCAGAACCAAAAGAGTTCTACGCTAATATCAGTAATAAGTTGAGCGAAGTTCTGGTAAAAGAGTTTGGAGTTGATGACAGTAGCACTTATGTACAGATCGTTACCGATAAAGGATACCTTCCTTTGAAAGCCGGTGATGTGGTCTGGAAGAAGTCTGAAGTCGGTTATGATGATTCTGGACTCGTGGACAGCACAACAGCTGATTATGAGGTTAAGGGAGTTGCTGATGAGGGTCTGACTGTTGATCTGTTTTTGCTCCAGAAAGTTGTGAAATGAAAAATGAAAAATAAAAAAATAAATATTCTTGGCACAGAATACACTATTGAGACTCACAAAATATCGGAAGATGAAATTTTGATGCAAAACCAATGGTGCGGGTATTGCGCGGAAGAAGAGCACATTATAGTCGTTGCCGATATGTCAGAAAAGAAATATGTTGACATTGATGGTGAGCAAGCACAACGTTCATTTTGGAATAAAACTCTCAGACATGAGATAATCCATGCTTTCCTTAATGAAAGCGGACTTTCTGCCAGTGCCCACGTTCCAACAGAATCATGGGCGAAAAATGAAGAAATGGTAGACTGGTTAGCAATCCAACTTCCAAAGATCTATAAAGCGTTTTTGGAATTGGAAATCTTATAGGTGCAATATGAGCAAAACGATTACAGTATCATTATCAGAGAAATCATTCCGTGATGCATCAAAAGAGATTTTGAAATACAAAAAAGAAATCGTTGCGAAGTGCCGGATGTTTGCGGAGCGTCTGGCAGAACGTGGTGTAGAAATTGCTCAAATGAAAATTCAAAGCCACAACGCAGTTTATACTGGTGAACTGTGGGCGAGCATACAAAAGACTCCTGGAATGGTTTTACAGTATGGCAGCACCTATATCGTCTACACGGATTGCCCGTGGGCGAAATATGTTGAATTTGGTACTGGTATTATCGGTTCGCATAATCCTCACCCGAATGCATCTGTATCAGGTTGGAAATATGATGTTAATGAGCATGGGGAATCCGGCTGGTTTTACTACAGAGACGGAGAATGGCACTGGACAAAAGGAATGCCGTCCAGACCGTTCATGTACGAGACCGATCTGGAACTGATACTGGAAATTTCAAAGATTGCAAAGGAGGTGTTCGGCAATGGCTAGTGGTAATCAATGGGCGTTTGATATTGAAACCAATGTGTTCTCAAAAATCTATGCTCAGCTTCATGAGAAGTATCCAAAAGCACTTATCACCCGTGATGAGCAGTCGAGCACCACACCTACATTCCCAACGATTCTTATACAGGCATTAGATCCGGTAGAACGGAATCCAGATCTGGAAACGCAGATCAATAGCGTGCTGTTTAGCACACAGATCAAGGTAACTACAAACAAAGACAGAAGTACAGCCATGAGCATAGCAAGCGAAGTGGCAAAGCGTTATAAGGATTTATCGTTTCAGTTAATCGGAATGCCTTATTGCCGGAAAGAAGATAAGCTGTGGGCAGCTACCTTCCGGGCAAGACGAACATTCGATTGGAACGACAGATTATAAAGAGCAGCAATGCTCTTATTTTTTTACTTATTTTTAGGAGGTAAGAATTATGGCAACAGGCTTAAAAAGTAGAATTGCTTATAAGGAACCGAGTTCCAGCGCGGTAGCAGGTGCTTACTGGGCAGGAAGCTACAAGCTGCTTATCAGAGCAAAATCAATCCCGTCCCCGTTCGGCTCCCAGAACATGGTTGACACTTCCACTCTGGAAGACCTTGTTGAGACTCAGGAAATGGGAAGACGTTCTGCTGGTTCCATGGAAGTTGAAGGTGCTTTTGAGAAGAAGTACAAAGATGAGATGGTGCAGAACGAGGGCAAGAAGCTCGATTTCATCATTCTGTACGGTACGGACGGAAAAGGTTCTGAAGGTATTTGCGGATTCATTGGGCAGGAGGCTTTTGCTCCCGGTGAGGCATCTGATGATCATCTGACTGGTACCGCTACGGTTTCCGTACAGACCGTTCCGAAATGGATTGAAGATGACTATGATGTTGCGGTAACTGAGGATGAGAACGGTTATCCGACTGCGATCACCCTGACAAAAAAAGGGTGAGCCAGTCCTTAAAATCAAGAAAAGCCGTTATGACTGGCTACAATGACGAAGCGGCTGAGTCAGAAGTTGATATGTGGTAAAAGTGAAATGTGGGGCGGTCTACGGACTGCCCCCTTTCCTATAACAGATTCATGGAAAGGGAAAAGAAATGAAAGAAATTACAGTTAATGGAAATGACTACAAATTAGAGTTTAGCTTTGAAGCGGCAGAAAGAAAAGACTTTGTGTCTATGATGTTCCGTATTGTCTCCGGTGCAGCACTTCTGGAAGATGCGGCTGACATGGAGAATCCGACACCTAAAGACATGATTAACGGAACAATCAACATGGTATCTGATATTCCGCACATCTGCCGTACCGGATTTTTTGTCGGTCTGATAGAGAATAATCCGGTACAAGAGACAGAAGCAAAAGCTCTGATGAGATCATATATGAAAGAGAATAAAATCGGCTATGCAGACCTGTATGAAGACCTGCGTAAATGCATGGAGGAAGACGGTTTTTTCGAGCTGTCCGGAATCACCAAAATGCTGAACCAGATGGCAGAGAATCAGAAGCAGAGAAAAGTGCCGCAGGATCACAAGCAGAAATCAACTGGCACAAAATAATCTGGGAAGAATACTTCCCGGTGGCTTTTTCCATCGGAATTTCAATAGAGGAGTTCAAGCACCTTAATCCCACGAAACTTGGATATTGTCTGAAAGGCTATGCAATCCAGGAACGTAGGAAGGATGCACAGATGTGGGCATGGTTAGGAAATTACGGCTTGTCTGCCGTGGCTACAGCCATTGAACATAATTTTGCAAAACATCCGAAGTCCAAATACATTGAAAAACCGATGCTTCAAGACGAAAAAGAAAATACTTCTGGTAACACCGAGTCGAGAGAGGAATGTGCTGTGTATGAAATGAAGCAGAGAATCAATCTTCTCAGGCAGCAAGGTTTACCAGAAAGTCCTGATTAGGAGGAAATTATTATGAGAATTAACGTACATGCCGGACATAACCCGGCAGGAAAGGTAGCTTGCGGAGCAGTAGGACTTATCAATGAGTCAACCGAGGCCAGAAGAGTAAAGGATGAGGTAATCAGTCAGTTCCGGCAGCTGGGACATACGGTCTATGACTGTACCGTGGATAATGGCACGGGACAGAAAGACGTATTACAGAAAATCGTGAAGAAATGCAGACTGCATGAAGTTGATCTGGATGTATCCATCCACTTCAATTCCGGTGCGAATGATAAATCTGGCAATGGTAAGACAACCGGAGTCGAGGTACTGGTCTACTCTGCTTCCAGCAAAGCAAAAGTCTATGCTGAAAAAGTCTGTGCTGCTATTGCAAGATTAGGCTTCCGGAATCGTGGTGTAAAGGTAAATTCCAGTCTGTATGTTCTGAAAAATACCAAGGCACCTGCAATGCTGGTTGAGTGCTGCTTCGTGGACGATAAGGACGATGTGAAACTTTATAATTACTATGAGATGGCATCAGCTATCGTTTACGGAATCACCGGCGAGAAGGTCTCTGCGATATCTGAAACCGAAAAGGCAGATGCAGGTGAGGAAACTACCACTGGCAATCCAAAAGCTCTTTATCGGGTGCAGGTGGGCGCATACGGGGTAAAGGAAAATGCGCAGGCGATGGCAGGTAAACTGAAAAAGGCCGGTTTTGATGCGGCAATCGTGCAGGCATAATTTTAGTCTGATTTTATGGGGCAGTAGGTGTCAAAGCTTACTGCCCTTTTTTGCTTATAACGAGCAACCTGACACCGTTTTAGGTGTTCGCTAACCATTTAAAAACTAATGGTGGAGGTGAAATAAATGGCAGCAACCACGATTGATGATCTTCAGATCAAGATTGAAGCGGATGCGAAAACTGCTTCTGATAAGCTGGATGCACTTGCTCAAAGCATGGTGAAACTGGCATCAAGCCTGAGCATCAACGTTGGCAAGATGTCTGGTGTTGCTATTGGACTTAATAGCATTACCAGAGCGTCACAGAATCTCAATTCCAGAAATATAACAACACTGGCAACTGCTATGGGGAAAGTAGCAGGCGTGGATTCTGCTCAGATTTCCAGAGTAGCTGGTTCTATGACGCAGCTCAAAAACAGCATTTCTGGCGGTTTTAACACCGATATGACCGGAATAGTGAATGTTGCTAATTCTCTGTCAAAACTGGGCGGTATAAAAGCTACACAGGGCGCACAGAACCTTGTGCTCATAAAAGATCAGCTTGCTCAATTTGTACAGGGCATGAACAGCGTAGGAACATTTACATTTGACCCTACTGGACTGACCAACACAATTAAAGCTATTGCGAAGCTGGGCGGAAAGACCGCAACGCAGGCAACAGCAAATCTTCCGAGCATTTCTGCTCAATTACAGAATTTTGTCCGGCAGATGAACCAGATCGGCTCTATGTCGTTTGACAACAAGAATCTGACCGACCTTGTAACGTCCATAGGCAGGTTAGGAAGCGTTGCAAGTGGGCGAGCGGTAAATAATATACCTTTGCTTGCAAACAACCTTAAATACCTGTTCGAGACGCTCTCAAAAGCACCATACATCAGCCAGAACATTATCCAGATGACTACGGCACTGGCTAATCTGGCACGTACAGGAGCATCTAGTGGTACTGCGGCAAGATCACTGGGAACAAGTCTTTTCTCATTCTCAAAATCTGCCGGTAACGCAAGAAAGAGTGCATTTTCTTTGGCAGGTGCTATCGGTAAGTTTTACGCAACTTACTGGATGGTCATTAGAGGACTTGGACTTTTTCGGAATGCTATTGACATCTCATCCGATTTAACAGAGGTTGAGAACGTTGTCCGTACCACGTTCGGGAATATGGAGTACAAGGTTAATGACTTTGTGCAGAACTCCATTCAGCAGTTCGGTATGTCCGAGCTTTCCGTTAAGCAGTATGCCAGTACATTCCAGGCTATGGGAACTGCTATGGATGTCGGCGGAAAACAGATCGAGAATGCAAACAGGTTCTTAAGTGGTGCCACAGACGGATATATTGGATTGTCAGATTCTATGTCCGATGTGTCTTTGAATCTTACTAAACTGACTGCGGATATGGCATCTTTCTACGACAAAGATCAGGCAGATGTTGCCAAAGACCTGCAATCTGTATTCACCGGAATGGTAGTTCCGCTACGTAAATATGGACTTGATCTGACGCAGGCTACTCTGAAAGAGTGGGCAATGAAGAACGGCATGGATGCTGATATTAAGTCCATGACGCAGGCAGAAAAGGCAATGCTGCGGTATCAGTACGTACTAGCAAATACTACGGCAGCACAGGGGGACTTCTCCCGGACAGCCGATACATGGGCAAATCAAGTACGAATTTTGAAGCAGAACTTCCAGCAGTTAGGCGGCATCATTGGTGGTGCGCTGATTAACGCATTCAAACCGTTTTTACGGACTCTGAATTTTGTTATGCAGAAGGTAATCAGCTTTGCAACAACGGTAACAAATGCCCTTGGTGCAATCTTCGGCTGGAAATTCGAAGTGTCCGGCGGTGGTGTAGCTGAGGACTGGTCAGATGCGGCAAGTTCAGCTGATGATATGGCAGACAGTACCGGTAAAGCAGCTGACAATACAAATAAGATGAAGAACAATCTTCATGCACTGGATGAGTTGAATATTAACAATGGTTATGATAACGGAACAGGTTCCGGCGGTTCTGGTTCCGGTGCAGGTGGCGTAGGTGGCGGTGCTGGCTCTGGTGGCCTGGTTAAGACAGACACTATCTGGAAAGATTTTGAAAGTAATATCAAAGACCTGTATCAGTTGGGCGAGTATATCCGTGATGCACTTATCGGTGCAATGGAAAGTATTGACTGGGATAGTGTATATGAGAAAGCAAGAAACTTTGGTACTGGTCTGGCAGAGTTTCTTAATGGACTTTTTGCTGGATCTAACGGAATTACCCTGTTTGGAGAAGTTGGAAAAACCATTGCGAGCGCATTAAATACGGTAGTTTATGCAGCACTCTCATTTGGCAAAGAATTTAATTTTGAACAGTTTGGATACAACATAGCTGATGGAATCAATAACTTTTTTTCTACTTTTGACTTTGCAGCATTGGCAGAAACCTTGAATACTTGGGTAAATGGAATATGGAATGTCCTCACAACAGCAATATCCAATATAGACTGGATGACGGCATATAACAAGATTGTCGAGTTTTTAGAAAACATTGATATAAAAACAATAGCGATTACTATTGGAATGCTTTCTATAAAAAATATTCTTGGTGCAAATATTGCTTCTAGCGCATTGGGATTTGTCGGAAAAAGTATTTCTCAGAAAATTGGATCAGCAATTGCCTCCAGTCTTGGCATTGAAATGGCTGCTGGAGGAGGAATAGGAAAAGCTTTAACACTGGCAGGTGGAAAGATGGGAAGCACATTGCTTATTGGTGCAAAGGCTGTTTTAGGAAATAAAGAAGCACAGCTTGTCTTTTCAAATCCAGTGGCAGCGGCGGCATCTGGAATAGAAACAACAGTAAATCCTATAATTGCTTCTTTGTCTGGAATTACTGGAATAGTTACAGGAGCAGGCATTGCAATTTGGAATTTTGTCAGCATGTGGCAAAATGGGTTCAGCATTATAAAAGAAGTTATAATGGGAATTGGAATTGCATTGGCAGCAGTTGGAGCGGTAATTCTTGGAGCACCTGCACTTGTAGCAGCGGTAATTGCTGGAATAGTAGCGGCAGTAGCAACTATCGTAATTGTTATTAAAGACCATTGGGAAGAAATTGTTTCCTTTTTTACTTCGACAATACCTGCATGGTGGAATGGTACTGCACTCCCGTTTATTCAAAGCATTCCAGAAAAATTTATGGAGCTTGTTGATAATATTGCAACATTTATTTCTGAACTTCCAGGAAAAATTGGATATTGGCTTGGCTATGCATTTGGGAGTTTTGTGAGCTGGATATCTGATACAATTTCTTTTGTGACTGAAAAAGTTCCAGAAATAATAGACTCAATAGTAAAGTGGTTTGCCGATCTCCCGGATAAAATACACAATAAATTTGTTTTGGTTCTTCAAAAATTATCTCAATGGAAAGACGATGCAGTAACGTTTGTTACTCAAAAAGTTCCAGAAATAGCAAATGGAATTATAGATGCATTCAAAAATCTTAAAGATAATTTGTTTGACATTGGGAAAAATGCTATAAATGGTCTTTGGGATGGCATGAAAAATACCTGGGATACAGTCAAAACGGGAATTGCTGATTTTGTTTCTGGAATAACAACCGGCTTTACGGATGGTCTTGATATCCATAGCCCAAGCCGCGTCATGGCTGAAATAGGCGGATATACGATAGCTGGATTTAACAATGGAATTATCGAAAATATTCAGACAACCATGAACTCCATTCATGAGTGGATATCTAACATTGAAGCAGTATTAGCTCCTGAGGTATGGGCAAATATTTTTAATAATATAATCCGTGGTTTCCAATATAAATGGTTGGAGTTCCGCACATTTTGGAATAGCAGTTTGAACGCATGGTGGAATGCGAATGTTACTCCGTGGTTTGCAGTCGCAAAATGGACTGCACTTGGAAATAACATGAAGAACGGATTGTATTATGGATTCAAGGGAATCGTGCAGATGATAGGATCTGTTATGAATGGGATGATAGATGTATTTAATGCCGGTCTTTCTCGAATCAAAAATGCAATGAACAGTCTTATAAGCGATTATAATTCTGTTGCTGGTGAGCTTGGTGTTTCAAAACTTCCTCATGTGAATGTTGCTACAATCTCAAAAGTCAACATCCCAAAATATGAAGTTGGCGGTTTCCCGGAGGACGGCTTGTTCTTTGCAAACCACAATGAAATGGTTGGTCAGTTTTCTAACGGAAAAACAGCGGTTGCAAACAATGAGCAGATTGTTGCAGGAATCCGCGAAGGAGTAAAAGCAGCAGTTGCAGAGGTCCTTGCTCCGTATCTGTCAGATATTGCGGACAGCAACAGAGAGATTGCGGAAAAAGATACATCTTTTACGGTGGACGGTAGAGAGCTTGTAAAAGCAATCACCGAAAGAGAAGCAAGGAATGGTTTCAGTTTCACGTAAAACTAAGGCGGTGGGGTAAAACCTACCGCCTCTTTTATTTTGCCATTTTACGTGGTATAATCTACATATATTTTCACGGGAGGAAAAGGTTATGGGAACTATTTTTATGGTTTTAGGAACATTATTCATTTTGGCAGTCCCAGTTTTAATTATAATGATTTTGGTTCGTTTTTTCAGAAAAAAGGAACTGAAAAAATTGTTTCATATTTTGATTTTTTGCTTTGTAGCAGGTAATATTTTAGGAGTTACTGGTTCATTTATTGATAATCCACATAACGGCGAAGAAACTGAATCTGCCCAAGAAGTGACAGATGATATCGTTAAAGAGTCCGAAGGCCAAGAAGAGGTTTTACGGGAAGACGAAGAAATTTCATATGATTTGCAAGAAGACATTGATTCGGAAGTGAATAATTCAGAAGAAGATTCTTTTTTGACTACTTTGAAATCACAAATGGATGAAACTGTTGCCAGTGAGGCATACAGGATTCTTAAGGATGAAATAGGGTTTTCAGAACTAGATTTTGTTGAAAAAATAGGAGACACAACAAATTATAAAATAAATGCTGATGGAACAGAAATTCTATTAACTGCCAGCGATAAAGTATACAGGATTTTTATTCCAAATAGCGATAATGTATTTTACGAAGACGATGCAGTCAAGATAACAGCAAAACAATACGAAGATACACAAATTGGTTATGATGAACAATCAGCATATTATATTATTGCAAAGACAATAGTTGAAAGTGCATTGAAAAATCCTGGTTCAGCAAAATTCCCGTCAATTAACACAGAAGCAGGAATCATTGCGATAGAGAGAAACGGGGCATTAGTTGTAGTTCAAAGTTATGTAGATGCAAAAAATTCTTTTAATGCAATGGCTAGAAGTAGTTGGACAGTAGAATTTATGGTGTATGACTTAAATACTTATTCATATGATACGTTGTACATTGAAATTGATGGTGAAAAATCAGGAGAATATATCAAACTTGATGATTGGGTACAACC
>ERZ773188.3629-NODE-3629-length-12723-cov-13.916877_pt1 | contig 12723 bp, 12 predicted proteins | sample MGYA00581011_ERZ773188 | MGnify/ENA primary metagenome ERZ773188 (study PRJEB29015, sample SAMEA2737798) | human gut metagenome | biome: human gut; feature: human-associated habitat; material: faeces | place: China | collected 2012 ...
ATGAACTGCCCACCACCCTTTCCACCCTGATGCAGAAAGCCATGAACGACCAGCCAATACAGCCCAGCGAGGGCGTTCTGCATCACGCAGAAGGTGTTGACCTTATCCCTGCAAATATTGAACTGGCAGGGCTGGAAGTTTCCCTTGTCAATTGCATGAACCGGGAGAAGATGCTGAAACAGGTGCTGGAAGGTGCAAAGCACGAATACGATTTTATTCTGCTGGATTGCACCCCTTCCCTTGGGATGCTGACCGTCAATGCCTTGGCAGCGGCGGACACCACCCTGATTCCGGTACAGGCGCAGTACCTGTCTGCGAAAGGTCTGGAACAGCTTTTGCAGACTGTGCAGAAAGTCCGGCGGCAGATTAACCCGAAATTGAAAATTGAGGGCATCCTGCTGACCATGACCGACAGCCGCACCAACTACGGACAGCAGATCGACAACCTGATTCGAGGTGCTTACGGCAGCAAGATCAAAGTGTTTGACCAGACCATTCCCCGATCTGTCCGTGCTGCGGAAATCAGTGCTGTGGGCAAGAGCATTTTCCAGCACGACCCCAAGGGCAAGGTGGCAGAAGCCTATAAATCTCTGACCGAGGAGGTGATGGCGAATGCCGAAAAACAGCTTAAACGTGTCGCTGAAAGGGGCAGATGACATTTTCTCCACCGAGGAATCCCGGCAAGAGCAGCAGCGGGAACAGGTGCAGCAGATTCCCATTGGGGAGCTGTTCCCCTTCAAAAACCACCCCTTTAAGGTCTTGGACGATGAATCCATGCAGCGCACGGTGGAAAGCGTGGAGCAGTACGGCGTGCTGTCTCCGCTGATCGCCCGCCCACGCCCGGAAGGTGGCTACGAGATCATCTCCGGGCACCGCCGTCAGCACGCTGCGCAGCTTGCCGGACTGGACAACCTGCCGGTCATTGTCCGCAATATGGATGATGATGCCGCAGTTTTGCTCATGGTGGACAGCAATCTCCAGCGTGAAAACATCTTGCCCAGTGAAAGGGCTTTTGCCTACAAAATGAAGCTGGAAGCTCTAAAAAATCAAGGTGCTAGGTCAGATTTAACTTCTCGCCAAGTTGGCGAGAAGTTGTGGAGTGTGTCGCAAGTAAGTACGGACGCAAACGAAAGTGAACGTCAGGTTCACCGATTCATCCGCCTGACCAATCTTGTACCTGAACTGCTGGACATGGTGGACGAAAAGAAAATTGCCTTCAATCCCGCTGTGGAGTTGTCCTATCTGGACGAAGCCCAACAGCGGGATTTTTTGGAAGCAATGAACGACACCCAGAATGCACCGTCCCTTTCTCAAGCGCAGCGGCTCAAAAAGCTGGCACAGGAAGGGCACTTCTCGTATGACGTTGCCTTTGCGGTCATGGGAGAAGAGAAAAAGGACGAGCTGGACAAAGTGGTCATCAAAAACGACACCCTGCGGAAGTATTTCCCGCGCAGCTACACCCCGAAACAGATGGAAGACACCATCATCAAGCTGCTGGAACAGTGGCAGCGCAAACAGCAGCGTCACAACGAACGCTGACTTATACCGTAACGAAAGACCCGATGAGGTCTTTTTCTTTTGCAATCAAAAGGAGAAAAGCCTATGAATGATTATTCCAACCGCACCATCCGCTCCGAGGAGATCACCATTGATGTGAGTATCTGCGCTGCACTGGCGGCAAAACGGGGTAGCGGTGAGGTCTACCTTGCAGCCATTGCCCCGGATATGGAGCTAACCGTCATCACGCTGGACGAGGCTCCCGGCATCCTGCCCTGCTTTGACGAGGATGATGCCTGCTTGAACCTTCCTAACACCTCGCTGCTGCTCTGCTACAACCCGGCGCAGGTGCTGAAGATGGGCGGCAAGCACTACCTGACCGGCCCGGTGATTCTGGTCCGCACCAACATGGACGGTGAGGTCATCTCTCTGACCATTGATGAGATCTACCTGTTCCAGAAGTATCTGGAAAGCCACAGCATCACCCTGATGGCTGACGACCAGAAGCTGCCCTGCATCTGCATCGACTGAGGTATGACATGCTGAACTTTTTTATCGGTATCGCATTTTTTGAGGCTGGTGCCTTTTTCGGTTCCTTCGTGGCGGCTTTGATGCAGGCGGCACGAAGCGGCGAAATCGGGCTGAACAGAAAAAAGGAGAATTCACATGGAAGAGAACACCCTGTCGGTGCTGAAAATTGCACCGGGACAGTATCCGCAGCAGGTCGAGATCGATAACGACCTGAAAGCCTTGCAGCAGGCGGTGGGCGGCTCCATCGGCGCAAGCTACCCCTTTGCGGATGACCCGGTTGCCATCGTTTATAATGATGACGCAAAGCTCATGGGTCTGCCGCTGAACCGTGCCCTGTGGGACGAGGACGGGCTGATGTATGACGTCGTTGCCGGGACCTTTTTGGTGGTAGGTCTGGGAGAGGAGGACTTTGCGTCGCTCTCCCCGGAGCTGGCGCAGAAGTATGAAGAAGAATTCCATCAACCCGAAGCTTTTCTCCCTCTGGGACGTCGCCTGATGGTCATTCCGGTTCCGGATGAATCAGTTCAGAGTGATGCAGAAAAGGCTGTAAACAAGCCCCCGGTGGAACATGACCGCTAAGACGATTTTCTGCACAGGAGGTGGTGACAATGCAGGAAGAAATCGAGCATAAGACGGTCAACCTTGCCATCTCGACCACAAAACTGTCTGCCCGCACCCTGCTGCGTGGGATGCAGTTTTTGCTGCGGCAGTACGATAAGCACGCTTCGCAGGGCAAGCAGTCCATGAAGCGGCTGGTACGGCAGAACCGTGGCGTGACCAATGTGGAGATCCAGAAAACCGGCATCAAGGATTTTGACCGCTATGCTAAGCGGTATCACATCGACTACTCCATCCAGAAAGACCTGTCCTGCAAGCCGCCCCGGTATCTGGTCTACTTCAAGGCACAGGACACGGATGCCTTGAGCGCAGCGTTCAAGGAATATTCGGCATCGGTGCTGGATAAAACCAAGCGTCCTTCCGTGCTGGCAAAGCTGCACGATCTGGCGCAGTCCGTTGCGAGCCTGCCAGACAAGGTGCGGAACAAGCAGGAGGAGCGCGGCCTATGAGCAAAAAGAAGCTTTCCAAGCTGCTGGCGCTCTATCTGCCCTATGTTCTGATGGGGCTTGTAGCGACCAACTTTGGTGAAGCATGGCGGCTGGCTGTGGGCAAGGAACTGGGCGATAAGATCATGTCGCTGATGGGAACCATCCCGGCGGCATTCGCAAACCCGCTGCCAAGCCTGCACCCGCTTGATTTGCTGGTGGGTTTATGCTGCGGTGCAGGGTTACGGCTGGCGGTCTATTTGCGTGGAAAAAACGCCAAGAAGTACCGCCACGGCATGGAGTACGGCTCTGCCCGGTGGGGCGGACCCAAAGATATCGAGCCGTTTATGGCTCCGAAGTTTGAGGACAATATCATTCTGACCAAAACAGAACGCCTGATGATGTCCAACCGCCCGCCGGACCCCAAGAATGCCCGAAACAAAAATGTGCTGGTAGTCGGCGGCTCCGGCAGCGGTAAGACAAGGTTCTTTATCAAGCCGAATCTGCTGCAATGTGATTCCAAGAATTTTCCGGTATCATTCGTAGTTACAGATCCGAAAGGTAGTATCGGCGTGGAATGTGGAGAAGCCCTGTTAAAGCACGGCTACAAGCTAAAATTCTTCAACACCATCAACTTTTCCAAGAGTATGCGCTATAACCCCATGGCGTACATCCACAGTGAAAAGGATGTTCTGAAACTCGTGACCGCACTGATGACCAACACCAAAGGTGAAGGTCAGGGCGGCGACCCATTCTGGGACAAAGCGGAACGGCTTCTGCTCGTTTCGCTGATCGCATACCTCCACTACGAAGCCCCTGTCGAGGAGCAAAACTTCGCAACATTGCTGGAAATGCTAAACACTATGCAGGTGTCTGAGGACGATGAAACTTATCAGAATCCGGTAGACCTGTTGTTTGAGGATCTGGGCAAGAAGAAGCCAAAATCCTTTGCCGTGCGGCAGTACAAACTTTACAAGCTAGCTGCCGGCAAAACGGCCAAGTCGATTCTTATTTCCTGCGGTGCCCGGCTCGCACCCTTCGATATTCAGGAAGTCCGGGATGCCACCATGTACGATGAGCTGGAACTGGACAAGCTGGGTGACCGGAAAACGGCGCTGTTCCTTATCATGAGCGATACGGACAGTACATTTAACTTCCTGATCTCCATGATCTACACACAGCTTTTCAATCTGCTCTGTGATAAGGCAGATGACCAATACGGCGGCAAACTGCCAGTCCATGTGCGGTGCCTGATCGATGAGTGTGCTAACATCGGTCAGATTCCGCAGCTGGAAAAGCTGGTGGCTACCATCCGCAGCCGTGAGATCTCGGCGTGTCTGGTCTTGCAGACCCGCAGCCAGCTGAAAGCCATCTACAAAGATAATGCGGATACCATCGTGGGCAACATGGACAGTCAGATATTTTTGGGCGGCAGTGAGCCTACCACCCTGAAAGATCTTGCCGAAGCACTCGGCAAGGAAACCATCGACAGCTGCAACAATTCCGATACCCGTGGCAATAGCCCAAGCTATGGCACCAACTATCAAAAACTCGGTCACGAACTTATGAGCCGGGATGAGTTGGCAGTTTTGGATGGCGGCAAGTGCATCCTGCAGCTTCGTGGTGTGCGCCCATTTTTGAGCGACAAGTACGACCTGACCCAGCACCCGAACTACAAGTACACCTCCGATTATGACCCCAAGAACGCCCTCGATATCGAGAAGTTCTTGAATCGAAAAGAAAAAATCCACCCGGATGATACCTTCATCATGGTGGATGCTGATTCACTCCCGCTCGCCTGATAAGACGAGCGGTTATTTTTTATCCATTGACCCAACAGGTACACCGGAAAATCAACCCTCGCCGTGGTTTTCGGCTTTTGCAAACGGATTTCAGGTGTGTGCAGGGTCGCTTTTTCAAAACAAGGGAGATTTTTCTATGGAATTCTTTAACAGCGCAGTGGACGTTCTGAAGACTCTGGTTGTGGCACTGGGTGCCGGTCTGGGCGTGTGGGGTGCCGTGAACCTCATGGAGGGCTACGGCGGTGATAACCCATCGGCCAAGAGTCAGGGTATGAAGCAGCTGATGGCTGGCGGCGGCGTTGCCCTGATCGGTATCACTCTGGTGCCCCTGCTGTCCGGTCTGTTCGGCTAATCCGCTCTCGCAATAAACACAGTTTGACCCATAAGTACACCAGTAAATTAACTCTCGCCGCAGCTTACGGCGCTTTAACAAATGGATTTCAGATGTGTGCAGGGTCGTTTTTTTCAAACCAAAGGAGATTTTACTATGGAATTCTTTAACAGTGCAGTGGACGTTCTGAAGACTCTGGTGGTTGCTCTGGGTGCCGGTCTGGGCGTGTGGGGTGCTGTGAACCTCATGGAAGGTTACGGCGGCGATAACCCCTCTGCCAAGAGTCAGGGTATGAAGCAGCTGATGGCTGGCGGCGGCGTTGCCCTCATCGGTATCACCCTGATCCCCCTGCTGAGCGGTCTGTTCGGCTGATCTTTTCCGGGCGGCGTTTGCCGCCCCGTACATATTTACTTGCAAGCATTTCCAGCCCCTCCGTGGCAAACGGATTCTTATTATAAAGAGGAAACGCATTGCAAATCGAATATTCACCTTTATTTTGAAAGGATGGTGCTATTATGCAGATTCTGACTCACCTTATTTTTCTGCTCAACCTGCTCAAGACCCTTATCAACCATTTTTCTTGATGGGTGGTGGCGCTGAGTGGAAACTGTTCTCAAAGCAATCTCCGATTGGATCAAGTCACTGCTGACAGCGGCGATCATGTCCAATCTCTCCGGCTTGTTTGATGACGTCAACACCCAAGTGGGCAACATCGCACAGCAGGTCGGCACCAAACCATCCAATTTTGAACCGCGCGTTTTCGCTATGATCGAGGCGTTGTCCCGGAACGTAGTGCTTCCCATTGCAGGCGTGATTCTGACCTTCATCGCCTGTTATGAGTTGATCGAGATGATCACACAGCACAACAACATGGCACAATTTGAGCCTGCGCTGCTGATGAAATGGATCTTCAAAACTGCCATTTCGGTCTGGATGATTTCCAACACTTTCGATATCATCATGGCGGTGTTCGACGTGACGCAGCAGGTGGTGGCAAATTCCAGCGGCATCATCAGCGGCAACACAAGGGTCAACGATATCGGCTTGTCGATGCTGCAATCCAGCATGATGCAGATGGACGTAGGACCCCTGTTCGGGCTGTTCTTGCAGTCCTTCTTCATCGGTATCACCATGCGCATCCTGTCCATCGTGATTTTCGTCATCGTCTACGGAAGAATGATTGAGATCTACATGATGGTCAGTCTGGCTCCGGTGCCCATGGCAACATGGGGCAACCATGAGCAATCCCATGTTGGACAGAACTATCTTCGTTCTCTGTTCGCGCTGGGATTTCAAGGTTTCCTGATCCTGATCTGCGTGGCGATCTACGCTGTTCTGCTCCAGAATGTTGCAATATCCGGGGATGCCATCAACTCGATCTGGAGCATCGTGGGGTATACCGTGCTGCTCTGCTTCTCGCTGTTCAAGACCAGCTCTGTCGCCAAAACTCTGCTGGGTGCCCATTGATTCGGAGGTGAAATTTTGGCAGCTTATATTTCCGTGCCGCGCGATTTCAGCAAGGTGAAGTCCAAAGTAGCCTTCAACCTGACCGCCCGGCAGCTCGTCTGTTTTGGTGCAGCGGCAGTCGTAGGCGTGCCGCTGTTCTTTGTTCTGCGGGACACCGCTGGCAATTCCGGTGCTACCCTCGGCATGATGTCGGTGATGCTGCCCATGTTTTTTCTGGCCATGTACCAGAAGAACGGTCAGCCCGCCGAAAAGATCCTGCGGTACTACCTTCAGGCGCGTTTTATTCGTCCGAAGGTGCGTCCGTACCAGACCCGCAATTACTATGCACTGCTTATGAAGGGAGATGACACCCATGATTCCGTTTCTGAAAAAGAATAAAGACGGCAAAAAGCCGCCCAAGCCCACAGTGCCCCGCACGGCACAGGAGAGCATTCCGTTCCAGCGGATGTTTGAGGACGGCACCTGCCGTGTCCGTCCCGGCTACTACACCCGCACCATCCAGTATCAGGATATCAACTATCAGTTGGCGCAGCAGGAGGACAAGACCGCCATCTTTGAGGAATGGTGCTCTTTTCTCAACTTTTTCGACAGCTCTATCCACTTTGAACTGTCTTTCGTGAATACCGCCACCGATTCGGCAGACTTCGAGAAGTCCATCCGCATCCCGTACCAGCAGGATGGCTTTGATGATGTGCGAGCCGAGTACAGCCAGATGTTGCGGCAGCAGCTTTCCAAGGGAAACAACGGCCTGACGAAAACGAAGTTTCTGACCTACGGCATCGAGGGCGACAGCATGGCGCAGGTCAAACCTCGGTTGGAGCACATCCAGAACGACCTGATGAACAACTTTCACAGGTTGGGCGTTCTGGCAAAGCCGTTGGACGGTACGGAGCGTCTGCGGCTGATGCACGGGATGCTGAACATGGATGGAGCCAACAAGTTCCACTTCAACTGGAAAGACCTTGTGCCCAGTGGTCTGTCCGTAAAGGATGCCATTGCCCCCACTGCGCTGGCGTTTAAGAACAGCCGCACCTTTCAGATGGGCGGCATCTTCGGAGCGGTCAGCTTTCTGAATATCACGGCTTCTGACCTGAGCGACCAGTTGCTGAAGGATTTTCTGGACATGGATTCCAGCCAGATCGTTACCATGCACATCCAGTCCGTTGACCAGAACAAGGCCATCAAAACCATCAAACACACCATCACCGAACTCGACCGCAGCAAGATCGAGGAGCAGAAAAAAGCTATCCGCGCCGGATACGACATGGACGTGCTGCCGTCTGATTTGGCGACTTACGGCAGGGATGCCAAGGCACTTTTGAAGGAGCTTCAGAGCCAGAATGAGCGGATGTTCCTTGTCACTTTTCTGGTGTTGAACACCGGAAAGACCGAACAGAAACTGGAAACCAACGTGTTTCAGGCGGTCAGCATTGCGCAGAAGCACAACTGCGAATTATGCCGCCTTGATTTTCAGCAGGAGCAGGGGCTGATGAGCAGCCTGCCACTGGCAGACTGTCAGATTGAGATCCAGCGTGGTCTGACCACCAGCAGCACGGCGATTTTTGTGCCGTTTACCACACAGGAACTGTTCGACAACGGCAAAGAAAGCTTGTATTATGGCTTGAATGCTTTGTCCAACAATCTGATTATGGTTGACCGCAAAAAGCTGAAGAACCCCAACGGTCTGATTCTGGGCACCCCCGGCTCCGGCAAGTCGTTCAGCGCAAAGCGTGAAATTTGCAATGCATTCCTCGTGACAGACGATGATATTATCATCTGCGACCCGGAAGCAGAGTACGCTCCGCTGGTGGAGCGTCTGCATGGGCAGGTCATCCACATCAGCCCTGCCAGCACCCAGTATATCAACCCGATGGACATCAACAGCAACTACTCGGAGGAGGACAACCCGCTGGCTTTGAAAGCCGACTTTGTACTGTCCCTGTGCGAACTGGTGGTGGGCGGCAAGGAGGGCTTGCAGCCAGTGGAAAAGACGGTCATTGACCGCTGCGTCCATGTGATCTATCGCAAGTATTTCGAGAATCCCACCCCGGAAAATATGCCGCTGTTGGAAGATCTGTACAACGCCCTGCTGACGCAAGATGAACCGGAGGCCCGCCATGTGGCGGCTGCGCTGGAAATCTACGTCAAGGGCAGTTTGAACATTTTTAACCACCACACCAACGTGGATATCAATAACCGCATTGTCTGTTTTGACATCAAGCAGCTTGGCAAGCAGTTGAAGAAACTCGGTATGCTTATCGTGCAGGATGCCGTGTGGGGGCGTGTGACCGCCAACCGCAGTGCCGGAAAATCCACCCGGTACTATGCAGACGAGTTCCATTTGCTCTTGAAGGAAGAGCAGACTGCCGCTTATTCTGTGGAGATTTGGAAGCGTTTCCGTAAGTGGGGCGGCATCCCGACAGCCCTAACGCAGAACGTCAAAGACCTGTTGGCAAGCCCCGAAGTATCAAATATTTTTGAGAATTCGGACTTCGTTTATATGCTCAATCAGGCCAACGGAGACCGACAGATCTTGGCAAAGCAGCTGAACATTTCGCCCCACCAGCTTTCCTATGTGACCCATTCCGGCGAGGGTGAAGGGCTGCTGTTCTTCGGCAACGTCATTTTGCCGTTCGTCGATCACTTCCCGAAAGACCTTGAACTCTACCGCATCCTTACGACCCGCCTTTCCGAAGTTGCGGAGGCGCAAAAGCATGAGTAAGAAACAGCCAAAGCTGAAATTCGAGGAGGAAAAGGAGCGCACGGCTACACGCTCCCCTCCGAAAAAGTCCAAAGTGGAGCAGTCGGTGCCCCAAAAGCAGAAACTGAAACAGGATGCAGACAAGGCAGCAGAAAAGGCACAGCACTTGCGTTTCGGTAAGGCCGAGATTACCCCGGATGAAGCATCCCGCATGACAAAGCAGCAGAAACGTGCTATGTATGCCGCCGCTGCCGCCCGGTCTGCGGTGCATCGGGAGATTGACCAGTACGAGGACGATAATGTGGGCATGCAGGCTTTAAGCGAGGGCGAAAAAGCCGCTGAGACTGCCCACGATATTTCCAAGAGCAGATACGCCAGAAAACTGAAAAAGAAAGCCAAGATGCAGGGCAAGAAGGGTGCCAAAATCGCAAAATCTTTCCCGCAGGAGCCGACTGCGGCACAAGATGCAGGCGCATCCTGCACCGGCGAGGGCGGCTCCAACTGGCTCTCACGATGGCGGCAGAAACAGGATATTCAGAAAAGCTACCGTGCCGCAACCCGGTCGGGCGGCACCGCTGCACAGACCGCAGGCGGTCAGAAAGCTGCATCTGGTGGTGTTCCTGCTGCAAAGTCCGGTATGGAGCAGGTCATCGACAAAGGAAGATCGGTGGTCAGCACCGCAGTCAACGGCATTGCCAATTTTGCAAAGAGCAACGCGCACGTTCTTTTGATCGTGGGCGTTTTTCTTTTGCTCCTGCTGCTGGTCATGTCGGCATTTTCGTCCTGTTCCATTCTGTTTTCCGGCACCACGCAGGTATCCGGGCAGACCATTTACACCGCAGAGGACCGGGACATCCGGGGAGCCGAAACCGACTACAAGAAGCTGGAAAAGGAACTGGATAAGAAAATCAAGCGTACCCCCACCGACCACCCCGGCTATGACGAATACCGATACCATCTGGACGCTATTGAGCACGATCCTTGGCAGCTCACTTCGTTCCTGACTACTCTCTACGACGACTACACCCGCAGCGAGGTGCAGACAAAACTCAAGGAGACGTTTGCTAAGCAATACAAGCTGACCACATGGGTAGAAGTCCAGACCCGGTACCGCACGGTAGTGATGATCGACATTTTTACTGGCATCCCCTACACCGTGCAAGTGCCCTATGAGTACCGTATCTTTCACACCAAGCTGGTGAATAAAGGGCTGGAGGTGGTCATCCGGGAGGAACTGGACAACGACCAGTGGAAACGCTACGAGATCTTTCAGGACACGCTGGGTGGTCGGCCATATCTGTTCAAAGGTGGACTGCCGCCCGGAGGATCGGATGGCTCCGGCACACCGGGTATTGATTATCAGGTTCCGGCAGAAGCCCTGACAGACGAGGAGTTTGCCGCCATCTACAAGGAAGCCCAAAAGTATGTGGGTACGCCCTATGTGTGGGGCGGCTCTACCCCGGAAACAGGCTTTGACTGTTCGGGCTATGTCTGCTGGGTATATAACCAGAACGGCTACGATGTGGGACGCACCACCGCCAACGGCCTGTGGAACAAGAGCCAGCACATTTCCGAAGCCGAAGCAAAGCCCGGAGATTTGGTCTTTTTCAAAGGCACCTACGACACCCCCGGCATGAGCCATACCGGGATCTATCTAGGCAATGGCATGATGGTCAGTGCCGGAGACCCCATCAAGTACGCAAACATTCACTCGTCCTACTGGGAGAAGCATCTCGCCGGGTTCGGACGGCTTTCAAAATGATTGGAGGAGTTTTATGAGCGAAAAATCGGATAAGCTGCGGGCGATGTTGGCAAAAGAGAAGGAACGCCGCATCAAACTGAACAACCGCATCGAGATTCTGGAGCGGCGCATTCAGGAGGAAGATTCCGCCGAGGTCAACGAGATGGTGCGGACCGCAAAGGTCACGCCGGAACAGCTTGCTGCCCTGCTGCGGCAGTCTGCCACCACTACCCCGACCCCGGCTGCGCTGTCCGCCGTGGGTGCAACTTTCGAGAAGGAGGTCGATTCGGATGAAGTTTAAGAAACTGGGCGCATTGCTGGTGTCGGTGGCACTGTGTGCTGGTATGGCGGCTCCTGCCTTTGCCTTTGAGGGCGAAGCTGCCCCGGTGGAGCAGCCGATTCTGCCGGAGGTCGTGGAGGAGGATGTTGTCACCGTCACGGACGAAACCTCTGGTGCCCTGACCCCGGAGGGCAATCTGACGCTGGTGGATGATTACCACACCAACTATTCCGATGGCAGCGGCCAACAGTTCATTACGCTGGTGTCGAAGTCGGGAGCCACCTTCTATCTGGTCATTGACCGCAATGCCAAGGGGCAGCAGACCGTCCACTTTATGAATCTGGTAGATGAAGCAGACTTGCTGGCACTGATGGAGGAAGAAGCTGCGGATGCCTACACTGCGGAGAAAGAAGCAGCGGCACAGGCAGAACTGGACAGGCTGAAAGCCGAGGAAGAAGCCAAGAAAGTCGCAGAGGAAGCCGCAACCGCTGAGCCGCCCAAGGAGAACAAGGTGACAAAGTACGCAGGCGCATTTCTGGGCGTAGTTGCCCTGATTTCACTGGCTGCGGGCGGTGGCTTCTATTTCTATCGCCAGCAGATGCAGAAGAAAAAAGCCGAAAAAGAAGCCCTTGATCCCGATGCAAACTACAACGAGGACAAGGGCGATTTTGAGATTCCCACCGATGTGCCGGACGAGGACGAAACCCCGGACGAGCAGGACACCGAACCCATCTGATTTTGAGGCGGCATTTTGCCGCCGTACATATTGCAATCAGAAACAGATTGGAGGGATTCTTATCGCAAAATTAGTCGTGGCGGAAAAACCGTCCGTAGCCATGTCCTATGCAAAAGTCCTTGGCGCAAACAGCCGCAAAGACGGCTATCTTGAGGGAAACGGCTATCTGGTGAGCTGGTGCATTGGTCATCTGGTGGAACTTGCCCCGCCCAATGTCTACGATGCCAAGTATGTCAAGTGGAGCATTGCTGACCTGCCCATCCTGCCGCAGCAGTGGCAGTATCTTGTGTCTGCGTCCACCAAAAAGCAATTCGGCATCCTGCAAAAGTTGATGCACCGCCCGGATGTGGATAGCATCGTGAACAGTTGCGATTCCGGCCGGGAGGGAGAACTGATCTTCCGCTTGGTGTATCAGCAAGCAGGCTGCAAAAAGCCCTTTTCTCGCCTATGGCTGTCCAGCATGGAGGAAAACGCCATCCGGGAAGGCTTTGCTCACCTCAAACCGTCAACTGAATATGATGCGCTATACAACGCAGCAATCTGCCGGGAACGTGCCGACTGGATGGTCGGCATCAATGCGTCCCGGCTTTTTTC
>ERZ773188.3632-NODE-3632-length-12712-cov-39.770799_pt1 | contig 12712 bp, 9 predicted proteins | sample MGYA00581011_ERZ773188 | MGnify/ENA primary metagenome ERZ773188 (study PRJEB29015, sample SAMEA2737798) | human gut metagenome | biome: human gut; feature: human-associated habitat; material: faeces | place: China | collected 2012 ...
CAGCGGCCTCTCACGCCGTTAACGTGGGTTCGATTCCCGCACGGGTCACCAAAAAGCACTACTTCATTTGAGGTAGTGCTTTTTTCTTTGTATACGCTTTTTAATAGGTGTCTGGCGTAAAAGGTGACCCGTGTGGGAATCGAAAAGCCCGGGCCCCGCGTCCAGCGTACCGCGGGGCAAAAACAGCCCCGCGGGCTGTTTTTAGGGCGCGGGAGATTCCGCGCGGGCGGAAGCTGATGTGGCGGGGGTGGTTGGCGGGAGCACGGGTTGCCGGAGTTAGCACAGCAGCTTTCGGAGGCGTGCGGGCCGGGCATGCCCGGCCCCTACTGGGTGGTTAAAGGAAAGCAGTCGGCAACAAGCAGGAATCCCTCCGGCGCTGCGGCGCCACCTCCCTTTGACAAGGAAGGCTGGGGGGCGGTCTGCAATATAATTGAATTGAAATTAGGAGCCACCACAGACACCTTGCATGAAAATGCAGGGCGTTTTTTATTGCGAATCTCCCGAAAACCGTCGCCCTTGCCCTTGCATAATTGCGCAGTTAGCCTTATAATATACTATAAGTGTATTATAAGGAGGGGTGTGCCACGCTGCAGACAAAACCACAAAAACAGGTGCTGGGAATCCTGGGAGGATTGGGACCCGCGGCCAGCTGTTATCTGTATCAGATGCTGATCGACCACACACCCGCGACGTGCGACCAGGACCATATCGACATTGTCATCTCGTCCCGCGCGTCGACACCGGACCGCACAGCGTTCATCATGGGTAAAAGCAAGGATGACCCGTTTGCTGTGATGGAGCAGGATGGCTTCAGCCTGGTACACTACGGCGCAACAGTGCTGGCGATTCCATGCAACACAGCGCACTATTTTTATGACCGCCTGGCCGAGGCACTGCCCGTGCCTGTGCTGAACATGCCGCGGCTGACTGTAGCGGATGCTAAGGCGGCAGGCTGCACAAAGCTGGGCATTCTGGCAACGGACGGCACGCTGGCCGCCGAGACGTATCAGCTCGCCTGCCAGGCGCAGGGCATTGATTGGGCGGTACCGTCGGAGGAGCACCAGCAGGAGGTCATGTCGGTCATTTATGACGACATCAAGCAGGGCAAACGCGCCGATATGGCAAAGTTCGGCGCGGCGGTGCACGACCTGAAAAAGCAGGGCTGCGACATGGCCGTGCTGGGCTGCACAGAGCTGAGCCTCGTTAAGCGGGACGAGCACTTGGGCAAGTTCTTCATCGACAGCACCGAGGTACTGTGCAGGCACGCGCTGGAGGCGTGCGGGGTGAAGCCGATAGGGTTCTAGCCCTATGCAGGGGTTGGGCATGATCGGCGCACGATTTTCCCGCAAATAGTCGTCAAGGCACGGCTGCGGGCCGCAGATGCGCGGCCCCTGCGGACGCGCCTTGTAAAGGGAAAAGTGCCCGGGAAAGCGCGTAACGGCGGCGAACAGGCAGAACCCTTCCGGCCATCGCTGCGCTCGGCCACCCCCCTGAAAGGGGAGGCTTGCGGGGCGTCGGGGACGCCGCCCCCTACAAGGCACGTCATAAACGTAAAAAGCACACCACACCGGTTTGTTTATATAAGGAGAGAAATCACAGATGGATCAGAAAAAATTCTACATTACAACGCCGATCTATTATCCCAGCGATAAGCTGCACATCGGCCATACCTACTGCACCGTCGCTACCGACGCTATGGCCCGCTACAAGCGGCTGCAGGGCTACAACGTCAAGTTCCTGACCGGCACCGACGAGCACGGCCAGAAGATCGAGCTGAAGGCCAAGGAGGCCGGTGTTACGCCGCAGCAGTTCGTCGATAACATCGTCGAGGGCCCCAAGGGCGTCAAGGATCTGTGGAAGCTGATGAACATCAGCTATGACCGCTTCATCCGCACCACCGACGACTACCATGTTGCCGCCATCCAGAAAATCTTCAAGAAGATGTATGAAAAGGGCGACATCTACAAGGGCAAGTATGTCGGCAAGTACTGCACCCCCTGCGAGAGCTTTTGGACCGAGAGCCAGCTCGTCAACGGCTGCTGCCCCGACTGCGGCCGCCCTGTTGTGGACGCCGAGGAGGAGGCCTATTTCTTCCGCCTGTCCAAGTACGCGGACCGCGTGCGTGACCTGCTCGTCAACACGGACTTCCTGCTGCCGCGCTCCCGCGTCAACGAGATGGTCCACAACTTCATTGACCCGGGCCTGGAGGACCTCTGCGTCTCCCGCACGAGCTTCAAGTGGGGCATCCCCGTTGACTTCGACCCCAAGCATGTCGTGTACGTCTGGATCGACGCGCTGTTCAACTACACGACGGCGCTCGGCTTCATGAACGACAAATATCCCGACAGCGACTACGAGACCTTCTGGCCTGCCGATGTGCATTTCATCGGCAAGGAGATCGTCCGCTTCCACTCCATCATCTGGCCCGCGATGCTGATGAGCATGGATATGCCCCTGCCCAAGCACGTCTACGGCCACGGCTGGCTGCTGCTGGACGGCGGCAAGATGTCCAAGTCCAAGGGCAACGTCGTTGACCCGTATCTGCTGGCCGAGCGCTACAGCGCCGACGCGCTGCGCTACTTCCTGCTGCGCGACTTCCCGTTCGGCTCTGACGGCAACTTCTCCAATGAGCTGCTCATCAACCGCATCAACATGGATCTGGCCAACGACCTCGGCAACCTGCTGAGCCGCACTACCGCCATGGCCGACAAGTACTTTGGCGGCAATCTGCCCATTGAGCAGGACGAAGGCCCCGAGGACGCCGCGCTGCTCGAGAAGGCCAGGGGTCTGCGTGACCGCTATGAAGCCGACATGGAGGCGTATGCCTTCCAGAATGCGCTGGCTGATGTGTTTGAGGTCATCGACAACGCAAACAAGTATATCGACGCCACCGCGCCGTGGGTGCTGGCCAAGAACGAGGACTCCAAGCCCCGTCTGGCCCGCGTGCTGTACAATCTGGCCGAGACGCTGCGCATCTGCACCGTCCTGCTGCAGCCGTTCATGCCCACCACCTGTGAGAAGATCTTTGCCCAGCTGAACGTGGAAGCTGACGGCAAGACCTGGGACAGCGCCGCCGTCTTCGGCACGCTGCCCGCCAACGCCACCCTGCACAAGGGCGAGAACATCTTCCCCCGCATCGACGCCGCCAAGGAGCTGGCCGAGCTGGAGGCCCTGGAGGCTGCCCAGAAGGCCGCTGCCCAGGCTGCCAACGCCCCTGCCGAGGAGAAAGAGGAAAAGCCCGCCGAGAGCGGCGCGGCGTCCGCGGAGCTCATCGGTGAGCATGAGGAAGAAATCACGTTTGACGACTTCTGCAAGGTCGAGCTGCGCGTGGCCGAGGTCCGCGCCTGCGAGCGCATGAAGGAGAGCAAGAAGCTGCTGCACCTGACCGTGTTCGACGGCGAGCGCGAGCGCTGCATTCTGTCCGGCATTGCCAAGTGGTTCGCGCCGGAGGATCTGATCGGCAAGAAGATCGGCATCGTCGCCAACCTGGCCCCGCGCCCGATGATGAAGGGCAAGTACGTCAGTGAGGGCATGATTTTTGCCGCTGACACCGACGTGGACGGCGGCTGCTCCATCGCGTTCTTCCCCGACAGCACCCCCGCGGGCGCACGCATCCACTAAGGTGAAGCATGCAGAAATCTAAACTCGACCAATTCTTTTCCATCCCGGCGGCAGCGGTCCTGATGGCCATTGTCTGCAATGTGCTGTGGGGCTCGGCGTTTCCGTTCATCAAGCTGGGCTACCGGCTGTTCGCCATTGATTCTGCCGATACCGCGTCGATTTTGTGCTTTGCGGGCGTCCGCTTCATGATGGGCGCGGCGCTGGTCTGGCTGGCCGGTCTGGCGCTGAACCACTGTCCGCTGCCGATGCCACGCGGCAAAACGCTGGCCTCGGCCTGCGGGCTGGGCCTGTGGCAGACCGCGGCGCAGTATTTCTTCTACTACTCCGCCGTCGCGCTGCTGACCGGCGCTATGGGCGGCATCCTGAACAGCACCCAGAGCTTTATGGGCGTCATTCTGGCGCACTTCCTCTACGGCAATAAGGATCGCCTGACCCCGCGCAAGGCGCTGGGCTGCGCGCTCGGCTTCGGCGGTGTGCTTGTCGCCACGCTGGGCAACCACGGCGGCGGCAGCGTCAAGGGCATGGCCTTTATGCTGATCGCGTCGGTCATCTTTGCGCTGGCCGGGCCGTGGAACAAGGCCGTCACCCAGCACGCGGACAGCTTCTCGGTCAGTGTGCTCAACCTTGGCGTCGGCGGACTGGCGCTGGCTGTTCTGGGCTTTGCGATGGGAGGCGGCCTGCACCCGCAGAGCGCCGCCGGTATCCCGGTGCTGCTGTTCCTTGCGTTCATCTCAGGCGCGGGGTATGTTATATGGGCGCTGCTGATGAAGAACAACCCGGTGTCCCGCATCGCGGTGTTCGGCCTCATCATCCCCATTATGAACGTCCTGCTGTCGGCGCTGCTCAACGGTGAGCCGCTGTTTGAGTGGAACTATCTGGCCGCGCTGGTGCTGGTCTGCATTGGCATCTTCCTGGTCAACCGCGCCCCGCAGACGCAGGAGACAAAGGCATGAACAACATTTTTGACACCCACGCGCACTATTCCTCCCGCCAGTTCGACGCAGATCGCGCCGAGCTGCTGACGGCGCTGCCCGCGGGCGGCGTGGTCGGTGTGCTGGAATGTGCCACACATTCCGGCGATGCTGCGCAGGTTTTGGAGCTGGCGCACGCCGCGCCCTACTTCCACGCCGCGCTGGGCATCCACCCGGAGAGCCTGATCGAGGAGGACGCCGCCACGGTGGCCGTCTACCACGGGGACTGGCGTGCCGAGCTGGCCGCCATGCGCCCGCTGTTTGCGGACAAGGCCGTTGCGGCGGTGGGGGAGATCGGGCTGGACCATCACTGGCCCGTGCCGCGGCAGGAGCAGTACGACCTGTTTGAAGCACAATTGCAGCTTGCCAAGGAGTTCGACCTGCCCGTGTCGGTCCATGACCGCGAGGCACACGCCGAAATGTACGAGCTGCTGCGCAAATACAAGCCCCGCGGCGCATTGCACTGCTACAGCGGCAGTGCCGACGATGCGGCCTGGCTGGTGGAGCAGGGCATGTACCTGGGCTTTGGCGGCGCCGTGACCTACAAGGGCGCGAAGCGCGCGGCCAGGGTGCTGGCGGCCATCCCGCATGACCGGGCCTTACTGGAAACCGACTGCCCCTACATGGCCCCCGAACCGGTGCGGGGCACCCGCAACGACAGCCGTAACATTGTCCATGTGGCCGCGTACATCGGCACGCTCTGGGATATGGACGCCCAGGCCGTGCTGGACCAGACCGCGGCAAACGCCAGGGCTTGCTTTGGCGTGTAACCTTTTTGGTATATTCGGTATGGCAAAAATCTGTTGGGACGAGCATTGCCCGCCCGCAGGGAGCATCCCGCATAAAGGCGCGGGCGGCCAATGGCCGCCCCTACATGACAACATGCCGCGTATGTATAAACAAATTTTTCAGGAGTGACTTACTATGAAAGCACGCATCCCTAAGCATCGCGAATTTATCATCGATTTCCCGCAGGATATGGACCAGGCCAAGGCTGACGAGGGCTGGAACAAGCTGAACGAGATCGTCGAGGAGTACAAGAAGGCCCACAACGGCCAGAGCGTCTACTCTGCGACCTTCATTGAGGACTGCGAGCCTGCCGTCAAGAAGCTGCAGGAGGAGTACGGCTTCAAGTACACGATCCAGGAAATCAAGTGATTTACACCGGCGGACAACTGCGTCCGCCGGTTTTTGGTTTACACGCATGTAGGAGAAGGGGAGGACAAGATGGCCGCAAAGACTGTGATACGCCCGGCGGCGGAGGCGGATATTCCCGCCATTCTCGCGCTGTACCGCCAGCTGGACAGCGCTTTGGTAGCGATGCAGCCGGAGTTTTTCTGCGAGGGCCCGCGGGAGGAGGACGAGATCCGCAAGGCCATCCGTGCCGACGATGCGGATTTCCTGCTGGCGGAGCGCGGCGGCGCAGTTGTCGGCTTTGCGCTGGTCGGCTACGCGGGCTGGACGCCGGAGTTCAGCTGCGTTTTGCCCCACCGCTATGCGCGGCTGGAGGATCTGGCCGTGGACGAGGCCGTGCGCGGGCAGGGCGTCGGCGGCGAGCTTTTGGCCGCCGCCAAGCGCTGGGCACGCAACCGGCGCTTGGAGTACTTAGAGCTGAACGTGCTGGCTCAGAACGAGAACGCTATCCGGCTGTATGAGTCGCAGGATTTTGTCGAGGCGACGAAGGTTATGCGGTGTATGCTGTGACAGGAGACGGCAGCCTCCCGGAAGGTTGCTTTCTTTTCCGCTACCTTCCGCCGCCGCTCACCTCCGCGGGGCGTCGGGGACGCCGCCCCCTACAGCGGCAAACCGTAAGGCTTCGCATTGCCGCCAACCTCCGGGGCGGCCTGGGGGCAGGCCGCCCTACATCCCACTTTATTACATTCCGTAGCCGCAGCCTCCCGTCATATCCCACTGCCGTTTAACCACCCATACCAAACAAAAAGCCGGGGCGAACATTTCGTTCGCCCCGGCGGTCTTACTTCTTCGGAGTCATAGCCTCATAACCCTTTTCGTTATTTTTCGGACTGTTTCCGCATCGTCATGGGAATCATCCTATCTTTACGCGAATTTTGATTGCCCTTTCAAGACCTTAACTAACTGTTCATTGGACTTACCCTCTGGTTCGTTATTTGCTCAAAAGCATTTGTGGAACGGAGTAATGTTTGTTATTAAGATCGTTCTTGGGGTAATGGGTCTGATGCCGAGGACCAAAGCCTCTTAACTCTAGTACATTGGAGTATCTCCTTATGGATCAGGTGAAGTTCAGGTACATCCTGTTCGGCGGAGTGGTGACGGTCATCTCTACCAGCCTTCTTTCATCCTAATCTATATCTCATGCGGGGGTCTGTTTTTTGACGGCCCCTGAGTCTGCTAAATAACTGCTAAGCAACCGTGCATCGCTGTTTTTAAATCTTTTACAAGTTATGACTTGCGGCTTCGGATGCGGTTCTTGCGTTTTCAGCAGGCCCAGGCCCGCCGGTGATGAATGGGATCTTTGAAGTTTGCCATTGGACTTGAGCCTCCTTCCTTACGAAATACTGCCGGCGGCCTTTACAATTTCTTTCCGGTCTCTTCCTTTGCCCTCGTGCTGCTGGATCGGAGTCCCTGAAGTGCTTCCTTTTTCACTCCCCGACTTTTGGGCAGCTTGCGGAAAATCTTCTTCAGGATGTCGATCTGTTCACGATGGGACTTTGCTGAAGAGCCTTTTGGAAAGTGGCTTCGCTTGGAGTTCTTATCTCCTTATCTCCGGCTGTTTTCTTTCTGTGACTATACTATACCACAGCCCTAAGGTTTCGTCTATTCGCAGACCGCACAACCTTTATATGCAATATTTGTGCATAATCAGGATTGAATAACACATAGCAAAAGTGGTATAATAGATATGTTGGGCGCGTGTACGCCAAAGCAAAGCCGCCGCTTCTTTTCCCGGGAAGCGGCGGCTTTTTGTTGTATTGGCTTCCCCTTTGGGGGAAGCTGTCAGTGGCCCCGACCACTGACTGATGAGGGGCAAGTCTGCTATAGTTACCCGTTTGCGGGCAGCTACAACAAACGCGCCCCTCATCCGGCCCTGCGGGGCCACCTTCCCCCTCGGGGGAAGGCATGGGGTTACATCGTTTCCGGTGCGGTGACCTTGAACATCGTCAGAATGTTGTGGATGACCCCGCGCACAGCCAGGCAGAGGGCGATGCGGCCCTGCTGAACGGCACCCTCGGCATCCAGGATGCGGCAGGCGTTGTAGAAGCGGTGATACGCAGACGCCACGTCGATGCAGTAGCGGGTGATGCGCGCCGGGTCGTACTTCTCGGCGGCGGCGGCGATCTCGGCGGGGAAGGCGGCCAGCAGGCGGATCAGCGCCTGCTCGGCGGGGTCTGCCAGCACGCTGGCGTCCACGGCGTCCGCGCCCTCAAACTTCACGCCCTCGCTCTCGAGCTTTTTCAGCACCGAGCAGATGCGCGCGTGGGCGTACTGCACATAGTAGACCGGGTTCTCGCTGTCGTTGCGCACGGCCAGGTCCAGGTCAAAGTCCAGCGTGGACGAGCTCTCGCGCTGGTTGAAGAAGAACCGCGCGGAATCAATGGGCACCTCGTCCAGCAGGTCGGTCAGGGTGATGGCCTTGCCGGTACGCTTGCTCATGCGCACGGGCTTGCCGTCGCGCATGAGGTTGACCATCTGCATCAGCACGATGTCCAGACGGCTGCCGTCCAGCCCGATAGCGTCCATCGCGCCCTTCATGCGGGCAACGTGGCCGTGGTGGTCGGCGCCCCAGACGTCGATGGCCTTGTCAAAGCCGCGCACGGCCAGCTTGTTGTAGTGGTAGGCAATGTCGGCGGCAAAATAGGTCGGGATGCCGTTGGCGCGGACGAGCACCTCGTCCTTGGCCTCCTCCTCGCTGCCGTCGTCGGTCTTGCGCTTGTTGACGACGCCGTACTTGGCGGCGTACTGGGCGCTGCGGTACATGATCGCGCCGTCCTCGGCCTTGTAGCACGCGCCGGTCTCCAGCAGCTTGTCCACCACGGCCTTGACTGCGCCGGAGCTGTGCAGGTCGCTCTCGTGGAACCAGACGTCGTACTTGATGCGATACTTGCCGAGATCGCGCTGCAAACCGGCAATGTTCTTGGGCAGGGCGTCGGCCACGATGGCCTTTTTCAGCTCGTCAAAGTCCTTGTTGACGTAAGCGTCGCCGTGGACCTCGGCAAACTCCTTGGCGCGGGCGACGATGTCCGCGCCCTGGTAGCACTCCTCGGGCAGCGGGCAGGCGTCCTCGCCCTTGTACAGCTGCAGATAGCGGATGGCCAGGCTCTTGCCGAACTTCTCGATCTGGTTGCCCGCGTCATTGATGTAGAACTCGCGGGTCACATCGTAGCCCGCCCAGTCCAGACAGGCGGCCAGACCGTCACCCAAAGCGCCGCCGCGGGCGTTGCCCATGTGCATGGGACCCGTCGGATTGGCGGAGACGAACTCTATATTCACCTTTTCGCCCTTGCCGAAGTCGGAGCGGCCGTAGTCGTCGCCTTTTTTGCGGATATCCATGAGTATCTCCGAATAAAAGCGGTCGGAGAGCCTGAAGTTTATGAAGCCGGGACCCGCAGACTCGCAGGATGAAAACGCGGTGCCCTCAAGGTCGATGTTCTCGGTTATGGCAGCGGCTATCAATGCGGGCGCACGTCTGAATGCTCTCGCCCACGCCATGGCCGCGTTTGTGGAGTAGTCGCCGTTTCTCCTGTCCGCAGGAACCTCGACGTTGAAATCCGTAAGCTCGGCCTCGGGCAGCGTCCCCGCCGCCATCGCCTTTTCAGCGGCGTCCTTTACAAGCTCGCAGAGCTTATCCTCAACCTGTTTTACAAGCACTGACATAAATTTATCCATCCTTTCGTTGTAACCGCAGCTTCTGCGGGCAAACCGTCATTTTTACTGTCCGCTGACCGTTATCTTCAGCTCGTTCGACGATGCGAGATCCGCGTTGACGTCGATAGTGTAGTGAAGCAGCAGCTCGCCTCCGTCCTCCGTTACGGACGACTCGACTTTTTTTGCGAATATGCCGAGGAGCATATCCCCGAACGGGGTCGCATAGTGGCAGACGTGGCGCTGACCGCGCTCCATCACCATCTGTGTAGTATATGCGCCGTCCCTTGTCATTGTGACAAGTCCGCCGTCCTCTATAAGCAGGGTGGTGACGCAGCCCTTGAGCTCGTCGTCGGGCTCCTCGTACGAGAGCTCGTAGCCGTTTTCGAGCAACCGCAGAACGCCCTGAGTGTTCGTCTGCGACGAGTAGCTGTCCTCCGACCCGGAGTGGCTGCCCTCAATGTTTATAAATACCTGTTTTTCCATTGAAAAAGCCCTTTTCTTTCATGCTTCGAGGCTTTTAAAAGCCCCTTTCTTTTGATTTTTTATAATACCACAGACATACGCCTTTCGTCAACCCGTTTTATTTGAAAACGGAAGCGTTATTTTTCCGTTGGAGCATTGCAAGTGAGCCGATATTATGATATTATGTATAAGTATATATATTATATACTTTACTACTGGACTATATAAACTTTAAGGAGAGCAGTTATGATCGATATCCGTAACGCGATGAACGACATCTACAAGAACCTTGAGCCGACCCTCACCAAGTGCGGCTTCAGAATCACCACTCCCGCAGACATCTCCGACGGTATCCCCGTCGAGGTCACGAGCGGGCGCGCCGTCATGGATTTTTCCGGCGAAAACAAGGCGCTGCGCATTGAGCATTACGACAACAAGATAGCCCTGCTCTGGGCTCAGAAGGAGGGCGCGAACGAGACCGATTTCGCAAAAATCGCCCACTCCCTGCTCGATGTCGAAACCGCGGACAGCAAGGACGTAAAGTATATCTCGAACGAGTATGCCGAGCTCATCGAAGAGAACTTCGGCAAGAACGGAGCTGCCGAAAAGAAGAAGGTCAAGCTCCCGACCCCCGTCTCCAAGGCTGCGGCCAAGAGCGGCGAGGCCTGCTATGACGCAAACACCTTTGCAAACCGCCTGAGCGTCATCTATCCCGAGCTTCGCGAGGAATACAAAAAGAACATCGAGACCTACGGCGAGTTCCTGCCCGAGGATTTCTTCAAGAACTACGCCGCCCCTGTGATCGTCGGAGTGATAAAGGAAAACGACCCGCAGAAGATGAAGAAGCTCTTCAATCTGCTCAACGATATCTATGACGACGGCACGAACGAGATACAGAGCATAATTGCCGTGACCATACTCGGCGAGCTCAACAACGATCAGGATCTGCTCGCAAACTGCGTGGACTATATGAGCGCCGACATGATCTCCCCCGTCGTTCAGGTCAACAAGTATCTCGCAAAGTCGAAGAGCGCGAGAATGAGGCTTGAGAATCCGCCCAAGTATAAGCCCAAAAAGAAAAAGAAGAAAAAGAATATGTTCTCCACCCTGGCAAATCAGTGATTAGGGGCAAGAGCTTCGGAGAAGGAGGATAAAAGCGTTGGATAACAATGAGAACATTGAGATCCTTGAAGAGAGCGCAGATAATCAGGACGAGCTTGTGCTCGACGAGGATATTGAGCTCGACAAGGATATGAATACAAAGGTCACCGAGGAATACGACGCGAGCCAGATTCAGGTTCTTGAGGGACTTGAGGCCGTTCGCAAGCGCCCCGGTATGTATATCGGCTCTACGGGTCCGCGCGGCCTGCACCACCTTGTCTATGAAATAGTCGATAACTCGATAGACGAGGCTCTTGCGGGCTTCTGCACGAATATCGACGTTGAGATTCTCCCGGGCGACGTCATAAGCGTCAAGGATAACGGACGCGGTATCCCCGTGGGAATGAACGAAAAGATGGGCATTTCAACCGTCACCGTGGTTTTGACCGTCCTGCACGCCGGCGGCAAGTTCGGCGGCGGCGGCTACGCCGTCTCCGGCGGCCTGCACGGCGTGGGCATCTCCGTGGTCAACGCCCTGTCCACCCGGCTTGAGGTCGAGGTGTCCCAGAACGGGCACGTCTATCAGCAGCGCTTCTCGAACGGCGGTCATCCCGACTATGACCTCAAGGAGATAGGAGAGTCCTCCGCCACGGGCACGACCATCCGCTTCAAGCCCGATCCCGAGATTTTCCGCGAGACGACGGAATATGACTTCGAGACGCTCGAGAGACATTTGCGTGAGTCCGCGTTCTTAAACGCCGGACTGTGCATAACCCTTGCGGACAGGCGCGACCCCGAAAACGAAGTCGAGCACACCTACTGCTACGAGGGCGGCCTTTCAAGCTTCGTAGATTATCTCACCGTGAGCCGCGGGCAGACCCCCCTGCACGAAACTCCCATCCACTTCTCCGCCATGCACGGCGACAGGAGCGCGGAGATAGCCATGCAGTACACAGACAGCTACAACGAGACCATGCTCTCGTTTGCAAATAACGTCCGCACCGTTGACGGCGGCACGCACGAGACCGGCTTCAAGACCGCTCTGACCCGCGTTTTCAACGACTACGGACGCAAGTATTCCATTCTCAAGGACGGCGACAAGAAGCTCTCCGGCGACGACGTGCGCGAGGGACTGACGGTTGTTATCAGCGTCAAGCTGACCGAGGCGCAGTTCGAGGGACAGACCAAGGGCAAGCTCGGCAACACCGATATCACCCAGCTCGTCTCGACCACCGTCTACGAGAAGCTGATGACCTATTTCGAGGAGAATCCCGCGGTCGCAAAGGCGATTTTCTCAAAGGCTCTCGACGCTTCGCGCGCAAGAGAGGCGGCGAGAAAGGCGCGTGAATTGGCGCGCCGCAAGTCCGTTCTCGACTCGAACTCCCTGCCCGGCAAGCTTGCCGACTGCACCGAGCGCGACGCCGAGCGCACAGAGCTCTACATCGTCGAGGGAGATTCCGCAGGCGGCTCCGCAAAAGAGGGACGCGACAGACGCTTCCAGGCCATTCTTCCCCTCTGGGGCAAGATGCTCAACGTCGAAAAGGCGAGACTTGACAGAGTTATCGGCAACGAGAAGCTCATGCCCATAGTCATAGCCCTCGGCACCGGAATAGGCGACGAATTTGATATAACAAAGCTTCGCTACAACAAGATAGTCATTATGGCGGATGCCGATGTCGACGGCGCGCATATGGCAAAAATCAAATTGTATA
>ERZ773188.3634-NODE-3634-length-12704-cov-32.136770_pt1 | contig 12704 bp, 8 predicted proteins | sample MGYA00581011_ERZ773188 | MGnify/ENA primary metagenome ERZ773188 (study PRJEB29015, sample SAMEA2737798) | human gut metagenome | biome: human gut; feature: human-associated habitat; material: faeces | place: China | collected 2012 ...
TCCACAATCCAAAAAAAGATTGCGAACAATCAAGAGCTAAACGATAATTTAGAGCTGCAAGCTCAGGCAATTTACTCTTATATGTTCATTGAAAATGCTGATCCTGCATGGGTACAAGGGCATCTATCCGACCTTATTACCGTCAAGTATGGCAAAGATCACAAAAAACTGGCTGATGGCAGTTATCCCGTGTACGGCTCAGGTGGCATTATGCGTTATGTTGAGCGACCGCTATATGATAAGGAGTCTGTCCTTATTCCGAGGAAAGGCACTCTCAACAATGTTATGTATGTCAACCAGCCATTTTGGTCTGTTGATACCATGTTCTATACCGAGATGAGGCTCCCGAATGTCGCAAAGTTCGTCTACCACTTTGTCAAAGCGAAGAACCTTGCTTCAATGAACGCTGGATCGGCAGTTCCGAGCATGACTACGGATATTCTAAACGCAATGGAAGTTGTAATTCCTTCTACCTCGGCGCTTGCAGAGTTTGAATCATTGGTAGATCCAATGTATCGGGCTATGCAGGAGAACAATATTCAATCATCAAAGCTTTCTGAGTTACGAGACGCACTTCTTCCGAGGCTGATGTCCGGCGAGATTGATGTCTCTGACATCCAACTCTAAGCCGCTAAATTATCGTTTACCGTCTGAATAACTCTCACCAGTGGCGAGAGTTTTACAAAAGGGACTGCCACTGAATGTCGTTCTCTTACCTCGAAAGGAGACACGACAATGACAGAACAACTCATTACGGAGATACAGCGAAAAATGCTGCCGTATCTCAACAACGAACAACTCATGCACCTTCGGGATGCAATGGCTGAGACATTGGAAGGGGCAACGATCACCTATGATAGTGGCTCAATTCCAGCAGACGAAACAGATGCAGTCGAAGCATTTATCACGGCAAAGCGGATCGAAGGCTGTTCGGAGAAAACCCTGAGCTACTACCGGAAGACGATTGAGGCTCTAATTGCCGGAGTTGGAAAGGCTGTGCGACAGATCACCACAGATGATTTGCGCCGCTATCTGACAAGCTATCAAGTTCAGCGTAGGTCGAGCAAAGTGACCATAGACAACATCCGCCGGATCCTGTCCAGCTTCTTCTCATGGCTTGAAGATGAGGATTTCATTGTGAAAAGCCCGGTACGCCGGATTCACAAAGTTAAGACTGCAAAGGTGGTCAAGGACACCTACACCGATGAAGTATTAGAACTGATGCGTGACAACTGCACAACAGCACGAGACTTGGCGATGATTGATCTTCTGGCTTCCTCTGGAATGCGTGTTGGTGAGCTGGTCACACTAAACCGCGAAGACATCAACTTCAATGAGCGCGAATGCGTTGTTATCGGCAAGGGTAATAAAGAACGATTGGTCTATTTCGACGCAAGGACGAAAATCCACCTTCAAAACTACCTTGAGGGCAGATCGGATGAAAACCCGGCCTTGTTTGTTTCCCTGAAAGCTCCCTTTGACCGGCTGATGATCGGTGGAGTGGAGACACGACTTCGGGAATTAGGAAAGCGCCTGAATATCCCGAAGGTTCACCCTCACAAGTTCAGGCGCACACTGGCTACTACTGCCATAGACAAAGGAATGCCCATAGAGCAAGTCCAGCAGCTCTTAGGGCATCAGAAAATTGACACAACCATGCACTATGCAATGGTGAAGCAACAGAATGTGAAGCTGGCACATAGAAAATACATTGGTTAGGATGGTGTAAAGATGGGCAAAGAAATTGAATTGTCTACTGCGATTACAGATATAGCCGCAGGACCATTTGGATCAAATCTGAAAGTCGAGTGTTTTGTCCCAAGTGGCTTCCCTATCATTGATGGAGCGAACTTAAAAGGGTACAAGGTCACTGACAACATAACTAAATTCGTTACAGAGGAAAAGGCTCGTTCACTGAGCAGATCGATTGCACATCGCGGAGATGTGATTGTTACAATCAGTGGTACGATTGGGCAAATAGCATATATTCCGGAAGATTCATTGTATGATGAATACCTTTGCTCACAACGACAGTTCCGCGTGTCTTTCGATTCTTCTATGGTCTATGTTCCGTATCTTGTGTTTTACTTTCATACATTTGAAGGTCAAAACAAGATACTATCGTTTGCTAACCAAACGGGAGTACCTGCGTTATCGCAACCACTCAAAAACTTCAAAAAAATTCGTCTTTGTTTGCCGAGCCTTCAAGAGCAAAGGCGAATTGCAAGCATTGTAGAGACGATAAACGACAAGATCGAGAACAATATAAAGATAAACGATAATTTAGCGGCTTAGAGCTGGACGGCAGAGACATCTATCTCGCCGGACATGAGCTTAGGCAGCAATGAATCCCGTAGTGTTGAAAGTCGCAAGTTTTCGATGTTGTTGTTAAGTACCTCCTGAAACATGGGCTCTGCAACACGGAGAAACGCCGTAGCAGCATCATCAGAGAGTTTCATGATTTGCTCTGATTCAAAATCTCTGGTGGTAATCGCATCAAATACGGCTCCGCTTGCTTTGTGCTTGAGCCTATCAACAGCTTTGAGTGTGTAGAAATATACAAGAAGTTGATGCGTCTCTTTACCGACAAGCGCATAGCAGGATTGGTTCATAGCCATCGGAACTCCGGACATACCAACTTTACCAACAGTGCCTCTTGCAGTGACGAAAACGGTGTTCACAGGATACAGTCGGCTGTTACAATGTGAAAGACCTTCTTTTGAGATAGTCTTTTCTGTGATAAGTGTGTATGGTGTGCCAACATCTTTTGGGGTAAAGAAGGCAATATTACCGTTCCAATAAGTGTTTTCGCCTGTTTTTGGTGTCCCACCGCCGAGTATCTGTATCAAATCAGTGAATCCAACCTCGGTGTTTGACCGATCATAGAGGCTCGAAAACAACGCGGCTGCTTGCTGCTGTAAATTATCGTTTACCTGATATGGAGGATATACCATGTTTGATAAAGTTCAGGAGAGCTTGAAAAGAAGTAAAGATGAGCGTCAGAAAAAGCGGCTTGAAAAGGAACGGCTTCGCCTTGAGAAAGCCGCAGCAGAAGCAGTTCGCGAGAAAGAGCGTCTTCAACATGAGGCGGAAAAGATACAGGCTGAAAAAGATCGCCTTCTCTCCCTTGATGACAAAGGGCTGATGGTAGAACTGATTCTGGCAGTGCGCGGCTTATACTCACAGATAGAGCACATTCAGAGCCAGCAGGAGTCTTTATCCGAGCGGATTGACGATATTGAGTCAGACATCTCTTCCATCCGCAGCGATATTTCGGATTTGGAGAGCAGAATGAGTTCGTCCGATCAATAAAAGCCAATGAAGGAGGCGCAGACGTGATTATTTCCCCGCAATCTCTTGATACAAACCTCAGTCAGCTTTTAGCGGAGGTTAAGTCCGGCTCAATGCAGTTGCCGGAGTTTCAGCGCGACTGGACTTGGGATGATAACCGAATTAGAGGCATTATCGCCAGTTTGACGCAGGGCTACCCTATGGGTGCCATTATGCGGCTACAATACGGCAATCCGGACATCCAATTCAAATACCGTACAATTACGGGCGTAAAAGGCGTTTCTGTGAAGCCGGAGTATTTGATTCTCGATGGTCAGCAGCGGCTTACTTCAATTTATCAGGCAACATCCTCTAAAGAGCCGGTCTCGACCAAAACAGAAAAAGGCAAGGCTATTAAGCGTTATTACTATCTCTCAATGGAGAAGTGCCTCGACGATGATGAGGATCGTTTTGATGCTGTCCTCTCCATCCCCGAAGACCGCAAGATTAAAGAGAACTTTGACCGGGATGTGAAGCTCGATCTCTCCACCAGAGAATATGAATACGAGAACAAGCTGTTTCCGGTCAATATCGTATTCGACAGCAACGCAGTTATGGACTGGTTCATGGGCTACATGACGCACTACGGAATGAAGCCGGAAGCAATGGACGAGTTCAAGCGTTTCCAAGCGGATGTGCTGAATACAATTTCCGGGTATAAGCTGCCTGTGATTACACTGGACAAGTCCACGCCGCGAGAGGCAGTGTGCAAGGTGTTTGAGAACGTCAATACTGGCGGTGTTCCTCTCACGGTGTTTGAGCTTGTTACCGCAACTTATGCCACAAGAGACTTTGACCTGAGAAAAGACTGGGTGCAGTGTCGAAATACAATTTGCGGTTTCGGTGATACGCTGAGAACAGACCTGTTCGAAGGGATTGATGAGACTACCTTCCTGACAACGGTTTGTCTCTATACAAGCTATTTGAACAAGCAGTCTGGAAAGACAAACACAATCTCCTGCAAAAAGAAAGATGTTCTGGGACTTCCTTATGAATCGTACATAGCGAACCGGGATGCAGTGCTGTCTGGGTTCAAAATCGCAAAGGAGTTTCTTCTTCGGGATCAGTGCGTTTTCCGTCAAAGAGATTTGCCCTATACAACGCAGTTGATTCCACTTGCGGCAATCTGCGCTGTTCTCGGAAAATCCAAATGCAATGAGCCAAACACAATCAAAACTCTTTCTCGGTGGTATTGGTGCGGAATTTTGGGTGAGATGTATGGCGGTGCGAACGAAACCCGCTATGCCTATGACATTGAGGACATGGTTGAAGAGGTCAATGGACGTCCGAATGCAATGCACACGATTAACAGCGCAGTCTTTTCTTCTACGCGGCTGCTAACCCTTCAAACTCGCTTGAGCGCGGCATATAAAGGTATAATGGCTCTTCTTTACAAGGAGAAGTGTCGTGACTTTATGAACAACACGACGATTGACATTGTAAACAGTATGCTTGAGTCTCCGGATATTCACCATATATTCCCCGAAGCATATTGCGAGAAAATGGGCATCATGCGCGAACGGTATAATTCCATCATTAACAAGACCCCGATTCTTCCAGCCACCAACCGCTCGATTGGCGGAAATGCGCCGAGTGAGTATCTGGGGGCAATTCTAAAGAAGGTTGATGGACTGACCGAGAATGAGTTGCAAGCACGGGTGGAATCGCACTTTATCAACTATGCAGAATTGAAGGCAGATGACTTCAATGGCTATTTCATCGACAGAGCAAAAAGCCTTCTAAACCTAATTGAAAAAGCGATGAATAAGCCCGTCACTGACAGAGATGCAGAAAACACGCTGGATCAGTTCGGGGCGAGTCTGGCGTAAAAGGGAGTGACAAAACTATGGCAGGATATTTTACAGAATCAAATTACGAGAACGCTGTATTGCAGCTTCTCAATGAAGAACTGGGCTATAACTATATCTATGGACCGGACGTGGAGCGCGATTATCACTCGCCGCTTTATGAGGATGTTCTGCTACCTTCCTTGCAGCGGATCAACAGGAGCCTGCCTATGGACGCTCTGACGGAGGCAATCTATAAGCTCAAGAACTTTGAAACCGGAACGCTTTTGCAGAAGAACATGGTCTTTATGGACTACCTCCAAAACGGAGTCCCGGTAAAATACTATGACAAGGGTGAAGAACGCTCTACCCTTGTTTACCTTGTAGACTTCAAAAATCCTGCCAGTAACGAGTTCACAGTTGCGAATCAATGGACTTTCATTGAGAACTCCGAAAAAAGACCAGATGTGATTCTCTTTGTCAATGGTCTCCCACTCGTCATTGTGGAGTTGAAGTCTCCGTCCCGCGAAGAAACCGATGCTTCCGCAGCATACCGCCAGCTCCGGAACTATATGTATGAGATCCCCTCTATGTTCATTTATAATGCGGTATGTGTCATGAGCGACTTGACCACTTCAAAGGCTGGTACAATCACGTCCGGCGAAGACCGCTTTATGGAGTGGAAAACAACAGACGGCAGCTATGAGAATACGCAACACGCATCATTTGACACATTCTTTGTAGGACTGTTTGAGAAGACCCGCTTCCTTGACATCGTGAAAAACTTCATCTGCTTTAATGTGGATGGACAGAACACTTTCAAGATACTCGCCGGGTATCATCAGTATTTCGCAGTCAAAAAGGCGATTGAGTCTACAAAACACGCAACCGTGACGGACGGTAAGGGTGGCGTCTTCTGGCATACACAGGGCAGCGGAAAATCGTTGTCTATGGTCTTCTATGCTCATTATCTGCAAGAAGCGTTAGAAAGCCCCACTATCGTTGTCATTACCGACCGTAACGATCTGGACGACCAGCTTTACGGACAATTCGCCCGCTGCAAGGACTTCCTCCGGCAAACGCCGCAGCACGCTGAGAGCCGCAAGAATCTGAAAGAACTGCTTGCAAACAGACAGGCAAACGGCATAATCTTCACGACCATGCAGAAGTTTGAAGAAAGCAACGAAGCTCTTTCGGAGCGTCGGAACATTATCGTGATGGCTGATGAAGCGCATCGTGGGCAATATGGTCTCAATGAGAAGGTTGTGATCAAGCAGAAGGACAACGGCGAAGTCGAGGCGAAAACCGTTATCGGCACTGCCCGCATTATAAGAGACACGCTTCCTAATGCGACCTACATTGGATTCACCGGAACACCGATCTCCACAAAAGACCGCAGTACACGAGAGGTCTTCGGTGATTACATCGACATCTATGATATGACACAGGCAGTTGAAGATGGCGCGACCAGACCCGTCTACTACGAGAGCCGTGTGATTCACCTGAAACTCGACGAGAACACCCTCCATCTGATCGACAATGAATATGACATTATGGCTGACAACGCCGATCCGTATGTCATTGAAAAGAGCAAAAAAGAACTTGGTCAGATGGAAGCAATCCTCGGTGCCGACCAGACGATCAATTCCTTGGTAAATGACATTCTTGATCATTACGAGAATTACCGTGAGAATATCCTAACCGGCAAGGCGATGATCGTTGCTTATTCGCGTCCCATAGCAATGAAGATTTATAAGCGCATTCTTGAGCTACGCCCAGCGTGGACGGAAAAGATTGCAGTGGTCATGACGCAAGGCAATAACGATCCCGAAGAATGGCGTGAGATTATCGGCAACAAAGCTCATAAGGACGATATGGCGCGGAAATTCAAAGACAACAACTCTCCGCTGAAAATCGCCATCGTCGTGGATATGTGGCTGACCGGCTTTGATGTTCCCTCCCTTGCTACGATGTATGTCTATAAGCCGATGGCTGGACACAACCTGATGCAAGCTATCGCCCGCGTCAATCGTGTCTTCAAAGATAAAGAAGGCGGTTTGGTTGTCGATTACGTCGGTATTGCGGCTGCACTGAAACAGGCAATGAACGACTATACTGCCAGAGACAAGAAGAACTATGGTGATACAGATGTAAGCAAGGCTGCATATCCGAAGTTCCTTGAAAAGCTCTCTATTTGCAGAGATTTGTTCCACGGATTCAGTTATGAGAAATTCATGACCGGAAGCGACCTCGACAGGGCGAAGCTCATTAGCGGCGGAGTGAACTTCATACTCGGCAAGAGTGTTGCAGAGTACGAGCTTCCCGACCATGAGAAGACACAGAATGTGTTTATCAAAGAAGCCCTGCTTCTCAAGCAGGCACTTTCGCTGTGCAGCAGCTTGGTAGACGAGCAAACTCGCATGGAGGCAGCTTTCTTCGAGTCCGTAAGAACAATGACCGTGCGCTTGGTTTCAGGCGGTACCGGAAAGAAGTTTACGCTTCCGGAAGTAAATGAGCGCATTAACGAGCTTTTGAAGCACAGCATCAAGAGCGAAGGTGTTATCAACCTCTTCTCCGATGTCCAGACTGAGTTTTCGTTGTTCGATCCGAAGTTTCTTGAAGAAGTGGCAAACATGAAGGAGAAGAATCTTGCAGTCGAACTCCTGAAAAAACTGATTTCCGAACAGGTCTCTGTTTACCGTCGAACAAATATTGTCAAGTCTGAAAAGTTCTCCGAAATCATTCAGAGCGCAATGAACCGCTATTTGAACGGAATGCTGACCAACGAGGAAGTCATTCAAGAATTACTCAAGCTGGCGAAAGACATTGCCGCTGCTGCCGCCGAGGGTGAAAAACTCGGATTGACAGCGGACGAGCTTGCTTTCTATGATGCCCTCACAAAGCCGCAAGCAATCAAGGACTTTTACGAGCATGACGAGCTTATTGCTATCACGAAAGAACTGACAGATTTGCTTCGCAAAAACCAGACAATAGACTGGCAAAAGAAAGAGAGCGCAAGAGCTGGAATGCGCCGCCTGGTCAAAAGGTTGCTGAAAAAACACAAATATCCGCCAGAGGGTATGGATGATGCTGTCCAGACTGTCATGAGCCAGTGTGAGATGTGGACGGACAATGTAATGACCGCTTAACTCCCCTACGAGAAAGGAGTAGATCATGGGCAATTCAGTCATGTTGAATGGAATCGAATATGCCGGAGAACAGATTGCCTACAAAGACAGCACCTATGAGCTTGTGTCAAAGGTCGCTTACCTGATCGGCGTCCCGCTTCGTATTTTCCAAAATGAACACGAGCCGCCGAAGATAGAGATATACAACCGGCTTGAACAGGATAAAAATGCCCGTATCATTCGTAATCTATGTATCATCCGCACCGCCATTGAGCGCAATTACCGGAAGATAAATGACATCATGCGAATGGAGTATCGAGGGCTCCTTTCAATGCCAGAGATCATCCCGGCTTCCAGTATGCAGCAGCTTTCAAATGACGGAATCAACTTTATCAAAAAGTCGAGTACAAAGCTCTGCCACCACATTATCGAGATCAACCGGCTGATTTCAGACCGCATTAACAACTGCAAAAGCCTCTTTCCAATCTGGATTAACTGGGCGTACATAAAAGAGCTGTTCATTATGCCAAACGGCTTGACAGAGGACGGAACGAAAGATGCTGCGGACATCTATTACGCAAGTCTCTCCTACTACCCCTATCAAATGTATATCAACTGGGTACCGATGGACGAGGGTTTTGTCCTCTATAATGATAAGAAGTTTGCTACCCTGCTTTATCAATGGCATTGCGACGCCTTCACGGAATACAGTAAAGTCTCCGATGCAGGGGCTTTTGTAAAAAACAATATCTACGACTTCATAGATGACAGCGAGAAAACCGTATTGGTAGTGGACTGCGAAAACTCCGACCCGTACAAGCTGTGCGCCACGCTCAAAAACCTTGATTATGAAGTCATGCAGAAAATTACGGCGATCATTCTCTTTGATGACGTACACACCGCTACGGCATGGCGGATTCTTGAAAACTACACCCGCATCCCCGTTGAACATATCATGATTGAGCGGATCAAGCAGAACAAATCACTGGTAGACATCAAGCTCACCGCAAGAGCCTGTCAGGAACACTACCAGAAGCAAGTGGATTCCTTCGTCATCGTCTCAAGCGATTCCGACTACTGGGGGCTGATCTCTTCCTTACCGGACGCCAGATTCCTTGTCATGATTGAGCGGGAAAAATGCGGACCGGATATGAAGGCAGCACTTGCAGAATCTGGGATATTCTACTGCTATCTGGATGACTTCTACTCCGGCAACAGCGAGGACATCAAGAAAAACGCACTGTTCAAGGAGATGTACCGCTGGATTGACAACTCCGTTCACCTGAACGTCAACGATATGTTTGATGCAGCTCTGCGAAACACGAGGATCGAAATGTCTCCCGCAGAGCGGCGGCAGTTCTATGAGAAGCACATCAGGCACATGACGCTGACCATCGACGAGAACGGAAACGTCAGCATTGAATTGAAACGCGGATAGCCTTGGTTTCTATTCCGGGAGGAATGTGGATGGACAACAGATTCTATTTTGGATTCAATACATCGGAGGAACGGAAAAAGCGCAGAAAAGCAGAGCTGTACTCCATGAGTGAGCAAGTCAGCACCTTCTTTTGGGATGAAGCCCCGCAGCATGGATTGGAAATGCGTGAAGGGCAGCAGGATATGTCTTTTGAGATTGTGGACGCCCTCATAAACGATCAGCATTTTGCGATTGAAGCTGGCGTGGGCATTGGAAAGTCCTTTGGCTATCTTGTGCCGGTGCTGCTGTACAGCAAACGCATGAACAAGCCGGTTATCATCGCAACCTCGACCATTGCGCTTCAAGAACAGCTCTGGCGCGATGTCCACGCGGTAATGCCCCTTCTTGGGCTGAACAGAGATGTCATCCTCGCAAAAGGACAGACCCATTATCTCTGCAACAAACGCGCAGACGAGTATATGTGTGACCCGAAAGCAGACCCACCGGACGCGCTCAAAGAAGGAATCCAGCAGGGGTATGAGGAACGCAAGGATTTCCCGGAGGTTTTGCCGCAAGGCGTCTGGGACAAGGTAAACGTGCAGCGGTTCAGCATGAAGAATTGCGGCTCCTGCGAAAAGAAATGCAAGTATTACAAGGTCCGTGCATCGTTAAAATACACGGACGGTGTTGTTCTGTGCAATCAGGACTTTCTTACCCAGCATCTCATGAAACTACGACGCGGGCAGGACGGACTGATTAACGCCGCCGCTGATCTGCTTGTCGTGGATGAAGCGCACAACTTGGATGATAAGGTGCGGAGTGCCACAACGGAGCGTTTCGGGCAAGGTATGCTCTTTGGAATGATTAAAAGCGCATTCTATGAACTGCGACCCTCTGACCAAAGCAGTGTGTCCGGTGAAAAGCGAGAGGCAGAGAGCGCAATCATCGCCTTCTATAACTGCCTGAAAGCACAAGTCCAAAAGCAGATCAACGAGGCAGAGCAGAATATGCGCTACGCTGACCGCTTTTTCTTCGACAACAATGGCAGTGCGATTGAACTGCTTACCGAGATGAACGCCGCCATACACAACCTTTCGTCCAGCATTCAGATTTATTCCAGCATGGATTTCAGAAACAACCGTTCCTTTGCTGCCTCTGATGATTTGGATGCCGTCAGCGAGTCCCTTTCAGAGCTTCTTGACCGGATAGATGATATGTTGATCTGGATTGAGCAGCACGGCAGCAACACGGAACTCGTCTATTGCCCTAAAAACACAAAAGAAATTGTGAGCCGCCTATACTTCAATGGTGATGAAAGAACCATCTTGACCTCTGCCACGCTGACGAACGCCACGAGCGGGTCTCTGGAAGAACAGTATTCTTACTTTATCAGCAATACCGGCTTTCCCGCTGGTGATCGCGGCTGCTTATCCGAGCCAAAGCCTTCCCCATATCCATACGATGAACACGCCATGATCTACTATTGCGACGATCTCCCACACCCGACCAGAGAACACGAAGCCTTCATTGAAAAGGGTGTGGAGCGACTGCTTGAGATCCTGAGCATTTCCAATGGAAAGGCACTCGTGCTGTTTACGGCAAAGACCGACATGGAAGAGGTCTACTCCATTCTCGGTAAGAAAAATCTTCCGTACAAAATCCTGATGCAGCAGCCGGGATCGTCGCAGGACAAGGTGCTGAATGAGTTTAAGGAAGATACGAACTCCGTGCTTCTGGGGACGGGTGCATATTGGGAAGGTATCAGCATTGAAGGAAAAAGCCTTTCCAATGTCATCATTTTCCGGCTTCCGTTCCCTGTCCCCGATCCAATTATCGAGTATAAGTGTTCCGTTGCTAAGGACGCTCTGATGGATGTTCGCGTTCCCGAAATGATTATCAAGCTCAAGCAGGGCATCGGGCGATTGATCCGTAATTTCACAGACACCGGCATTGTCTGCATCATCGACCGAAGACTGCGGGACGAGCCGCCTGAACGCTATCATGACATCACATGGGACTCCCTGCCCATCAAAAATCGTACAAGCAGTCTGGACGAACTGAGGAAGTTTTACGAAGGTCTGCCCTCAGCCAAGGAATGATGATACAAACGGCAGTCTCTTCGGAAACATAGAGCAGCCCCCCAAAAAACGACAATCAGAAAACGGAGGTGTATCATGATGTACAATGAAAATCTGCACGAAGAAGAACGACATTTGATCCAGCAGATTGCCGAACAAACAGAGAGAGGAAAAATCGACTGGGAACTGACAGAGTACAATCCGCTGTCATTTCTGAACGAGGACAAGATAGACAAAAACCCAGCAGTAATCGGTCAGTCTTTCTCCTTTGAGGCAATCATCGGCGGATCTCGTTACGAACTTGATGTCATGGAGAATATTGATGTGCCGTCTGGTATGGGAGACTACACCATAACCTTGACGCGGGATGAAATCGAAAATTATCTTAAAATTGAGGATGCGCTTTCCTTTGACTGTGACCGCTATGAATGCACACCGGAGGAAGTCGCAGAGCGATTTGCGGACAGCCCCATTGTCCGTCTCTGCAACGCTATCATTCCTGCCACGCTTGGGCAGGAGGATTTAGAAGAGGTCTTCACATGGGCAAGGTTTTTCAACGAGACTGGCATTTCTGCAAAGCTAATGAATCATCCGCTGACCAAGCTCTGTGAAAAGCTGTTCGACGAACACCGTTTGATGGACTTCCATCGCTGCGTCTTGGATGTGGACTATCGAAAGCAGCTCCTAAATGAACTGGCTCATAACTAAGACACGAAAAAACGCCCCCGACACTGTGCCAGACGCACAGTGCCGGGGGTGTTCCCGTTTCCAGCGATTTATTTTTCCCTCGGCAATGGACTGTCCATAAGGTGACACTTTCCGTTTTACGAAGCCGCGAAAATTCGATGTGTTCCGTGGAGATGTTCACTGGGCAGCATACGCCGTACTCGTTTCCAATAATCACTGAGCAGTGCAATGTGTATTCACTATCGGGAAATACTTCACGGTTTTCACAACGCTTGAT
>ERZ773188.3642-NODE-3642-length-12687-cov-3.416719_pt1 | contig 12687 bp, 17 predicted proteins | sample MGYA00581011_ERZ773188 | MGnify/ENA primary metagenome ERZ773188 (study PRJEB29015, sample SAMEA2737798) | human gut metagenome | biome: human gut; feature: human-associated habitat; material: faeces | place: China | collected 2012 ...
CGATACCTGCTGCAAGGAAGTCGATACCAAGATCTGCAACCATCTTGCATTCCTTAGGATCTGCACATTCACCCATACCTACTACACCATCTTCTTCGCCACCGATAGAACCAACTTCTGCTTCCAGAGACATTCCTTTCTCTTTGCAGACAGCTACCAGTTCTTTTGTTTTTGCAACGTTCTCTTCGATCGGATAATGAGATCCGTCAAACATGATGGATGAGAAACCTGCTTCGATACATTTGTAGCATCCTTCGTAGGTTCCGTGATCCAGATGCAGAGCAACCGGAACAGTGATGTTCAGCTCTTCGATCATAGCTTTTACCATAGCAGCTACGGTCTTGAAGCCTGTCATGTATTTTCCTGCACCTTCGGATACACCAAGGATAACTGGAGAATTCATCTCCTGTGCGGTAAGAAGGATGGATTTTGTCCACTCCAGGTTGTTGATGTTAAACTGACCAACTGCATAGTGGCCAGCTTTTGCTTTGTCCAACATTTCTTTTGCTGATACTAACATAGCTCAAATGACCTCCTGTGTCTGTAATTGTGCCGCGTGCCCTTTTAGAACAGACCGCCGCATACTTGTTACTTTCATAACTAGTTTTATTATACAACATCTTTCTGCAAATGCCAAATGGTTTTCGTAGCGAAATCCATTTTTTTGCACTTTTTTGTGAAAAACTTATCAAAAAGCCGTGCTTACTTATTGTTCAGAACCAGTTCCATGGCATGTTTGCGCGCTTCGATGCAGACATAGCCGTGATCTCCGCCGTATTCGCCGTCCAGAGTCCAGGAAATCTCCTGGTTGGACTCGATGATGATGCGGTCGGTCTTGAACGAATCGATGAGGTCTGTGTGATCCTCCTGCATCAGCAGGGACGCAATGATCTCATTCAGTTCCAGCGGGTTTTTCGGGCGTTTGATCAGGGTTACCTCGAAGAGTCCGTCATCCAGGCGTACATCCTGTCCCGGCAGGTTTTTGAAGCCGCCGACGGACTTGGCATTCGTCACCATACCGTAGATATACTCTCCCTCAAAGGTTTCCCCGTTTGCCTCGACTTTAATCCAGTACGTCGGCACATTCCAGATCCGTTTGGATCCCTCCAGCAGGTATGCCAGATGGCCGAGAATGTTTTTCATGTGCTGGTCTGTCTCATAGGAAACATCCGTGAAAAGGCCGAATGCAGCGATGTAGACAAAGCTGTCGTTGTTGAACGCTCCCACATCACAGGAATACAGGTTTCCCTCGATGATATCCTTTGCCGCCTGTACCATATCTTTCGAAATAGAAAGACTGTTTGCAAAGTCATTGGTGCTTCCGGCCGGAATATAACCGATCGGAACGCGCTGATCCACTTCCATCAGACCGCTGACAACTTCATCCAGTGTTCCGTCGCCCCCGCTGCAGACAACGAGATCCACCTGCGGCGCAAGCTCCTTTGTCTTTTCGAAACCATCTCCGACTGCCTGCGTCGGGTGGACAATGACTTCATATCCGCCTTTTACAAAAACATCGATAATTTCAAACAGTTTACTTTTAATCTGTGCTTTTCCGGAAAACGGATTAAAAATAAACAACATTTTTTTCTTGCTCTCCATGCAAATGCTCTCCTTTGTATCCCATTTTAGCTGTTCTGTATTCTGTATTGTACCTTATTCGCAAAGCAGATGCAACCCCGTACATTGCCACAATTTCGCAATTGTGTCATATAAAATATGATATACAACAAAACAGGAGCCACCTACTAAGAGGCAGCCCCTGCGGATTTCAAAACTATTTACAGATTAAACCAGCTCGATTACAACTTCCATAGCTGCATCACCTTTACGCGGTCCGATCTTGATGATACGGGTATATCCGCCGTTACGGTCTGCATATTTCGGAGCGATCTCATCGAACATTTTCTGTGGCATATCGATGGACTTGGTGTTTTTCTTGCGTCCTGCTGCTTCGGTCGGAACCTCTGTTACAGGATAGAAGAAGCTTGCCATCTGACGTCTAGCGTGAAGTCTGGACGGAAGATCTTTTTTGATCTCTTTCTGAACTTCATCGTATACGGTAACTTTTTTGCCGTCTTTTACTTCTTTCACACGTTTGCCATCAGCATCTTTGCGAGCTACTTTAGCAGTAACGGTAACGGTCTCAAAGTTATCTTTCTCTTTTACAGCCAGTGCGATCATGCTTTCAGCGATCTTACGGATCTCTTTTGCTTTGGTCTCAGTGGTAACGATTTTTCCGTGATACAGAAGGTTGGTTACCTGGTTTCTTAATAATGCTTTTCTCTGGTCAGATGTTCTGCCAAGTTTTCTATATTTTGCCATTTTAAATTTTCCTCCATTTGTGGAACCCACAAGTCATGCTGCCTCGGACTTACTGACAGGGGGTTTTCGTCTACAAATCAAACGGAAAGATAAATCGCTGTGATTTATTCTCCGTCCCCAGGACTCAGTGACAGTCCCAGTTCTTTCAGCTTTGCAAGTACCTCTTCCAGAGACTTGCGGCCCAGGTTACGAACCTTCATCATGTCTTCGGAAGTTTTGTTGCACAGCTCTTCTACGGTATTGATACCGGCACGTTTCAAGCAGTTATAGGAACGCACGGAAAGCTCAAGCTCGTCGATGTTCATCTCCAGAACTTTCTCTTTCTCATTGTCCTCTTTCTCGATCATAACTTCTGCTGTCTTCGCATTCTCAGACAGATCGATGAAGAGTTTCAGATGCTCGCTTAAAACCTTAGCTGCCAGGCTGACTGCCTCGTCCGGATCCAGTGTTCCTCTGGTGTAAACATCCAGTGTCAGTTTATCGTAATCGGTAATCTGACCTACACGGGTGTTCTCCACTTTGAGGTTTACACGCTCAACCGGTGTATAGATAGCATCCACAGCGAGAACGCCGATCGGCATGTCATCGCTCTTGCCTTTGTCAGCACTGATATAACCGCGGCCTTTTGTGATCGTCAGCTCCATGTACAGCTTGCTGTCCGGGCCGCCGTTCAGGGTTGCGATTACCTGATCCGGATTCATGATCTCAATATCCTGATCTACCTGAATATCGGATGCTCTTACAACTCCCTCGCCCTCGAACTCAATATAAGCAACTTTTGCTTCGTTGGTTTCGCTGTTATTGCGGATTGCAAGGCTCTTCAGGTTCATGATGATTTCTGTAACGTCTTCTTTTACTCCAGGGATGGAGCTGAATTCATGAAGAACGCCCTCGATTTTAACCTGGCTTACTGCTGCTCCAGGGAGGGAAGAAAGCATAATTCTGCGAAGAGAATTACCTAATGTGATACCGTAGCCTCTTTCCAGAGGTTCAACCACAAATCTGCCGTACTTCTTGTCATCAGAAATCTCAGTAATTTCAATTTTCGGTTTGTTAAAATCAAACACTCGAAAGCCCCTCCTTTTAAATTGGTTGGCTCATTACTCATGGGAATAAAGCCTTCCGCGTATGGCGATTCTTTATTTAGAATACAGCTCGACGATCTGCACTTCGTCAACCGGAACATCGATCATTTCGCGGGTAGGACGCTCTTTTACAACACCTTTGAGTGCCTCAAGATCAGCCTCGATCCATTCCGGAGTCAGACGGCCGCCTGTAACCTCTACGATGTCTTTATATCTCTGAGAGGATTTTTTACCCTCTTTGATTTCGATGGTATCACCAGCGCTTACAAGGTAAGACGGGATATTTACCTGTTTGCCGTTAACCAGAACGTGTTTGTGGTCAACGATCTGACGTGCTTCTTTTCTGGTTCTAGCCATTCCCATACGGAACAGAACGTTGTCCAGACGGAGCTCAAGAAGGATCATCAGGTTCTCACCAGTCTGTCCTTCCATTCTGTCAGCCTTTTTGTAATAGTTAACAAAAGGTTTCTCCAGAACGCCGTAGATGAATTTTGCTTTCTGTTTTTCTCTTAACTGAAGACCATACTCAGACATTTTTCTGTTTGCTCTTTTCAGCTGTCTTGTGGACTTCTTATCAATTCCAAGATATACAGGATCCATTCCGAGGGATCTGCATCTTTTCAGGACTGGTACTCTATTTACTGCCATGTTCTTAACCTCCTAATCAGACTCTTCTACGTTTTGGTGGGCGGCATCCGTTGTGCGGAACCGGTGTTACGTCGCGGATGCTTGTAACTTCAAGACCTGATCCTGGTCCTTTTACCATAACGTCAACAGTCTTTAAGCCATGAACCAGCGCTGCTTTGGTAGCAGTTTCTGCAGCCATCTGAGCTGCGTATGGAGTAGATTTTCTTGAACCTCTAAATCCCAGACCGCCGGCACTTGCCCAAGAAAGAGCATTTCCTTCTGCATCAGTCAGTGTTACGATTGTATTATTGAAGGAAGACTGGATATGTGCCTGTCCGTGTTCAACGTTTTTTCTGACACGACGTTTTGTCGTTTTCTTTGTCACTTTTGCCATTTTAAAACTAACCTACACTTTCTTAATCTTATATTGGACTACTGGTTAAATTATTTCTTCTTATTTGCAACAGTTCTCTTAGGACCTTTGCGGGTTCTTGCGTTGGTCTTTGTTTTCTGACCACGAACCGGAAGGCCTTTACGATGACGGATACCTCTGTAGCATCCGATCTCCTGCAGACGTTTGATGTTCATAGCGATTTCTCTACGAAGATCTCCTTCTACAACCTGACTCTCATCGATAACTGCGCTGAGTCTCTTTACTTCATCGTCTGTCAAATCTCTGCAGCGTGTGTCCGGATTTACTCCAGCTTCTTTTAAGATACGATCTGCACTTGTTCTACCGATTCCGTAGATATAGGTCAGACCAATCTCAACACGTTTGTCTCTTGGTAAGTCTACACCAGCTATACGAGCCATGTACTTTGTCCTCCATTTTTCTAAAACATTAATATTTTCCTAATTGGGATACAGGTATGCGTGTATCCAGCCGTGTTCGCACGACCTTTCTCCTTCTGCCACCTGACAGATCGGAGTATTAAGCAATATTATAAGGGATGTCTGCGCTCCGCGCGTCCACCCGCCGGAGGTGTCCTGGCTGCAACTTGCCAGGTGTCTCACTTTATAATATTAACAGCAGAACAACGCATTCACGCGCGTCCTCGCTGCAGCCGCACTTAAAATCTGCACAATTACGATCAAGCCTAATGACGGATTAGCCCTGGCGCTGTTTGTGCTTTGGATTCTCACAAATGATTCTGATGCTACCTTTTCTTTTGATAACTTTGCATTTCTCGCAGATCGGTTTTACAGAAGATCTAACCTTCATGATGAATCCTCCTTTCTTTGCTCCTTAGCGCCCCGGGTAGGGGAATTTTCTGTTGTAAACTTTTGGAATGCGTTTTCTTTTTGTGGGTTAGAAAAAAGTCCACGCGCAAAAGTTCGTTTTATAGTATAGCATTTTGTTCCCGGAAATGCAAGAAATTTTTTACATATTTTTTCATTTTTTTTTGCTCTTTTTCTGTGCATTTTTTCATCTCTCCCACCGGTAAGAAAAAAACAGGCGGGACAGATTTCTCTTCTCTGTCCCGCCTGTTTTTTACAGGTAACATCTTTTTTGCATCATGATCCTGAGTTCAGCGGTTTGTATTTGCTTGCGCATACGGATTCTGATTTTACTACATTTCCGCTTGCATCTTTATAATCACGATACGTTACATTACTCATCTCATCGATCTGCTCTACCCTTGGCTCAATGGTATAGTCGTTTTCTTTTGTTCCGAGAATTTTTACGGTCAGTGTATCACTGCTGTCCATATTCATCACAATTTTCACCGGATACTTATGATTATTTTCAAATTTGAAATCCGGTGAATCCCAGAATACGGTTGCATCCATTCCTGACGGCACATAATGTACCGGCATCGAATGGTTGGCTCTTTCCAACACATCAAGGTCTGTATACAAAATAGCGGAAAACAGTGTGGAGGACACCTGGCACTCGCCTCCTCCAAGTACCTGGACGACTTTGCCATCCTGATAGCCTGCTGCCTCCTGGTATCCTTTTTCTGCCGTTGTATCACCTACGACACCATTAAAAGAGAAGGTTTCTCCCGGCAGAACGATCTGTCCGTTGCAGATAGATGCCGTAAGTCCGACGTTGTGAATTCTTCCGCTCGTTCCACCTGCTGCGCTGGAGCTGTAACTTCCAAGCGTGTCTTTAAACAGATTTGCGTTCATCTTCTCGGTTGTAATCTCCGGCTCGGTAAAGGTAAACGGAATCGTGATATCCGTATTTTCTTCTGCACTCTCATACTCGGCTTTCGCACTGTCCGCATCCATTGAGGTTCCGTTTTTCGATGCCACAACGGAATATCCGTTGTCCGGATCCAGCGTCGCATTGACCGGCTCGGTATAAATCTGGCTTGCAATTCCGGCAAAATCCGGCTCCGTCAGCTGATTTTCTGCCGTCGGGCAGGAAATTACATCCTGGAAATTCATTGCTGTCACATTCGTCTGGATCTGCTGTTTTAAAGCATCCACATCCGGTCTGGTTCCGGAAATGCCTTTATGCACGATCAGGCCGGTATCTGTTACTTCATATGTAGTATCCTGCATGGAGTTGTAATCCTGAATGCCGGATGCCTGTACAATTCCTTCCACCTCATCTGGATGGGCCACAGTCGGCTGCACATCATAGGAAAGTTTCTCTGCCTTTCCCCGTTTCATCTCGACCCACTCCAGACCGCGAACCAGAAGATTTCCATGGCCTTTTTCATATGCTTTTTCAATTTCTGCGGAAGCATCCATCCCCAGCATTGGAAATACGTTCATCGTATACTGCTGACCATCCAGCTCAACGGTAACAGCTGTGTCTTTATAATCTTCTTCAAACTTCTGTTCCACTGTCTGTGCAGCTTCTTTTTTGCTCATTCCCTGAATGTTTACTCCGTTAATAGAAGCATCTGCCCAGATTTTGTCATCCTCGATGATCAGACAGAAGATTCCATATGCAGCGGCAAGTAAAACAATCACTGCAATTACGCAGAGTGCTGCAACAAGGCCTTTTTTCTTTTTCTTTCCCATTTTTGTCATTGCACATTTTCCTTTCCTGTTATCTGTAAGGAGCAGCGATGCCATTGCTGCAGATCGGAATTATTTTTCAGACTGCAGCCTGCTGTTTCATAAAATGTTTCCTTGATTTCTGCCGGTGCATGGATTTTACCACACCGCCCAGGAGACCCTTCCCGGTAAAATTTCCCCGTAAAGTTTCTCTATTGCATTGTATCACATTATTTTGAGAATTCAACCAAATATTTCAACTTCACACAGAATTCACGAACATATATTCTTCTGTCGCTTTCGAGCCCTCATCTGTCATTTTCACGGTTTTCCGGCCGCTCTTTTCTCCTGTCTTTTCACTTTTTCTTTTTTCTTCTGACAGTTTAAAAATTTTGTTTCAAAAGTGCACAAATTCTCCTGGTTTTTGCAAAAAGTTTTCATAAAATTTTATACTTTTTTCATTGCTTTTTCTATTAAAATATTGCATAATACATCTGGAAGGTTTCAAAAGGGACTGAAAAGAAATTCAGATGCCCGCCGCCGCGGATGCTGCAGGGTTTGCAGACTGGTGCTTGCTTTGTGGCTGTCAGAAATCTGAAGGCCGGTGATCGAAATCTTTGTTCTGTAGAACGGTTACTGTTATTGGGGATGAATACAGAGAAACACATACAGAGAAAAAGCCATCCGGCATGCCGGATGGCTTTTTTTATCGTATTTCTTATTTATCTCTCCAGATAATACGTCCCTTGTCCAGATCGTATGGGGACAGCTCGATGGTTACTTTGTCTCCCGGAAGAATACGGATAAAGTTCATACGCAGCTTTCCGCTGATATGAGCCAGTACAACGTGTTTATTTTCCAGTTCTACTTTAAACATTGCGTTTGGTAATTTCTCGAGGACAGTTCCCTCTACTTCAATTACATCTGCCTTAGACATTGATTAATCCTCCTTCAACTCTTTGCAACTTTTTTCTTTTAATGCCTTACGGATATCTTCATCACGAACCGCATCCGTCATTTCGTAATCCGGCTGTACGTGAATCAGCTTCTTCTTTTTCGGCCGGTTGGCGGTACGGATTTTTCCGTCCACCAGGAATACGTATGGCTCCTGTACATCCGAAATCACATACAGCTTTCCTTTATCGTGGCCGGCCAGGCTTCTGGCAAACATTCCTTTCACAATCGGTTTCATAAATCCTCCTCCGTATGCGAAAGTGTCAGAATTTCCGGTTCTCCCTCCGTAATCAGAATCGTGTTCTCATAATGTGCGGCAAGAGAGCCGTCTTCTGTCACAACGGTCCAGTCATCATCCAGCCATCTGACTGCATAGCCTCCGGCTGTGATCATCGGCTCGATGGCGAGCGTCATGCCAGGCTGCAGACGGACGCCGCGGCTTGGCTGTGCGAAGTTCGGCACTGCCGGATCTTCGTGCAGGTGCGTTCCGATGCCGTGGCCTACCAGGTCGCGGACAACGCCGTAGCCGAAGCTTTCTGCGTATGCACCGATCGCCGCCGAAATCTCATGAAGATGATGGCCTGCTTTTGCGTATTTGATTCCTTCAAAAAAGGCCCGGCGTGTTACTTCCACCAGTTTTCTTGCCTCCGGCGAGATCTCACCGACCGCGTGTGTGCGGGCTGCGTCGGAATGGTATCCTTCATAGATAAGTCCCGCATCCAGGCTGACAATGTCGCCCTCTTTCAGAATCCGTTTTTTACTTGGGATTCCGTGAACCACTTCTTCGTTCACAGAAACGCAGATCGAAGCCGGATACCCATTATAGTTTAAAAAGTTGGGAGTGCATCCGAAGCTGCGGATCATCTCTTCTCCGAGCTTGTTGATTTCCCAGGTTGACATTCCCGGATGGATGGCGCGGCCTAATTCATCGTGTACCTTCTCCAGCAGTTCACCGGCACGGCGCATTTTTTCAATTTCCCGGGCAGTTTTAATTGATATGGACATCCTTTACGCTCCTAAAATCTTTACTATATCCTGAAATACCACGTTGATATCCTGGGTTCCGTCAACTTCCACCAGAACATTGGCTTTCTTATAGTAGTCAATCAGAGGCTGTGTCTGAGCATGGTATACAGACAGTCTCTTCTGTACGGTCTCAGGTTTATCGTCATCACGAAGAACCAGCTCGCCGCCGCAGGTATCGCATACATCTTCTACCTTTGGTGCGTTAAATTCTACATGATACGTTGCTCCGCATCCGATGCAGGCACGGCGTCCGCCCATACGGTGAACGATATTTTCATCCGGTACTTCTACATTGATTGCGTAGTCAATTTTCTCTCCGCGTGCTTCCAGGGCTTTGGTCAGTGCCTCTGCCTGCGGAATCGTTCTTGGGAAGCCATCCAGCACGTAGCCCTTTGCTGCGTCCGGTTTGGAAATACGGTCTACAACAAGATCGCAGGTCAGCTCGTCCGGAACGAGTTCTCCCTTGTCCATGAATGCTTTCGCTTTCTTTCCAAGCTCGGTTCCCTCTTTGATATTTGCGCGGAAGATATCGCCGGTTGAAATATGAGGAATCTCATATTTTGCAGCGATCTGTTTTGCCTGTGTACCTTTTCCGGCACCAGGTGCCCCCAACATAATAATTTTCATGCGCTTTTCCTCCCATGTTTGAATTTGCAGCAATCCGCTGCGTGTAATTTACCCTATTATACCATAAAGTAAACCACAATAGCAAAAATTTTCTCTGTTAAAGCCTCTTTAAAAGCGCTTTAAACAAAAGAAAGGGCCTGTCTTATCCAGACAGTCCCTCTTATGCCTTAATCGTTTAAGAATCCTTTGTAATTGCGTACCAGCATCATGGATTCAATCTGTTTTAAGGTTTCCAGAATTACGCTGGCAATAATGATCAGAGAAGTACCTCCAAAGGATACATTCGCTTTGAAAAATCCATTAAAGAAAAATGGAATCACTGCAACAATGGTAAGACCTGCTGCACCGATAAAAATAATATAGCTGAGCAGATTGTTCAGATAATCTACCGTGGATTTACCCGGGCGGATGCCTGGGATAAAGCCGCCCTGTTTTTTCATGTTATCTGCAACTTCCATCGGGTTGAAGGTGATGGAGGTATAGAAATAAGCGAAGAAAATAACAAGGACAATGTAGAGAATCAGGCCCAGCGAAGCAACTGGATTGGTTTTGTCAAACCAGTTGTTGGAATTCAGCATCTTGATCAGCGTTCCGCCGATGCCTTTGATATCCGACTTTCCGACAAACGACAGGATAATCGATGGGAAAGACATGATAGATGATGCAAAGATGATCGGGATAACGCCCGCTGTATTTACCTTCAGCGGAATATTGGATGACTGTCCGCCAACCATTTTTCTTCCGGCCATTTTCTTGGAATACTGTACCGGAATTCTTCTCTCAGCGCCATTCAGGATCAGTACCAGCACAACAACAGCGATGATCACAACAGCGATGATAATCCACATCAGCAGACCACGCGCGATGGTTTTGCCTTTTACGAAGGTTTCGTAAAGGGTTACCATATCCTGCGGGATTCTGGAAAGGATGTTGATTAACAGGACCATAGAAATACCATTTCCAACGCCCTTGTCGTTGATCTGTTCTCCCACCCACATAAGGAAGGCAGAACCGGCTGTCAGAGCTGCCACTACAACAATCACATTAACTGCGTTAAAAGTGGTGAGGAGTCCCTGGCGTCCAAAGCCTACTGCCATGGCAACAGACTCAAACAATGCAAGACCTACTGTCACATAACGAGTAATCGCAGTCATTTTCTTTCTTCCCTCTTCGCCGTCACGCTGCATTTCCTCAAGTCGTGGAATTGCAATGGTGAGCAGCTGAATAATGATGGAAGAAGTAATGTACGGTGTAATACTCAGAGCAAAGATGGAGAAACGGTCGAAACCGCCGCCCGTGAATGCATTCAGGAAACTGAATGCCTCATTCGTATTATTTGCAAAATAATTCGCAAAAAAGCTTGTATTGACACCCGGTACAGGCATCTGAGAGCCTAACCGGATGACAACAAGCATCATAAGCACATAAAATATTTTGCGACGAACATCTTTGACCTTAAATGCATTGATAAAGGTCTTAAACATTAGATCACCTCGACTGTTCCACCTGCCGCTTCAATTTTTGCCTTTGCGCTCTCACTGAAAGCATTTGCTTTTACAGTGAGTTTTTTGGTGACTTCACCGTTTCCAAGGATTTTTACGCCATCTCTCGGATTGGAAACAAGACCAGTCTCAATCATAGTTTCTACGGTTACAACAGCTCCGTCCTCATAACGATTCAGAGCATCTACATTGATTCCAACGATTTCCTTGGAGTTTCTGTTTTTGAAACCTCTCTTCGGAAGACGTCTGTATAAAGGCATCTGACCACCTTCAAAGCCCGGTCTCGGTGCTCCGGAACGTGCTTTCTGTCCTTTGTGGCCTTTACCTGCTGTTTTACCATTTCCTGAACCATGTCCACGGCCTCTGCGGAAGTTATCGTTCTGTCTGGAACCTTCAGCCGGCTGTAAATTAGATAAGTCCATTACGGTACCTCCTTATGCTTCTTCTACTTTAACCAGGTAAGAAACCTGATTAACCATGCCGCGAACTGCTGCGTTATCCGGCAGTTCTACCGTCTTGTTAACTTTTTTCAGACCCAGTGCTTCCACGGTTCTTCTGTGTTTCGGAACACATCCGATCGGGGATTTCACCAGTGTTACTTTTAATTTATCTGCCATTTTTCACATCCTCCTTAAGCAAAGATCTCGTTTGTAGATTTGCCGCGAAGTCTTGCTACTTCTTCTGGAGTCTTCAGCTCAGACAGACCAGCGATGGTAGCCAGAACTACGTTCTGCTTATTTCTGGATCCAAGGGATTTTGTACGGATGTTCTTAATACCAGCTAACTCGATTACGGCACGGGCTGGGCCACCAGCGATGACACCAGTACCTTCAGGAGCTTTCTTCAACAGAACCTCTGCGCTTCCGAATTTACCTACGTAGTCATGAGTGATACTTCCGTTCTCATTGATTGCTACGCTTACCAGTTTCTTCATAGCGTCTTCTTTACCTTTGCGGATAGCTTCCGGAATCTCGGCTGCTTTTCCAAGGCCTGCGCCTACGTGTCCATTGCCGTCGCCGACAACTACTAAAGCTGTGAAACGGAAGTTACGACCACCTTTAACAACTTTTGTAACACGCTTAATTGATACGACTTTTTCTTCCAGTTCGAACTGGCTTGCATCAATAATTGTATGCTTCATGTGTTCTTTTCCTTCCTTTCTTAGAATACCAGCCCAGCTTCTCTAGCTGCGTCTGCGAATGCCTGGATTTTTCCCTGGTAGATGAATCCGCCACGGTCAAATACAACTTCAGTAATACCTGCTTCTACAGCTTTCTTTCCAAGAACGGTTCCAAGATATGCTGCTGCATCTACATTGTTGGTTTTCTCAAGCTCTGCTTTAACATCTTTCTGAAGAGTAGAAGCAGAAACTAAAGTATTTCCAATCGTATCGTCGATAATCTGAGCATACATATGGTTATTGCTGCGGAATACACACAGACGCGGACGCTGTGCAGTACCTACGATATGATTACGTAATCTTCTATGCTTTTTCTGGCGCATCTGCGCTCTTGATACTTTACTAATCATGTTCACACTCTCCTTAATTATTTCTTACCAGTCTTACCAACTTTACGTCTGATTAC
>ERZ773188.3659-NODE-3659-length-12645-cov-8.079508_pt1 | contig 12645 bp, 17 predicted proteins | sample MGYA00581011_ERZ773188 | MGnify/ENA primary metagenome ERZ773188 (study PRJEB29015, sample SAMEA2737798) | human gut metagenome | biome: human gut; feature: human-associated habitat; material: faeces | place: China | collected 2012 ...
GGGCCGCGGGTCTTGTATTTGCTGTTTGCACTTATGCGTGCTGTGTTTGCGCCTCGAAATAGGCACGGGTCGTGTCCGCGTCGTAGAGGATGCGGGTCTTGAGCGCATCGACGGAATCGAACTTCTGCTCCGGGCGCAGGAATTTATAAAACTCCAGCCGCACCTGGCGATTGTAGAGGTTGCCCTCATAGTCGAGAATAAAGCTCTCGACGCTCACGCGCTGGCCGCCGCTGACCGTCGGCCGCACGCCGACATTCGTGACGGCATAATGCTCGCTACCGTCATCGAGATACACCTTCGCGGCATACACGCCGTGACGCGGCACGAGCACCCCATCCGGGAACTGCATATTGATCGTGGGCGTGCCCATCTTCGTGCCAAGGCGATAGCCATAGTGCACCGTGTCCGACAAGGTGTGCGGATGGCCGAGGAAGGCGTTGGCGCGCTCGACCTCACCGTTTTCGAGCAGCTCGCGGATGTAGGTGGAGCTGACAACGCGGCCATCGAGCATGACGGCGGGAATGACATCGCAGCCAAGGCCGCGCTCGACACAGTAGGCGGAGAGCTTTTCGGCCGTGCCCTCGCCCCGCCAGCCAAAGCAGAAGTCATGCCCGACGACGAACGCCGCCGCGTCCATCTCATCGACGAGCGTCTGGATGAACGTCTGCCACGGCATCTGCATGACCGCGCGGTCAAAGTGGATAAAGACCACGCTCTCGATGCCGAACAGGCGGCGGATGAGCTCCTCGCGGCCGTGGGCGCTGTTGATGAGCGGGACCTCCGTGCCAAACACGAGCGTGTCCGGGTGCACGTCAAAACTCATGACCGTGGGGATTGCGCCCATCTCCTCGGCGCGCGCGACCGTGCGGCGCATGAGCGCGGCGTGGCCGATATGAATTCCGTCAAAAAAGCCCAGGGCAATGACACGTTTCTGGTTTTCCATACGTCAAGAAACCTCGAAAAAACTTTTGATCGTGACGGCCGTGCCGTCCGTGACCTGCGCCAGCAGGAGAAACTCCCCCGACGCAGCATAGATGCGGTAAATCCCGTCCGGCGCGCTGAGCGTGAACGGATTTCCGCAGCGGGCAAGGCGCTCCGCCTTCGCGTCAACAGTGACCTGCGGCGCGTCCGGCCAGAGGCTGTCCACCGGCAGGAGCAGGCGCTGCGCCGCCTCACGCGGCAGCGCACACAGCTCGTCCATGGTGTGCGCATCCTCCACGCGATACCCGCCGACCTCCGTCCGGCGCAGGGCGCTCATCACGCCGCCGCAGCCGAGGGCCGCGCCGATATCGTGGCAGAGGGTGCGGATATAAGTACCCTTTGAGCAGCGGACGCGCAGGACATAGTCCCCGTCCGCCTCGCCGAGCACGGTCAGCTCCTCGATGGTGACCGGACGTGCCTTGCGCACGACCTCACCGCCGCGGCGGGCGATCTCATAGAGCTTTTTGCCGTCGACCTTGAGCGCCGAATACATCGGCGGCACCTGCAGAATCTCGCCGCGAAACTGCGGCAGCACCGCCTCCAGCTCCGCGCGGGTGACGCGCCGGTCACAGCGGCTGAGCACCGTGCCGGTCGTGTCCTGCGTGTCGGTCGTGAGGCCGAGGCGCAGGCGCGCCTCATAGCACTTGCTGTGGTTTTCAGAGAACGACACCGCGCGCGTCGCGCGGCCGGCGAACACGACCAGCAGGCCGGTCGCCATCGGGTCGAGCGTGCCGGAATGGCCCATGCGCCGCTCACCGAGCACACCGCGGAGCTTGGCCACGACGTCGTGGCTTGTCCAATCCGCGGGCTTATCGACCAGTAAGATCCCGTTCATGCGGGCCACACCTGGTCGATGGCTGCAAGAATTTTTTCCACGGCCGTCTCCGTGTCGCACGCCAGCGTACAGCCGGAGGCCATCTTGTGGCCGCCGCCGCCATAGACCGCACAGATCGCGCACGAATCCACCTCGGGGTTCGAGCGCACGGAGATCTTGCTGCGGCCGTCGGCCAGCTCGCGGATCGTGACGCTCACGACCACGCCCTCCGCCCGACCGGGCAGACCGGCAATGTCGTCGCAGTCATCCTCCGTCGCGTGCACGGCGTCGATCAACGCGCGCGTAACGACGGCAATCGCGACCTGACCGTCGCGGAAAAAGCGCATACCGGCATAGATCTGCCCCACGAGCGCCATGCGCGCGCGGGAGATCTTGCGGAAGAAGTCCATGCTGATCTTTCGATTATCGGCGCCGAGTTCCAGCAGCCGCGCCGCCGCGCGCAGGGTTGCCGCGTTCGTGTTCGCGTACTGGAAGCAGCCGGTGTCCGTCGTGACGGCGATGTACAGGAGGTTTGCCTCCTGCTCGGTCACGCTGCCGGTCAGCAGCTCGATCAGCTCGAGCACCGCCTCGCCGCAGGCGGACTTCTCCGCGTGCAGGAGCGTATCGCCGGCATACAGCGCGTTCGACGGATGGTGGTCGATGCACAGATCGACCGCGCCGGAAAAGCCCTGCGGGAACAGGTTCGGTGTCGCGATGTCGACCGCGAGCACACACGCGGGCACAAAATCCGCGGGCGCAAAAAACTGCGCCACATACGGCAGATAGCGCGCCGTCGTCTCCGGATTGGGGAACAGGTACGCCGTCTTGCCCATGCGGCGCAGCGCGCTGCAAAGCGCCGCACCGCTCCCGAGCGTGTCACCGTCCGGGCGCAGGTGCGACAGGATCAGAATCGCGTCGCGGTCGCACAGCGCCGCGGCAAACTCCCGATCATTCATAACTTCAAGCCTCACTTCCGGTGTCAGCATCGTGCAGCTTCTCGATCAGGGCGCTGATGTGCGCGCCCTCCTCGATCGAGTGGTCGATCTCAAACACCAGTTCCGGGGTGTAGCGCAGGTCCAGCACGGTGCCCAGCTCATGGCGCAGCCAGCCGGAGGCCGAACGCAGCCCCTTTTTGAATTCCTTCTCGTTCTCCATGCCGAGCACGGAAAGCCAGACTTTGGAATAGCGCAGGTCGCCCGTCGTCTCAACGCGGGTGACGCTGATCATCCCCTGCTGCACCCGGGGGTCTTTGACCTGGGTGAGCAGGTTTGCCAGCACGCGCTGGATATCATCATTCGTTCTTGCCAGTTTATTGGAAGCCATAGGAAACTCCTTTTATTGCTTGATCTCCTCCATGACGAACACTTCGATCACGTCGCCGACCTTGACATCGTTGTACTTATCGACCTGCAGACCGCACTCGTAACCGGCGGCAACTTCCTTGACATCGTCCTTGAAGCGGCGCAGAGACGCGAGGTCGCCCTCAAACACGACAATGTTGTCGCGCACGACGCGGACCTTGCTGTTGCGCACGATCTTGCCGTCGGTGACGTAGCCGCCGCAGACGGTACCGACCTTGGAGACCTTGAAGGTCTGGCGGATCTCGACGTGGCCGATGATCTGCTCCTGGAACTTCGGAGCGAGCATGCCCTTCATGGCCGCCTCGATCTCGTTGATGCAGTCATAGATGACGCGGTACATACGGATCTCCACATTGCTGCGGGCGGCGTTGTCGCGCGCGGCCGCGTCCGGGCGGACGTTGAAGCCGACGATGATCGCGTTCGACGTGGCGGCGAGCATGACGTCGGACTCGTTGATGGCGCCGACGCCGGAGTGGATGACCTGCACGCGCACTTCCTCGTTCGAGAGCTTTTCGAGCGAGGATTTGACAGCCTCGGCGCTGCCCTGCACGTCGGCCTTGACGATGATATTGAAGTCCTTCATCTCGCCCTGCTGGATGCGGGAGAACAGGTCGTCGAGCGAGACCTTCTTGCTACCGGCGTTGGCAGCGTCCTTTTTCTGCTGCTTGCGCTGCTCAACCAGCTCGCGCGCCATGCGCTCGTCGGCGACGGCGTTGAACGTGTCGCCCGCGCTCGGCACCTCGGACATGCCGGCGATCTCGACCGGGATAGACGGGCCGGCCTTCGTCACGCGCTGACCCTTGTCGTTGGTCATCGTGCGCACACGGCCGACGGCCGTGCCGGCGATGATGATGTCGCCCTGATTGAGCGTGCCGTTCTGCACAAGCACGGTCATGATCGGGCCGCGGCCCTTATCCATACGGGCCTCGATGACCGTGCCGCGGGCGGCGCGGTTCGGATTGGCCTTGAGCTCCTGAATCTCGGCGAGCAGGACAAGGTTTTCGAGCAGATTGTCCACGCCCTCGCCGGTCTTAGCCGAGATCGGGCAGACAATCGTCTCGCCGCCCCACTCTTCTGGCACAAGGCCGTACTCCGTGAGCTGCTGCTTGATGCGGTCGGGGTTCGCGCCGTGGACGTCCATCTTGTTGATGGCCACGACCAGCGGGACACCGGCAGCTTTGGCATGGTTGATCGACTCGACCGTCTGCGGCATGATGCCGTCGTCGGCCGCGACGACGAGGATGGCGATATCCGTGACCATGGCGCCGCGGGCGCGCATGGACGTGAATGCCTCATGGCCCGGCGTGTCGAGGAAGGTGACAGGCTTGCCGTCAACCATGACGCGGTAAGCGCCGATGTGCTGCGTGATGCCGCCGGCCTCACCGGCCGCGACGTTCGTGCGGCGGATACGGTCGAGCAGGCTGGTCTTGCCGTGGTCGACGTGGCCCATGACCACCACGACCGGGGCGCGCGGGACGAGTTCGTCCTCGCTGTCCTCGCGGTCGTCGATCAGGCGCTCTTCGACCGTCACGATGACCTCGTGCTCGACCTTGCAGCCGAGCTCCATAGCCACGAGTGCGGCGGTATCGTAATCAATGGTATCGGACAGCGACGCCATGACGCCCATCTTTACAAGACGGCGCACGACTTCCGCGCCGGTTTTCTTCATGCGCGACGCGAGCTCGCCGACGGAGATCGTGTCCGGGATCTGCACCTTGAGCTGCTGCTTTTTCGCGATCTCGAGCTGCAGCTTCTGCATCTTGTCGCGCTCCTCCTGACGGCGCTTGGCACCGGCAGCGGGGTTTTGCGGACGCTGACGGTTGCGGTTCTGGATCTTCTGCTTGCCGCCGCGCTTATTCTGCGCGCGCTCGGGCACAAGATCGTCCAGGCGCTGGTCATACTTGGACAGGTTCGTCGTCGCGCCGCGGGTATCGACGACGCGGCGCTCGGCCACCTGACGCGGCTGGTGCGGCTTGTCGTCCTTCTTCGGCTTGGGCTGCTGCTGCGGCTGGGAAGCCTGCTGCGGCTGCTTTGCGGGCGCAGCTTCGCTCTTCGGCGCATCGGTCTGCGCGGCCGGAGATGCCTGCGGCTTGGCCTTCGGCTGGTCGGGCACTTTGTAGAGCTCCTCCAGGCTGGCCGCCTGATGGTGCTGCGTGAGATACTCAAAGATGTCGTTGAGCTCGTCGTCCTCCAGCACCTGCATATGATTTTTCGGAGTGGTGGCATAATCCGTCAGGATCTGCGTGATCTCCTTCGAGGTCATGTTGAAATCCTTCGCCACCTCATGCACTCTGTATTTAATCAATCCGCTCATACTCGTTTCCTCCTCTTGCCGTTGCGCCCGCCGCTTGTCTGCGCCGTGCCCATGTCTGTTCTCGTCTTTGCGGCAAGCTCTGCCGCCGTGTTGCTGTATTGCTCCGGATCCGCCTGTGCCAACGCAGACACGAAGGCCTTCGCCAGCCCCGGGTCGGTGACCGCCGCAATGGCGCAGCCGGTCTTGCCAAGCCGCTCGGACAGCGCCTGCTTCGTGTACGGCAGGCGCAGCAGCGGTGCCTGCGCCGCATGGGCAAAGCCCTCGGCGCGCTTGCGCGCATTGTCCGACGCATCCTGCGCCAGCAGCAGCAAACACGCCTTGCCGGCGCGCGCCGCCGCTCCGGCGTCATGCTCCCCGAGCGCGATGCGCCCGGCCTTGCGCATGAGGCCGAGATAGTTGGCTGCTTTATCCGTCGCCGAGCACCTCCAGTTCCGCTGCGAGCTGCTCATAGATCTCTGCCGGGATGGGCACGTCGAACGCACGCTCGAGCGCGCGGTTCTTCTGCGCCTTTTTCAGGCACGCGGGGTTCGGGCACAGATACGCGCCGCGGCCCGCCGCCTTGCCGCGCGCATCGAGCGAGATCGCCCCGTCGGGCGCGCGCACCACCCGGATGAGCTCCGGCTTGGGCTTCTTTTCACGGCAGCCGACGCACTGCCGCTGGGGGATGGACTTGGGCATGGGTGACTGCCTCCTTTCGCATTATGCCTCGCTCTCGGGCTTGATATCGATCTTATAGCCGGTGAGCTTGGCGGCCAGACGGGCATTCTGCCCTTCCTTGCCGATGGCGAGCGAGAGCTGGTTATCCGGCACGATGACGCGGCAGCTCTTGCCCTCGTCGAGCAGCGTCACTTCCAGCACCTCGGACGGCGCCAGCGCGGCCGCAATGAATTCCTCCGGCACTTCGCTGTACTTGACGATGTCGATCTTCTCACCGCCGAGCTCGTTGACGACGCTCGCGACACGGCCGCCCTTCGGGCCGACGCACGCGCCGATCGGGTCGATGACCGGATCCTCCGCCCAGACGGCCATCTTCGTGCGGCTGCCGGCCTCGCGGGCGATGGACTTGATCTCGACCGTGCCGTCGAAGATCTCCGGCACCTCGAGCTCGAACAGGCGCTTGACCAGGCCCGGATGCGTCCGGCTGATGAGCACCTGCGGGCCGCGCGTACTGTTGCGCACCTCGACCACGTAGACCTTGATGCGGTCACCCTCATGCAGCACCTCGCCGCGGATGCACTCCGCCGGGGCGAGCATGGCCTCGGTATAGTCCGAGTTGGAGCTGATCTTCAAAAACGCGCAGCCGGTGCGCGGGTCGATCTTATTGACGACGCCGGTGAGGATCTCATGCTCCTTGGAATTGAATTCTTCATAGATCATGCCGCGCTCCGCCTCGCGGATGCCCTGAATGATGACCTGCTTGGCAGCCTGCGCCGCGATGCGGCCGAACTGCTTGGTCTCGACCGGGACGCTGACCACGTCGCCGATCTTGGCGCGCTTGCTGATGCGGTGCGCCGCTTCCTCACTGATCTCCACATACGGATCGATCACGCGCGCGACAACCGTCTTCTTGACGACCATTTCGATCTTCTTTTTTGCCTCATCGAGAATGACCTCCACGTTGTCCTCGCAATCGGGCGTGTCCTTGCGGAACGCCGTCAGCATGGCCTGACGGATCTTCTCGTACATATATTCGCGCGGAATACCTTTTTCTTTTTCGATATCTGCAACTGCGTCAAAAAATTCTGCGTTCATGGTCGAATTCCCTTTCCTTATATGGTCAGGTGCAGACGCACCTGTGCGATGGCGGATTTTTGAAAAACACGGCTGGTCTTGCCGTCGGAGACGGTCACGTCCCCGTTGTCATACTGCTCGAGCGTGCCGATGTGCACCTTGCTGCCGTCAACCGGCTGGTAGAGCCGCACCTCGACCTGCGCGCCGAGAAAGCGCGCGAAATCGCCCGGGCGCTTGAGCTGCCGCTCCGCCCCCGCGGATGACACCTCGAAAACATAGCTGTCGGGAATGGGGTCGGCCTCATCGAGGATCGGATCGAGCGCACGGCTGAAATCCTCACAGTCCTGGATCGACACGCCGTCCGGCTTGTCGATATACACACGCAGGTAGCGGCTGCCCGCTTCCTTGACGTACTCCACGTCCCAGATCTCGCACCCCTGCTGCGCGGCCACAGGCTCGGCCAGCGCCAGGACGGCGTCTGTCAATTTACTCATAGATCACCATTCCATTTTCTGACACTTCGAAAGACCTCAAGAAAAAGAGTGGGCGGGTGCCCACTCTGTCAGATCCTGCTTCCTTCGTACGGCAATATCATACCATCCCGTTCCGGACAATGCAAGCCTTTTTTTGCGCTGGCGAACACTTACTGGTACAGCGCCACGAATTCCTCCAGGCAGAGGTTGTGCTCGGTCATGAACCGCGCCGCCGCATCGCCGACATAGCGCACGTGCCACGGCTCGTTGCGCCCGGTGATGCTGACCTTGTCCGACGGGTAGCGGATGACGAAGCCATAGTCCGCGCAGTTGTCGGCAAGCCAGCTCAGAAAGCGCGCGTTGACCGTGTCCACACTCAGCGAGGAGTAGTACTGATCGACGATGTCCGCGCCGAGGCCGGTCTGATGGTCGCTCGTGCCGGGGGGCGCGGCGACGCGCGCGGCAGCGGTCTCTGCCTCGTCGCGGGTATCGCCCTTGCGCATGTTTTCGCTGACCTGATCCTCGTACTGCTGCTTCTGCGTGAGGTACGGGCGGTAGGCGCAGTAGATATACGGGCTCCAGCCGGCGTCCTTTGCCGCTTTGAGCAGCGCGTTGAGCGCATCGACGGCGCGGGAATCGAACGTGGACTGCGAACCGCTGATCTTGCTCACATCCGGGACATAGTCACTGATATTATGCGCCTGGCTCGCGATGAGATACTCCCAGGAGGAAATATCCACATCCGGCAGGTCGTCGTACTTCTTTGCGTCAGGCTTCGCCGTCGTCTGGATGTCCGGCGGGAGGATGAGATCCGTCGGCGCAGCGGGCGCGGCGTTGCTGCGCGCCTCATTGACGCGCGAGAGGATGAGCATGGCGCACACGACGACCAGCACCGTCAGCGCCACCGACAGCCAGAGACGTTTCTTCTTCATGCAGATCCCTCCCGGATAAAAACAAAACCGTTATTTGCTCAAAATAGAAGAAGGAGAGAGAGCTACTTGATGCAGCTCTCCTTCTTCTATTTTTCGCTCTATGCCCGTCAAGAAAATCGCCTGCAGGCACTGGATTTTATACATACAGCACATTACTTTTTAAACCGGTTTCCCGTATTCATATAAATCACACCGAACAAAACAACGAGCATAAACAAGCATAGCCCAATCCACAGCAAAGCCATTGTTTTGAAAAGCTCGCTTGATGCAATAACCATCCAGCACACAGCCAAAGCAAACATGAGTTTAGACATGTATTTACAAAGCTTTTTTACATCATATTCTGCCTTTTTCTCCGCAGGTAATGTGTTGTATCCCGCAATCAAATCTGCACCTTTGCCGAAATGAAAAAGGATTCCCAGCAGGATAAGCACTACTATCATTATCAGATGTACAACCAATAACATAGGGCATTCTCCTTTTCAAATACGGATAATGTAAAAAGCTTTTGCATACTACTCATTCTCCAAAATACGACGCAATAAAGCAGAAACAAATTATGATTAATCTCTCAATCCTGTTTTCCAAAGAGCCGACTGAGCCAGCTTCTCTTTTCGGATTCCTGCGATTGCTCCGGAGCCGGATCGGCGGCTCCCTCAATAAACTGCTGCTGGATTGTCCCGGCGTGAAGTGCCTGCGCAGCCTGTGCCGTCTGCTGTGCCATTACCAGCGCCGAGCTGATCTCCGCAAGCCTTGCGTTCAGATCTTCGATCTGCTTGTTTTTTATCTCCAATTCTTTCCGCAGCATCTCAATAACTGCAAATGAAAAGCAACTCGCAAAAGCTACTTTTCACAATAGCACATTTTTCGTGTCGCGGCAAGTCCCCGTCACAGATCGACCCGCTCGTAGTTTTTGGCCGCCTTCCGGTACGCCAGCCACGACAGCAACGCAAACGCCGCCAGCCCCACGGCCAGCACCGGCAGCTGCCGCACCTGACCGGCCGCATCGGTCGCATCCAGATACGGCCCGACGACCGGGAAATGGGACAGCGCCTCGACGAGTACCATGAGCACTGTCATCGGGATGACCGCGAGCAGAAACGCACGCCCGGCGCGGATGGCCGTCTTATAAAACACGGGCAGGAACACGACGTTGAACACGCCGTAGATCAGCAGCACGGAGCCGAAGAGCGCCACGTTTGCATCGATGCCGGCGAGGTTCGTGCCGTTGGGGTTGATGCGCGCGGAGAGGAACGCAAACGGGATCGCGATCACGAGCTCCGCCAGCTCCACCGCCACGACGAGCCAGGCGCGGGCGCGCACCTGGTCGCGCTTCGTGACCGGCAGCACAGCGCAGTAATAGACGTCCTTATTCTCGCGGCCGTTGAGGAACGTGAAGAAAATGCCAAGCAGACCGTAGAAAAACACGACCGTGTACGGATAGTTCGGGATGATGAGCATGGCGCCGAAGAGCGCAAATACGTACATCATCGGGTGCGCCGCGAGGCGCAGATCCTTAGAGAAAATCTTCGCTGTCATAGCTTCTCCTTTCCACGCGCACTAGAATGTCCTCGAGCGACATCTGCCCGTCGCCGAACTGCGCGCGATAGCGCGCGAGGAAACCGTCGCGCGTGTCGCTGCACAGGATTTGCCCGTCCTTGATCATCGTGATGTGTGAGGCGCATTTTTCCAGATCGGACGTGATGTGCGTCGAGAACAGGATGCTGCGCTCGCCGCTTTTGACCACGCCGCGAAACAGCTCCATGAGCTCGTCGCGCGACACGGGGTCGAGCCCGCTCGTCGGCTCGTCGAGGATGAGCAGGCGCGCATCGTGCGACAGCGCGAGCGCGAGCATGTACTTCACGCGCATGCCGGACGAGAGCTGCGAAACTTTCTTCGTCTCGTCGAGTGCGAACAGCTGCAGGTAGTGCCGGTATTTGTTCTCGTCCCAGCGGTCGTAAAACGTGCGCGTCACGTTTGTGATGGTGCGCAGCTTTTTATTCGGGTAGAAATCCACGCCGCCGAGCACCACGCCCAGCTGCTGCTTGCAGGCCGGCTCATTGGCGTAAAAATCCTGCCCGAACATGGTCACACGGCCACTGTCCGGATGCACGAGGTTGAGCATGGACTTGATAGTCGTGCTCTTGCCGGCACCGTTACGGCCGATGAAACCCATGATGGTCCCCGGCGCCACCGCAAACGACACGTCGCGCAGCTCAAACGCCGGATAGGTCTTGCACAGGCCCTCCACTTCCAGAATGTTCACTCGCCGTCCCCCCTTTTCAGCTCCCGCTCCAGCGCGGAGGCAAACACCTGCGTCTCCGCCTCGGGCACGCCGGGTGCCGCCGCTTTCGCGCCGTTATCGAACACCGCGCGCACAAACGAATCATAATACCGGCTGCTCTGCAGCGCGATGCCGCGCTCACGGTCGGCCAGCAGGATGAGCGAGTCCCCCGGTTCGAGCCCGAACATCGCGCGCACCTCCTTCGGGATCACGATCTGCCCCTTCGGGCCGATGCGCACCGTGGTCATGAATTTGTCCTGCATGGATTCCATGTGATCTGCCTCCTGTAAGAATCGTATTACTTTTCTTACTTTGTACCACCAGTCAAACAAATTGTCAATCCGCTTTTTCGTTTTTTGTGCAAGTCAAAGTTATGTAAACCAAAACAGACAAAAAAACGATCCCCTGCCACCCGGCAGGGGATCTGTTGCATATGAGATAACTTAGAGCGCCTCGACGTCCTTGATGAAAGCCTGGATGGCATCTTCCGGAACGAGCTTCTTGCTGCGAACGAGATCGACGATATCGCCGACGGTCTTCTTGTAGAAGAGCTTCAGGGGATACTTGGTCAGAGACGGAACCGTCTTCATCATGACCTCCTTGCCGTTCATGTCCTCGATAAACGTCTTAACACTCAGCGTTTTGTAATCCATGATATGTTCTCCTTTCAATTTTGAGCACACCGGCCATTTTTCAATCTGGAATGGCCTTCTGTTCAAAGATTAACGCTTTTTGGTGATTTTGTCAAGTATAACGTGTAATTTTCTCGGTCTAGCCGTCATTTTTTATTCAATAGTCAACACAACGTTGCGTAATATTTGCGCATATCCAAAAAATTGTGTGACAGGCAAGTGTACTTGCAGCCGCCGAATAGAATAGCCTCAGGCAGAAACGGAGGGCTGAAAATGCTGTACAGTACCCTGATGCTGATGATGAGCAGTGCATTTCTGATGCTGCGCCTGACCCCCGGCGGCTCCTTCCCACGCCCGCTGAGCGAGGCCGAGGAGCGCAAATATCTCGACGCCTGGCTGCAGGGCGACCTGGAGGCGCGCAACGTGCTCATTGAACGCAACCTGCGGCTGGTGGCGCACATCATCAAAAAATACTACACGCACTATGACGACACGGACGACCTGATCTCCATCGGTACGATCGGGCTCATTAAGGGCATCAACACCTACCGGCCCGACAAAGGCGTGCGGCTGGCGACATATGCCAGCAAATGCGCCGAAAACGAGATCCTGATGTATTTCCGCAGTACGCGCAAGAATGCATCGGAAATGCTGCTCTCGGACGTGCTCGACACGGACGGCGACGGCAACAGCCTGTCGCTGATCGACATTCTGTCCGAGGACGACGACATGGATGAACATCTCCAGGCGGACGAGGTCAGTCTGGAGCTGCAGCGCTGCATCGACAATGTGCTCGATGCACGCGAGGCGGAGATCATCCGCCTGCGCTACGCCATCGGCGGCGGCGAGGCAATGACGCAGCGCGAGACCGCACAGCGCTGCGGCATCAGCCGGTCGTATGTTTCACGCATCGAGAAAAAGGCCATTGAAAAGCTGCGTGCCGCGCTGCAGGCCGACGGTTATTGACCGCCCACAGCCGTGTTTGCATTGACAAAGGGCGCGAAACACGGTAAAATTGCGGCGAAATGACAGGAGATGATACCATGGCGGAACAGGAACCCAACACGCTGGTGCACACGCACGTGGACGAGAACGGCAACGTCATCACCCACTGCCACAGCGG
>ERZ773188.3660-NODE-3660-length-12639-cov-2.432613_pt1 | contig 12639 bp, 9 predicted proteins | sample MGYA00581011_ERZ773188 | MGnify/ENA primary metagenome ERZ773188 (study PRJEB29015, sample SAMEA2737798) | human gut metagenome | biome: human gut; feature: human-associated habitat; material: faeces | place: China | collected 2012 ...
AAACATTTTCAAAAAAATATTTAAAAAGGACTTTTCAAATCAAAAAAAATATGATACACTATATGCAGTTGGTTATTACTGGACAGGACAAGGGCGTTCTCAATTCATTTGAGTTCGCCTTTTTTTCTAGTTTTTATACGACATAAGCTGACAGTATACCTGCTTTCGTCCAGACATGACAGCATGGAACGACAGATAAGCGTCTGGACATTTCTAAATAGCAGCTTACATATATTTTGTATATCTGTTATTTTCGATAAGATTATCGTATCATACATTCAATGTACGATACAATGATCTTACTTAAAAAAATATATTAATATGAAAGGATGGTAACAACATGGAAACAAATGTAATTGAACAGGTATTTGGGAAAGACGTGTTCAACGATGATGTCATGCAGGCTAAACTGCCAAAGGATGTCTACAAATCGTGGAAAAAAACTTTAGAAAGCGGTGCGGATCTTGATCTGGATATCGCTAATGTCGTTGCACATGCAATGAAAGAATGGGCTTTAGATCATGGTGCTACACACTATACACATTGGTTTCAGCCACTGACCGGTGTAACAGCAGAAAAACATGATTCTTTCTTAAGTCCGGCTTCTAACAGCAAACCTGTTCTTGAATTTTCAGGAAAAGAGCTGATCAAAGGAGAACCTGATGCTTCTTCTTTTCCTTCCGGCGGACTTCGTGCAACATTTGAAGCAAGAGGATATACAGCTTGGGATTGTACCTCACCTGCATTCTTACAGGAAGATGCTGCCGGTGTTACGCTTTGCATCCCCACTGCTTTCTGTTCTTACACAGGAGAAGCTCTTGATAAGAAGACTCCTCTGTTACGTTCTATGGAAGCGATCAGCAAACAGGCTGTCCGTATCATGAAGTTATTCGGATATGATGATGTCAAAAAAGTTTCCTGCTCTGTTGGACCGGAACAGGAATATTTCTTAGTAGACAGAGATAAATATCTTCAAAGAAAAGATTTGATCTTCTCTGGCCGTACTCTTTTTGGTGCTCCTGCTCCAAAGGGCCAGGAATTAGATGATCACTACTTTGGTGCGATCAAAGAACGTGTCGCTTCTTTCATGAAAGACTTAAATGAAGAGCTTTGGAAATTAGGAATTCTGTCTAAGACACAGCATAACGAAGTTGCTCCTGCACAGCATGAAATGGCACCAATCTTTACAACAGCTAATATTTCAACGGATCATAACCAGTTAGTTATGGAGATCATGAAAAAAGTTGCAAAAAGACATAACTTAGAATGCCTTCTTCATGAAAAACCATTTGCCGGTGTCAATGGTTCAGGAAAGCACAATAACTGGTCTATCGTAACAGATACCGGAATCAACTTGTTAGATCCGGGTAAGAACCCTCATACAAATACGAAATTTCTGCTTTTCTTAGCTGCCGTTATCAAAGCAGTTGATGAAAACGCTGAATTACTCCGTCTGTCTGCTTCTAACCCCGGAAACGATCACAGACTTGGTGCAAACGAAGCACCTCCTGCCATCATTTCTATTTTCCTTGGTGAACAGTTAGAAGATATCATCGAACAGATTGTGAAAGGTGACGTAAGCTCTTCTATTCAGGGTTCTAAGTTAGATACCGGTGTTCATGTACTTCCTGTCTTAAAGAAGGATGCTACTGACAGAAACCGTACTTCACCATTTGCCTTTACAGGTAACAAGTTCGAATTCAGAATGCTTGGTTCTTCTATGTCAATTGCCGGAGCAAACTTTACATTAAACTCTATCGTAGCAGATGTATTACAGGATTTTGCTGATGAACTGGAAGCTGCTGATAACTTTGATACTGCTGTAAAGGAACTGATCAAGAAAACTGTTACAGAACACCAGAAAGTAATCTTTAATGGTGACGGATATTCTGATGAATGGATAGCTGAAGCTGAAAAACGCGGACTTCCTAACGTAAAATCAATGGTAGAAGCTGTTCCTTATCTGACAACAGAAAAGACAGTAAAATTATTCGAAAGACAGAATGTTTTAACAAAAGCAGAATTAGAGTCAAGAGCCGAGATCAATTATGAAACTTACTCTAAGACGATCAATATTGAAGCAAAAACAATGATCGATATGGCCGGTAAGCAGTATATTCCTGCTGTGATTGAATACGTTACAAGCCTTGCTGACTCTATTAACAGTGTCACAGCTGCTTGTTCCGCTGCAGATGTTTCTGTTCAGACAGAGCTTTTAACAAAATGTTCTTCCCTTCTTGCAGCAGCTCAGAAAGCGTTGCTTCACTTAGAAGATGTTACAGAAGAAGCTGCTACAAAAGAAGAAGGTCAGGAACAGGCTACATTCTTTAAAGATGTTGTATTCGCAGCAATGAACGAGTTACGTGCACCGATTGATGAATTAGAAATGATTGTTGATCAGGACTTCTGGCCGGTACCGACTTATGGTGATCTGTTGTTCGAAGTATAATTACAGCATATTGTAAACGAATAAATTACATTTACTAGTTCATAAAAAGATAACAGATGTTATCACAATGTGATACAGATTGGTAATAAAATTTGCTTTCATATTAATATTCCCAATTAATACATGAAAAGAAAAGAGGAGACTACGTTTTTTGGTCTCCTCTTTTCTTTTACTTTTTTCATAGATTGAATCTTTAAAGCCCGGTCTGGTACTTACAAACATGTTGTTTCAATCATTTATAAATATTTCCTAAACAAAAATACACAAAAAATTCATTTTTATATTGCATGCTTCTGTCTTATCTGCTATTCTATTAATGATATATTTACACAAAGGAGGGGAATTGAAATGATTCAAAGAAGAAGTATTGCTATGTGCATTGTTCTGTCATTAGTAACATGTGGCATTTATGGCATTTACTGGTTTATCTGTCTGACGAATGATTGTAATGCGGTTTCTAACGATCCGGATGGCACATCCGGAGGTGTTGCGTTTTTACTTACTTTAATAACATGTGGTATTTACGGACTGTACTGGGCATACAAATGTGGTCAGAAAATTGATTATGCCAAAATGCAAAGAGGCATTCCTTCGAGCAATACAGGAATTTTATATTTAATTCTTTCTGTTGTTGGTCTTGGAATCGTTGCTTATGCTTTAATGCAGGATGAATTAAATAAGTTTGCACCGGTTAATATGATGTAATGCCATGCCAGATAAAAAAAGAACATTTAAAACCATTATATTTTTCATGCTTCTTTTCGGATATTACCTATTCATGAAGCATACCGGATTGGGCATTCCCTGCCCGATCCGGTATTTTTTTCATATCCAGTGTCCGGGATGTGGCATCAGCCACATGCTGCTCTCCCTCCTACAGGGAAACTACAGAAAAGCTTTTTTCTACCATCCGGTCATTTTTGTCAGTCTGCCCTTTCTGACGTACCTGATTGTAAAGATGTTATATGGTTATCTTTTTTGCAAAACGATCCATTTGAGCCGGATAGAAAATGCAGGTATAATCCTTTTGATCTTCGTTTTGATCCTATATACAGTCTATCGCAATCTGGTAACCTTCCTATAAAAGATTGCTTTTCTATTCTTCCCATGATAAAATATAAGATATATTTTTTAGTTTACAACTCTTTCGAGAAAGGAAGGAAATTATGAATACAAAAAGAATTGTTGTAGCACTTGGCCATAGTGCACTCGGAAAAACATTTCCTGAGCAAAAGGAAAATGTGAAAAAAGCTGCGAATGCGATTGCAGATCTAGTTGAAGCAAAATATGAAATTGTTATCACACACAGTAATGGTCCACAGATTGGTATGATTCATTCTGCTATGACAGAATACAGCCGTTTAGAACCTTCGAATACTGTTGCACCTATGTCGATCTGCAGTGCAATGAGTCAGGGATACATTGGTTACGACTTACAAAACGAGATTCGTACCGAACTTTTAAACCGCGGTATTTATAAACCGGTCTCTACTTTGATCACCCAGGTTCGTGTTGATCCTTTTGATGCCGCTTTTACACATCCTGATAAAGTCATTGGACGTTATATGACAGAAGAAGAAGCTAAAGCAGAAGAGAAAAAAGGCAATCATGTTATAAAAACAGAGGGGAAAGGATATCGTCGTATCATCGCTGCTCCACGTCCAATGGAAATTTATGAACTGGATGCGATCAAAGCTTTAATGGATGCCCAGCAGATTGTAATTGCTGCCGGTGGCGGTGGTATTCCTGTATTACAGCAGGGTACCCGCTTAAAAGGTGCAAGTGCAGTCATCGAAAAAGATATTACAAGCGCATGCTTAGCAGAACAATTAGACGCAGATGTTTTGTTACTTCTGACCGGAGTAGAAAAAGTGGCATTAAACTATGGTTCTCCATCTGAAACACCACTTGACAGCATGACAGTTGAAGAAGCTACCAGATACATTGATGAAAAACAGTTTTCATCCGGTGCAATGCTTCCTAAAGTAGAAGCCGCCGTTTCTTTTGCTTCTTCGAATAAGGACCGCAAAGCTATCATTACAAGCATTGATACCGCTCTTGGCGGATTAACGGGAAAGACCGGTACTTTGATTACCTGTTAATAAAGAATACCGGATGTCGTTTATGCACTCCAAGAATTGCTTTAGTAATTCTTGTTGATACACCTCTACTATACGAGCAGTTTCCTATTCAATAAAAAAGAGATGCCTTATTATCGGTTTCTGATCTGTTTCTGTGCCGTATGATAAGACATCTCTTATTATTCTGTTATGTTATTAACTATATTGGTAGATTTATTATTCTGTTATGTTATTGGCTGCTCCTTTACAATTCGCCATTATATTACTTTTTCTATTGCGTTATCTTCTCTTCTTTTAACTCCTGTTGCACTTCATTTGTAATCAGATTTCCTTTTTGTTTTTTCCATTTTGCAACAAACCGATCAAAATAAGAAATCGGTTTTGCACCCGATACAATCTCTAAAAAAGTCTTTTCTTCTAATTCCTGAAGTTTCCACCAGTTTTTTTGCATGGTTTTTGTCTTTCCGAAGTAAAGCGATGGTATTTTTTTGATCTTTCCCTCTCCAATCACAGAACACGCTTCAATTCTGGAAGCATATGCCGCCCAGTCCTCTGCAGAAGCTTCTTTAGGATTGTTTTTATATGACTGACAACTGTCATAATATGAACGTTCTAAAACCTCAAGATTGCTCTCGGCTTTTACTCCATTCATAACCATCCTGAGATTGTGATAACATCTTTGTAATGCATCATTATAATCTACATTGATAGCCAAAGGGCGTGCCGTCGGATCGACATTCCATTGATAATATTTTGCAATCTCATTGGCACTTTTGTCCTGATATCTTGCATAATCAAAAAGAACATTTAATATTTTTACAACAATCTCCGGATGTTTAAATCCTTTTCGCACAACTACATATTTATATGTCGGATTTTGCGAGAAATAATTCGTTACCGTACCATCAGTAGTGATCAGATATGGTTTCCAATCTGCTCTGCTGTTCTTTCGTACTGCATCTACCAATGGATTATTCGGTGACCACCATGGTCCAAAAAAGGCACCTGCTTTTCCGTTAATGATCAATTCTTTCAGATTATTAGTAGTACGAAGCAGAAATCCTTTATCTAATACGCCGTTTTTATAATATTCATGTAACTTGAATAACGCTTTTTTGACTTCCGGCTGAATGGATCCATATACTACTTCCTTGTCTTTATTTTCAATCCATTGCTTAGGATATGCACCATAACAGCTAAAAACAATATCCATTAGATACTGACTCGAATATCCACATTCCCCGGTCAACTTCGTATCACATAAAAGTCCAACTGTTTCTCCCGGACCATTTTCTCCCGGATTTTTCTTAACAAATGCAGTAACGATCTCTTCTACATCTTGCATTGTCTTTGGCTCCTGTAAGCCAAGTTTATCCATCCAGTCTTTTCGTACCCAAAAGAGGTTCGGTCCGTCATCAATATTTGTCTCCGGTAGTGCCATTAATTTTCCTTCAAATCGTACACCACTAAGCAGGCTTTTATCATAGCTTTGATAAATTTCCTTGATGGTCTTTGATGCACAATTTTCATATACTTCTGAAAGATCTGCGATCAGATCTTTCTTTACAAGTTCTTCTAATTCCTCATGACTTCTAACTAACATCACGTCCGGCAGATTTCCGGTGGCCATTGCCATAGATACAAAACTGTCATATTCTTCATCAGGTACTTCAAATACATCTTTGTTTTGGATATTTAACTTTTCTTTCAAATAACGGGTATATGCGTTATTCTCATAGTTATCATTTTCCGGCATATTAGAGTTATTGGCACCGGTCATCTTTCCTAATGTATAACTTATTTCCTTAGGATATTTTCCAAAAGGAGTTTTTTGTGCTTTTTGCATCTGTGCCGTATCATTCTTTTTTACCGTCACATTTGCATTGGTATCGTCATGACTGCAACCGTTTGTCACAATGGAAATAATCAAAAGCACGCTTACAAAACATGAAAAGAAATGTTTATTTTTCCTCATTTTTGCTGCCCCTTCCTTCATATAATCTTCTTTTCAGACATTTTTCCTATTCCTAAAAAAACAAAATATCATAACCGGAAATATGATAATTCATATTTCCAGTTATGATTGTACAAAATTTGCTATGAGAAAACAAGTAGATTTCCTTACCCTTTAACTGAGCCTGCAAGTCCCTCTGCATAATATTTTTGTGTTATGATAAATAAAATAGCAATTGGAATTGATACACATACTGCTCCTGCCGCAAAACGAGTGTACCATTGGTAAATATTTTCCTTCTCTAACATATTCCAAAGTCCGATTGCAACTGTATAATACTTAGCATCACTTCCAACAATTACTTTTGCAAGAATAAAATCAATCCACGGTGCTAAGAAAGAAGTAATAACAGTATAAATGATGATTGGTTTTGACAATGGCATAATAATCTTCGTAAAGATTTTCCAGTTTGTTGCTCCATCTACCATAGCTGCTTCATCAATCGCTTTGGGAATCATATCAAAGAAACCTTTTGCCACATAGAATTGTAAAATTCCCGAACCGCCTGAATACACCAGGATCAACGCCAGGATCTTTAACGAGCCATCCGTTAATCCCACACCTTTTAAAATATAATAGATTGCGATCATAGACATAAATCCCGGAAACATTCCAAGGATCAGTGAAATATTTAAAAGTGGTTTTCTGGCCCGAAAACGTAAACGTGACATCACATAAGCAATTGATAGCAGATAAAATGTCGATAAGATACAGGTAAATATTGCAACAAAAAATGTATTTCCAAACCATCTTGGAAAGTTAAATACTTCGGTCTCTGTAAACAGCCGGGTAAAGTTTGTTATGGTAAACGACTCCGGAATAAAGCTTCCTGAATAAGAACCTTTTCCTGCACGGAAAGAAGTTAAGATCACCCAGACAATTGGAAGTATCCAAAAAAATGCTAAAATTGCAAGACCACAATGTACAAAAAAGTTTTGGATTTTCTTTTTTCTTTTCATTATTGGAATCCCTCCTCATCCTTATATGCATTGGTATGACGATATGCAAGCAATGAAAATACTGCCGAAAGCACAAATACCAAAATACCGATCACAGCTCCATAATTATAATCCTTAAAGTCAATCGTCAATTTGTAAAGCCATGTTACAAGCAGATCCGTCTTTCCTGCTGTTCCGTTATGATAAGCAAGTGTTGCCGGAGCACCTTTTGTTAAAAGATAAATAACATTAAAGTTATTGATATTTCCAATAAATTGTGTGATCAGATACGGTGTTGTAACAAAAAGCATATACGGCAATGTGATCTTAAAAAAGATGGTTACTTTTCCTGCACCATCAATTCTTGCTGATTCATACAGCTCTGACGGAATGTTTTGTAAAACACCGGTTGTCTGCATGATTGTAAAGGGAATGCCGACCCAGAGATTGATCACGATTACGCTGACTCTTGCCCAGGTTGCATTTGTCCAGAACGGCAGACTCTGTGAGATCCAGCCCCAGGATTTTAGTGTTTCATTAACAACACCATCCGGCTGTAACATCGTTCTCATGATTAAAAGAGATACAAACTGTGGAACTGCAATTGATAAAGAAAATATAAAACGCCAGAAACCTTTTGCTTTTGTATCTTTTCGATTGATCACCAGTGCTAAGATCATTCCTAAAATGTAATTTAGAAAAGTTGCAAAAAATGCCCATACGATCGTCCAGCCAAGTACATGCCAGAATGCGGTACCCAGTCCACTGTTAGCATTTAACACTTCACCAAAATTTTTCATTCCGACCCAGCAAAAAAGCTGTCCGGGCGGCTGATGATTCCTATCATAATTCGTAAATGCCATACTCATCATAAATATCAATGGCAAAATAGTAAATGCAATCACACATACGGTTGGCAGAAACAGCAAAGTACGATGAATCTTCTGATCAAACAGATCGTACATATCATCCATAAAAGAATTAATGTGTTTTTTCTGTTCCTTTTGCCGCTGTACCTGATAAGCTGACTTTACATTCATTCTCCACAATAACACAAATAACACTACCACTAATACGGTAATAATTCCATATAGCAAAAAGAGCATCGAATTATCCCCTTGAGAATTCACATAAATTTGTTTTGCTTCATCAAATACCTGTTCACTCTTTCTGGTTCCAAGTGTCACAAGATTTCTTAGATTTGCTGCACCACTCATTATAAAAAATAATATAAATGAGATTTCAAGTGACAGAAATAACAATCCCTTGATCACTTGTTTTCTTACGATGTTACCAAAGCCAAAAATTATCATAGATAATTTCGTAAAAACATCTCCGTGAATGATTGCATTCTTCCATGAATTTTCTCTCATTTTGGCTTTCTCCCTTCTGCTTTTTTAAAGTAGGGGATGCTAAAAACATCCCCCCTTCCGGCGATCTTAAAATCACCTTTTTTACATTGCAATCTCTCTGGCGATCTTAAAACCACCTTTTTGCATTGCAGTCTCTCTTACCCCTGACCGCTTTCTGCTGTCAAAGCCGTTCTATCCATTGAATCTTATTGGATTTTTTACTTTTGATTTTATTTTTTCAAAATACCTTTGACCATTGCTTTTGTCTTAGCTTCTGCATTTGCTTCCGTAACATCACCCTGAACTAATTCTTTACCCATGGTCTCAGCAGGCGTCCAATACTGTCCCATCTCGTCAAGAACCGGCTGTACTACTGCATAATCCGCAATTTCCGCAGCCTGTACCTGCGCAACCTCATCTTTCACAACACTGTCACTCTTTGCAACTGTCTCATTTGTTGGAATGATTCCTCTGGTATCAAAACGAATCTGCTGGCATTCTTCTCCTGCAAGATAAGCTGCTAATGCAACTGCTACTTCAGGATTATCACAAGTTGGATTTACACCGACTGCCTTACTTCCTGCAAATGCTTTCATCTGTCCGTCTGTGCCGTTTACATTGATCGTAGGAACCGTTGTAACACCAAAGTTCTTGCCAAGTGCATCTTTGATTGCTTTTGCATCCCATGATCCGGAACAATATGCACCAAGTTTTCCTTTTTTGAATTTTGAAATACTGCTGCCTTCTTTTTCATTTGAGAACTTCTTATTTGATGCGAGATTTACCAGATATTTTGTAACAGCTACACCATTTGCATCATCAAAGTTGCAGCCCGCTTTCGGATCATTTCCTTCTGTACCGAAAAGCTGTCCGCCGCCTGCATAATAGAAGGAAGCCACATACCAGCTGTTATCAAGAGGAAAAGCAAAGTTTGATACACCATTTCCAAGATCCTTTTTCATCATCGTATCTAACGACTTCACCTGATCCTCTGTATACTTACTCTTATCGTAATACATAAACCATGTATTTGATGTATAAGGGAAGCCATATACATCTCCTTTATATGTAACAGAATCTGACATTCTCTTATCACAGCTTGCTTTCATATCCTCTACATTCTTGCCACCGAGTTTAGAAAGTGCTCCTGACTTTGCAAGAATTGGAATCTGGTCGTTTGCGTACATATAAACATCTGCCGCTGCATCAACATCTTTTGTAACAGTGTCTTTGGCATCTCCTTCTGAGCAGACACCATATTTGAATGTGATGTTCCATTCCGGATGTTCTTCGTTAAATTTTTCACACATTGCTTTTAAAATACCTTCATCATATCCATCTATCTTTGCCTGGTCTTCCTGAGGTCCCCAGACAGTCAGAGAAACATCTTTTGTCTCTGTTGTTTTTGATGATGTCTTGGTATCTTTTTTCGTATCACTCTCTTGTTTGCCACAGCCGGCAACCATACCTGTGATCATTGCTACACTAAGCCCCATTGCTAATAATTTTTTTAATCTCATAAAAAACTCCTCCATTTCTATAATGTGCAATTACTTGCTTTCTATGGTTACATTATAGAATGGAGGCGTTTTAGGGTAAATATAAGAGATTTTAGAAACATGTTGATTTTTTGTGTTGCTTTTTAATGATACTTATAAATATCTTTTCGGCATGTGAATACAGATTGTTGTGCCATGTCTTGGCTTACTTGTCACGGTAACTCCATAGTCTGTGCCAAAAAAAAGTTCTATCCGTTCTTTCACATTACGAAGACCATATCCTTTCGATTTTTTCGTAAGCATCTGCTGTGCTTTTTCCTGTTCCATACCAATACCGTTATCAGATACGATCATAAAGATATCGTCCTTTTGTTCTTTCCCTTCAATGCTTATCTTCCCTCTGCCGTCTTCTTTTAAATCAATCCCATGATCGATCGCATTTTCGACTAAAGGCTGTAAGATCAGATTTAATGTTGCATATTCTTTCATCTTATCCGGGATTTCGATCTCTACATCAAAGTTGTAATCATGCATCATTAACTGGATATCTATATAAGAACGTACATTTTTGACTTCCTCTCCGATTGATAAAATATTATTTCCTTTATTTAATGCTGTCCGGTAAAAAGTGGATAATAATAACGTCAGTTTACTGATATCATTTTGTCCGGCTTCTAATGCTTTCCAGTTGATCAAAGAAAGGGAATTATACAAAAAATGAGGATTGATCTGTGCTTGTAATGCTTTCATCTCATATTCTTTTTGCAAAAGTTCACCTTTATATACTTTTTCGATCAAAAGATTGATACGCGTGATCATATTAGCAAATCCGCGAATAAGATCTCCTACTTCATCCCTCGAATCAGATGTTACGGTAATCTCCATCTTACCGGCTTCTACCGTATTCATGTTATTCTTCAGTTTTAAGATGCGGCTTACCATAACCTTAGATAACATTGCAGCCGCCGCAATCGATAACAATACACAAACAATAACAACACCTGCAAGCACAACTACGATGGAACGGATGTTTTTACCGATCACGGTATTCTTCTTATACATTTCAATTTTCCAACCGGCAGAAGAAGTTTCCGTCACGGCTGCATATCGTTTTGCTTTTGCATTCTTTATCGTAAGTGAAGCATCCTCTGTATCTCCGGTCCGGTACTCATATAATAATTGATCTTTTTGATTCCGTATCAACACACTGTATTCACTGTCAGAAAGCGTATTATAATTTGTAAAAAGCTTAGACGCAGGCAGTTCAAGATATAGAATTCCCAACATATCTACACTCTCTAATGATTGCATCTTTCTTACAGAGATCACTTTGTCACCTTTTTTTTGATAATACCATGCAATATCTTTTGTATTTGCGTCTTTGATCTGCCGGTACCAGTCTTCCTGCCTGATTTCATTGATCGAATCGATCGTTGTGTCATGTTTGATCTCATTATCATCAATATAAAGTGTGATACGGCTTAAATCATTATGAAAATATTTTAACGAAGATAACATCGGATCCAGAACCTTTGTATATTGCTCATATTTTTCATAAGTATTCTTATAGTCATAAGAGATCACCTGGGAAATCGTCTGGTTATATGCCAGATAATCCGACAGATTGTTATAGATCTTAATCTGGTTATCCATATTCGTGACAGCCTGTTTCAGATTTGTCTGCATATTTTTCTGTTCCCGTTCAAATAAAATATTTCTTGTCTGTGTATAACAAAAGAAACCTATTATTATCACCGGAATAATACCGACGATAAAATAGGTAAATAATAATTTATTCTGAAATTTTAAATTTTGAAAAATACGCTTACCATAGGAAACTATCTTCTTCATCCTGATCCCCTCTCCTATCCCTCTTCTCCTGTATTACGGAATTTCTGTGGACTGACTCCGTAAAATTCGCGAAAACTCTGACAAAAGTAAGAAACATTCGGATAACCTACCGCATAACTGATCTGTACAATCTTTTCATGCGTTTCTTCTAACATTTCTTTTGCTTTTTCCATACGATATGCTTTAATAAATTTGCTAAGATTCTGACCGGTTTCTTTCTTAAAGATATGACTTAAATAGCTCGGTGCCATATATACTTTCTGCGCTAACAGATCAACACCGATCTCTTCCGAATAATGCTCATAGATATAGTCCTTGACCGATTCGATCTCACGATGCAGCATCTGGGGATTCTGTCCAAATGTCTCTGACAAACGGTCCAGATTCTTTTCTAAGATTTCCATGACCGTGTCAAAACTTTCTGCACGATACAGACGGTCGATCTCATCATTTAA
>ERZ773188.3664-NODE-3664-length-12618-cov-3.631139_pt1 | contig 12618 bp, 10 predicted proteins | sample MGYA00581011_ERZ773188 | MGnify/ENA primary metagenome ERZ773188 (study PRJEB29015, sample SAMEA2737798) | human gut metagenome | biome: human gut; feature: human-associated habitat; material: faeces | place: China | collected 2012 ...
TTTCCTTTCGCGCGGGCCGCGGGCGATCACGACCCTGTTCGAGATCATCGCAGGACACGACCAGCCCGACAGCGGCATGGTCGAGTGGGGCGTGACGATCAACAGCGCCTACCTGCCGCTGAACAACTCCGATTTCTTCAACAACGAACTCTCCATCGTCGATTGGCTGGCCCAGTTCTCAGACGATACCAGCGAACTCTACCTGCGGGGATACCTGGGTAAGATGCTTTTCAGCGGCGAAGAGATTTACAAGAAGGTAAACGTCCTTTCGGGCGGCGAGAAGATGCGTTGCATGATCGCCCGGATGATGATCAAGCAGGCCAATACACTGCTGCTCGACTCGCCGACCAACCACCTCGACCTCGAATCGATTCAGGCATTCAACAATGCACTCGTTTCGTTCAAGGGAATCGTACTGATGACCTCGCACGACCACGAATTCATCAATACGGTAGCCAACCGCATTATCGAAATCACACCGAACGGCATGATCGATAAATATATGGAATACGACGACTACCTCTTCGACGAGCGGGTGCAGGAAAACCTGGAGAAGCTCTACAACCGGTAAGCTCCGAACTGTTTACAGACTCTATTCTTTCGTCTAAAACCCGTTTACCTAAAACTCAACGTTATGAAACCGACTCACGCTTGCGCTTCCCGGTTCCGGCATATCGGACTGTTATTGTGCAGTTTAACAGTCATTGAAACCTTACAGGCACAAACTCCGGAAGATTCGATTGCCTTAACCGGTGCGGCATGGAAGACGGTTGAAACAGACAATGGCCTGACGATCAAAAGTGTAGACCTGAGGTTGTTCGACTCCGACCAGCAAATCTATTGCGTGGAATTCAACCCGCAGTTGCACCGCCTGCAGCTCAAACAGGGGGAGAAGCGCGAGACGGTCAAACGGCTCGGTAAAAAGGAGGCTAACGCGGAGGTGGCGGTCAACGGCGGTTATTTTATCACGAAAACCAAACAGGCGATTGCCAACGATTTCACCAAAATCGACGGCGTTATCCTGACCGCCGGAGGCGGGTGGGGCAATGGTGCAATCGCTCTGGATAGTGCAGGAAGACTGCATTTCATCAAAAACCTGCCCGGTGTGGCTGCCGCCGATTCGCTCTGGCATACGCCCTATCCGAACGTGATGGGGGCCGGCCCGATGCTGATGTACGACAACGTTCAATTGATCCCGCTGAATTACGGCGATACCAAACGCCATCCGCGCACGGTGATCGGCATTCGCCCTGACGGTACCATTATATTGATGGTCGTGGACGGACGACAGGAAGGAGCGGACGGCATGTCTCCGGCCGAACTGGCATGGAGTTGCCGCATGCTGGACATGAGTTCGGCACTGAATCTGGACGGAGGCGGATCTTCGGCACTTTGGTCACGCAAGCACAGAGTCATCAACCGGCCTTCGGATAAAGTGGCTTTTATCCGCATTCCGCGTAAAGTGGGAAATGCCGTGCTAGTCGTTCCGGCAAACAGCGCAACGAATTGATAAAACAAGCGGAAATTCAACGGACGAGCGGAACGGAATCAAGGATCTGAAACGGAATCAGCACCCCGAAGCCATTGATATTGCGATCGACATTACGTTTCCTACACCGCCAGCCAGCCGAACAGCAACCACGCGACAATGAGCGTCACAACGATATTAAAGCACTGGGCGATCAGGAACGTAGCGATATAGCGCCGGTTTTCGGCCTTGAAAATATAACGGAAATCGGTTTCCAACCCGATGCAGACGAAAGCGACGGAGAACATCACCTCACGCAAGCCCTTGGCCAGAGAGCCGAGGGCTTTTGCCTGCCCCATATCGAAGCAGGTACTGAAAATTAGTGACGCCAGCATAAATCCTACGACGAATTTAGGGAAACGATCCCACAAGACACGGGGAGTGGGTTTCAGTTCTGTATTCGAAGTGCCCCGCACCGACCAATAGATCGAAATAATAAACGCTGCCACGCCCAGCAGGACATTCTGCGACGACTTGATAATGACGCTGTAAGTTTCTGCCGTTTCACCCAAAAACTTGCCGGCCGCAACCACGGCTCCGGTCGTATCGATAGTCCCGCCGAGCCACGCGCCCGCCACCTCCTGCGACAAACCCATCAACTTGGCCAGATAGGGCATCAGGTACATCATCGGAATAGCCACGATCAGCACGATCGACACGACGAACGACAGTTTTTTACTGTCTCCCTTGATCGCCCCGCAGGTGGCGATGGCAGCCGACACGCCGCAGATCGACACCGCACTCGACAGCATAACGCCCATCTCTTCGTCCACTTTCATTTTGCGGGCCAGCCAAAAGGTAAAGTACCACACGCTGAACACGACGACGATGCCCTGCAGAATACCGAAAAATCCGGCTTCCAAAATCTCACCGAACAGCACCGACGTACCCAGCAGCACCAGCCCGATCTTGATGTAGTATTCACTACGGACTGCGGGCGAAAGCCACGCGGGCAATCCCACGGTATTGCGGATCAGCAATCCGAGGGCCACTGAAAAGAAAACCGACTCGAATCCGGTGCGTTTGATCGCAGGGATACCCGAAAGCAACATACACAGGACTGACAGGACAAAAATCGCAACGAAAGCCGGAAGAAAACCCTTCAATCGTTCACCCAGCAACCGGACACCCAATGCGGAAACCAACAGGGCGACCACCAGCAGTCCGAGGATGGAGAGCCATGCTCCCACTGTATTCAGTTCCTTGGGAAACACGGGAATCAGTCCCGGAAGGACGATCACTGTCACGACAAGCAACAATCCCATCAGTGTAGCAATCCAGTCCTCGTTCTGGAACTGCCGGAAAAACGACTTACTCATATCCTGGTTTAAGCTTTGAATTAACAACCTGATTCATATCGTCGATGGACAAAACGAAATACCCCGCGAAAATAATAAAACCTGTCAAGGAAGCCACACAAGGGGTACTAAACGGGTAGAAAATACGTTTTTATGCGTACAGCAGCATCGGCACTTCCACGTACTTCAAGGATTTGTCGTATTTTTGCAGAGCTGTCGAATACCTAGTTTACGTTGCCCCATGATTAAAATCTTTATTCTCCTGCTCGCTCTGATCTCCATCCTGCAAGATCTGCTGATCCGGCACCGTCTGAAAAAAGCTTTTCCGGAACGGCCCTGGATACACCGGATTTATCTGGCTTCGTTCCTTCTCCTCGACACACTGATCGTCATCGCCCTGACCTGCTACCGGATGGCGCCCGATGCAACCTCGCCCCGCTACGTACAGATCATCCTGTGGGTTATCGCCATCTTTATGATGTCGATCGTCCCGAAATTGATATACCTGCTCTTTTCCTTGCTTGATTACCCGGCCAGCCGGGTGAAAAAACGGCGCGTGCATTGGTTTTCCGCTGCCGGACTGATCGTCGGGCTGTACTGCCTCGGCGTCATGATTTACGGGGCCACGCGCGGGCGCAATCATATCGAAGTCAAAGAGATCACGATCACGTCGGATAAACTGCCTGCTGCTTTCGACGGGTACCGAATCGTGATGTTTTCCGACCTGCATACGGGCAACTACGGACCGCACAACACGCTGATCAGGCGTATGACCGAAAAGATCAACGCCCTGGAAGTCGACCTGGTAGTCAACGGTGGAGACGTCGTAAACACGAACGCCCGTGAACTGAGCGGCAAAGACATGGCCGCCCTCGCATCGATCCGCTGCCGCGACGGGATCTATTCGGTTTTCGGCAACCACGATCTCGGATTCTACATGCGGGAACGCGCCGGTTTCGGCCCAGTCGAAAGCGTTAAATTATTGGAAGAAAAACAAGCCAGGATGGGATGGCACCTGCTGAACAACCAATCGGTAGCAATCCGACGGGGTGCGGACAGCATCACGGTCTCGGGAGTCAACTATCCGCAGGACGGTTTTCACAACGGACACGAGACCGGACTGGGAGGCTGCGATCTGGAGGCCACTTACCGCAACGTACCGGACAGCGCATTCAACATCCTGATCTCGCATACGCCCCAGAACTGGGATGCGGTCCGCGCGACAGGCAAAGCCGACCTTACGCTGTCGGGCCATGTCCACGCGATGCAGATGAAAATCCATGTCGGCAAGTGGGTCTGGTCCCCCGCCCAATGGATGTACCCGCGCTGGAGCGGACTGTACACGGAAGGCGACAAGCACCTCTACATCAACGATGGGATGGGATATGTGATCTATCCGATGCGCATCGGGACCTATCCCGAACTAACGCTCATCACACTGCGCAGCGCTAGTGCGCAATTTTCAGACCGATCACCCCGATAACGATCAGTCCGGCGGAGAAAAGACGCCAGAATCCGGCCGAATCACCGAACAGAAAAATTCCGACCAGCAGTGTCCCCACAGCACCGATCCCGGTCCACACCACATAAGCGGTGCCGATCGGGATGCTTCTTTGTGCGATATAGAGCAGGAACATGCTCAGCGCCATCGATACGACAGCCAGCAGTATCCCCCAGACCTTGACCTGCATGGTTTCCGAGAGTTTCAATCCCAGCGCCCAACCCATCTCGAACAGGCCGCCTAAAATCAGATAAATCCAAGCCATAACGTTAAATTATCGGCAAATGCCACAGAGAGGGCGAAGATAGCATTTTTCATTGGGAAAATTTATTTATATTTACGCTCAAATTTAAAAACCGCCTAATGAAACGACGCTTCAAAGTCGGACTGTTGCTGAAAATCGTCATCGCAATCGTTCTCGGCTTAACCTTTTCGACCTTCCTTCCGACGCCTGGCGTTCGCATTTTCGTCACCATCAACTCCATCTTCAGCAATTTCCTGAGCTTCTCCATTCCGCTGATTATTGTTGGCCTGGTGGCTCCGGGTATTGCCGACCTCGGATCCGGGGCGGGTAAACTGTTGGGCATTACGGCACTCGTCGCATATATCTCGACACTGTTTGCGGGTTTTTTCTCCTATTTCACCTGCCTGGCGACCTTCCCGTACCTGCTGCCGGGCGGCGGGGTACACGAGGTTTCAGCCGCCGGTACCGCCGCCGTGGAAGCGACCAACCCGCTGGCATCGATCACCAGTGCGACGATCCCTCCGTTTTTTACGATCGACATGCCGCCGTTTATGGACGTCGTTTCCGCATTGGTCTTCTCTTTCATTTTAGGCTTGGGGTTGGCCGCACTACCGGGACGTACGTTCAAGGATGCGCTCAATGAATTCGGGGAAGTGATCAACCTGCTGATCGGCAAAGTGATCGTACCGCTGCTACCGCTTTACATCTTCGGAATTTTCCTGAAAATGGGCGCCGAAGGACAGGCTGTGCAGGTAATGTCGCTGTTCCTGAAGGTGATCATCATCATCTTCGTCATGCACATCGCACTGCTGCTGATCCAGTATGCCATTGCCGGAGCGATCGCCAAGCGTAATCCGCTCAAGCTGCTGCGCATCATGCTGCCGGCCTATGCCACGGCTCTCGGTACGCAATCGTCCGCCGCTACCATTCCCGTATCGCTCCAACAAACGATCAAAATGGGTGTACATCCCGATCTGGCAGGTTTCGTGGTACCGCTTTGCGCAACGATCCATCTCTCGGGCAGCATCCTGAAAATCGTCGCCTGTGCATTGGCGATCATGTGGATGACACCCGACACATTCCCGATCACATTCGAATTGTATGCAGGCTTTATCTTCATGCTCGGCATCGCGATGGTAGCCGCTCCCGGCGTCCCGGGCGGAGCGATCATGGCGGCACTCGGACTGCTCGCATCGATTTTGGGTTTCAACGCCGAATTGCAGGCCCTGATGATTGCACTCTACATCACGATGGACAGCTTCGGCACCGCCGGCAATGTGACGGGCGGGGGAGCCATCGCCGTGATCATGGACAAGATTTACCGCAATATGTTGAAAAAAGGCGATGCCGAAACACCTAAAATCGCAGCCTAAAATATTTTACGGCGAATAACCGTTTATAAAATAACATCGACCTGCCGATAAACTGAACGTTCAAAAAGGAGTATCAACACAATGAGGCAAACAGGCATCCGCATCATCCTGCTCTGTACCGGCATACTCATGCTGGTATTGTCGGTGTTGCCTCACCACCACCACTGCGACGGTTCGATCCGGTTTTCGGTTGTAGAGCAATGCACCGAATGCCAGCAGGCGCCGGTTACCGCTTCGCACCATCATCCCGAAACGGACAATGACTGCGACCTGCGCCAGCTGTTCGTCATGTCGGGCCGTAACGACAGCGACCACCAGTTCTGCCTAGGCCATACGCATGACCTGCAACCGGCCGACGCTTTCGTTTTCACGCTTTTCTATTACGTATATCCTGATCTTTCACTATTACTCAGTGGCCACGGCAGCCCGGTAGATTACCGGCCGTTCGTTGCCGCTTTACACGGAGCCGAATCCCAAGGCCCCGCAGCCCTCCGCGCCCCTCCTGCATTCATCGCTTAAGCGCCGTTACAACCGAGTGTTGTACACGCGCCCGACGGGAAGTTGTACAATTTTGCACAGCTTCACCGGAGTAATTGTATAAGTCCCATTTACAATCGAAACAAGCGATGAACAAAATATTGATAGCATTAATCTCCGTCGCGCTCGTTACGGGCTGCACCGGAAAGCAAACTCCAAAGGACACGCACGACCATGAGGCGCACGAAGCGTGTCAATCTCACGACGATCACGACCATGCGGCAGAGGGACATAACCACGAAGCCGAAGGTCACGACCATGAAAGGGAGAACCTCGATCATCAACACGAAGGTAAGGCCGGACATCCCGCCGGAGAAATCGTCTTCACCAAAGAACAAGCTGCAGAAACGGATTTCGCACTTCACAAAGTCGAACCGACCACATTCTAGTTATTCCGGCCAGCGGACAAATCTTAGCCGCACAGGGAGACGAAGCGACCGTAGTCGCCACCGTCAGCGGAGTCGTATCGTTCTCTTCGAAAAAACTGTCCGAAGGCGCTTCGGTAAGCCGAGGCGAAAATCTTTTCTATATTTCGTCGAAGAATATCGCCGAAGGCGACTACACGGCCCGCACCCGGGCCGCCTTCGCACAGGCAAAAGCAGCTTACGAGAGGGCGGAGGAGCTCGTCAAAGACAAAATTATTTCGCAGTCCGAATACGAACAGGCCAAACTCAATTACCAAAACGCTAAAACGGCGCAGGAGGCCGTAGCGAACAAGACTACAGCGAAAGGCACGGGCGTAGGGGCGCCTATCGGTGGCTTTATCAAAAACATAGCTGTCAGCGAAGGGCAATTCGTCGAAGTCGGGCAGCTGCTGGCCACTATTTCGCAAAACCGCAGGCTGAAGCTCAAAGCCGAAGTTTCGCAACGCTATCACGGTGCACTACCGACCATCTCGAGTGCGAACTTCAAAACCTCATACGACGACAAAACCTATTCGCTCAAAGATCTGGGCGGACGGCTCGTGTCGGTCGGGAAAGCTTCGGACGGCGCATCGGCCTACATTCCTGTCACGTTCGAATTCGACAACAAAGGCGGGATCGTCTCGGGATCGTTCGTCGAGGTATTCCTGATCTCATCACCCAAACCGAACACGCTGACCGTTCCGGTCACGGCGCTGATCGAAGAACAGGGCAATTACTCGGTTTTCGTCCAGATCGACGAGGATGGATATCGCAAACAGGAAGTAAAACTGGGTGCCAGCGACGGAAAAAACATACAAATTCTTGCGGGCCTCGAACCGGGCGACAACGTCGTCAGCCGCGGAGCTTACCGAGTCAAGATGGCTTCGTTCTCGGGTGCCATTCCCCACGGACACCAGCACTAAACCGACACCGCCATGCTGAATAAAATAATCGACTTCTCATTACACAACCGATTGTTGGTAATGATTATGGGCGTATTGCTGCTCTTCGTGGGCGCATATACGGCCCGGCAGATGGAGGTGGATGTATTTCCCGACCTTAACGCCCCGACTGTGGTCGTGATGACCGAGGCGCCGGGTATGGCTTCCGAGGAGGTCGAGCGCACGGTGACTTTTCCGATTGAAACCGCCGTGAACGGAGCTACCGACGTACGCAGGGTGCGTTCATCGTCTACGACCGGATTTTCGGTCGTATGGGTGGAATTCGACTGGGGAACGGACATCTACAAAGCGCGCCAGATCGTCTCGGAAAAATTGGCCGCCGTCAACGCCACGCTACCCGACAACGTTGGGAATCCGACCCTCGGACCGCAGTCGTCGATCCTGGGCGAGCTGATGATCGTCGGCCTTACCTCGGACAGCACTTCACTGCAAGAGCTGCGAACCATCGCAGACTGGAACATCCGTCCGCGGCTGCTCTCCACCGGCGGCGTGGCGCAAGTCACCGTCATCGGCGGCGAAATCCGGGAATACCAGATTCTGCTCGACCCGATCCGCATGAAAAACTTCAACGTCTCGCTCGACGAGGTGATGAACGTCGTGAACGACCTGAGCCGCAACTCGAACGGAGGTGTGCTGAACCAGTACGGCAACGAATACATCATCCGGGGCATGCTTTCGACCACTTCGGCCGACGACATGGGAAAAGCCGTCGTTAAAACGGCAGGCGGCAACCCGATCCTGCTCGAGCATGTAGCCAACGTACGCACCGGGGCCAAAACCCCGAAAATGGGCGTTGCTTCCGAGCGTGGCAAACCGGCCGTCCTGATGACCGTCACCAAGCAACCCAGCACGAACTCACTGGAACTGACCGAACGGCTCGACAAAGCGATCGCCGAGATCCAGACACAGCTTCCGGCGGACATCCACTTGTCGACCGACAGTTTCCGTCAGGCCCGCTTTATCGAAGGATCGATCGACAACATCCGGAAAGCCCTGTTCGAAGGGGCGTTTTTTGTCGTGGTGGTATTGTTCTTCTTCCTGATGAACGTACGCACGACAGTCATCTCGCTGGTAGCACTGCCGCTCTCGTTGCTCGTATCGATTCTCGCGCTCAAACTGATGGGCTTTACCATCAACACGATGAGTCTCGGTGGTATGGCCATTGCCATCGGATCGCTGGTGGACGATGCGATCATCGACGTGGAGAACGTCTTCAAACGGCTCAAGGAGAATTTCCGGCTCCCGAAAGCCGAACGGCGTCCATCGCTGAACGTCGTATACGACGCATCAACCGAAATACGCACCTCGATCGTACATGCCACGATCATCACCATCGTCGCGTTCATTCCGCTCTTTTTCCTCAGCGGGATGGAAGGACGGATGCTTCGACCGTTGGGCATTTCGTTCATCGTAGCCCTTTTTGCATCGATGATCGTAGCGGTCACACTGACCCCCGTCATGTGCAGTTACCTGCTTACCGGAGACAAGGTGCTGCGTAAAAGCGAAAAAGAGCCGTTCCTGGCGCGCTGGCTGAAAAAGATTTACCGTCCGGCACTGGAATGGGTACTCGGCCACAAACGGGCCGTACTCGGCAGCACGGTAGGGCTGTTCGTCGTTTCGCTGATTATTTTCTTCAGCCTGGGACGCAGCTTCCTGCCCCCGTTCAACGAGGGGTCATTTACGATCAATGTCGCCACGATGCCCGGCATTTCTCTCGAAGAGTCCGATAAAGTGGGGCGCAACGTGGAAGAGATATTGTTGACCGTGCCTGAAATCCAGACGGTCGTACGCAAGACAGGCCGCGCCGAACTGGACGAACACGCGCTCGGCGTGAATGTGTCGGAGCTGGAAGCTCCATATATCCTGGCCAAGCGGTCAAAAGACGAATTTACGGCCGACGTGCGCCGAAAACTGAGCGTCCTGCACGGCGTAAATATCGAATTGGGACAACCGATTTCTCACCGTATCGACGCAATGCTCTCGGGTACGAAGGCCAATATTGCGATCAAACTTTTCGGCCCCGACCTGAATGAACTCTTCACGCTCGGCAACCGGATCAAAGGAGCCGTTTCCGGGGTGGAAGGCATCGCCGACCTGAATGTCGAGCAACAGGTAGAGCGCCCGCAGTTGCAGATCAAACCCAAGCGTGAAATGCTGGCGCGTTACGGCATCACACTGCCGGAATTTTCGGAATTCATCGAAGTGGCGCTGGCCGGCAGGGTAGTGTCCCAAGTGTACGACCAGGGACGTTCGTTCGACGTCACGGTCAAGATGAACGACAACAGCCGCAGTGAAATGGAGCGGATCGGAAATCTCACCATCGATGCAAACGGCCAGAAAATCCCGCTGAATTACATAGCTGAACTGGTTTCGTCATCGGGCCCCAATACCATCAACCGTGAAAACGCCCAACGCAAGATAGTCATTTCCGCGAACGTGGCCGGACGCGACCTGCGCGGAGTGGTGAACGACATCCAGAAGATCGTGAAAAACGACGTGCCGCTACCGGAAGGTTACCACATCGAATACGGCGGGCAGTTCGAGAGCGAACAGGCGGCTTCGCGCATTTTGCTCTTCACGTCGCTCATCTCGCTGCTGGTAATATTCCTGTTGCTGTTCCAGGAGTTCAAAAAGGTATCGATGGCCGGCATCATCATGCTCAACCTGCCGCTGGCGCTAATCGGCGGAATCTTCAGCCTGTGGATCACATCCGGTGAGATCAGTATTCCGGCCATTATCGGTTTCATTTCGCTGCTGGGTATCGCCACGCGAAACGGCATACTGCTTGTATCCCATTACAACCACCTGCGGGGTGAAGGAATGTCACTCCGTGAAAGCATCGTGCAGGGATCGCTCGACCGGCTGAATCCAATCCTGATGACCGCACTGAGCTCGGCCCTCGCACTCATTCCGCTGGCCCTGGGCGGTAACCTGGCCGGCAACGAAATTCAGAGCCCTTTGGCCAAAGTGATTCTCGGCGGCCTGCTCAGTTCGACACTGCTCAACGGGTTTATCATTCCAACCGTCTATCTGATTATCAACCGTAAACAAGAACAGGCATGAAACGTACGATCCTAATCATAACCGCGTGCCTCGCGAGCTTCGGTCCCCTGCGGGCGCAGGAGAGCATCGACGAAGTACTGCTGCTCGTAGAACAGGCATCAAAAGAGTTGCAGGCCCAGCGCAAACTGACCGAAGCCCAAAAACTCGAAGCCAAAACCGGTAACTCGCTGGAGAATCCGTCGGTAGAGTTCGAGAACCTTTGGCGCCGGCCGGTTCCGGGCAACAACTCCGAATTGACCGTCACGCAGCCGTTTGATTTTCCGGGAGCTTATGCAGCCCGTAATAAAATCGCGAAACTCAAAGCCTCTCTGTACGACAGCGAAGGTGCCGAGTTCCGCCAGCAATTACTGTTGCAGGCCAAAGAGCTCTGTATCGAAATCATCTACCTGCGGCAACAGCAGATTTTGCTCGGCGAACGACTGTCCAACGCACAACGCCTCTCGTCTGTATATAAACAAAAACTGGAGACCGGAGCCGCCAATATTTTGGAAACAAACAAGATCAGTGTTGAATTGATCGCAGCACAAACTGCAGCGAACCTGAATGCCACAACGTTAAAAGCCCGGCTGCAACAACTCTCGAACCTCGCAGGTGGAGAGCCGGTCAATTTCACAGCCACGGACTATCCGGCGGAATCAGAACTCCCCGAATATGCCACGCTCGAAACGCTCTACATGGAACAGAGCCCGGAATTGCAACGTTTGGCGGACGAGCACAGCGTCAACCTGAAAACGATTACGCTGAACAAGGCGCTCGCACTGCCCAAATTCGAAGTAGGGTACCGGCACAATTACGGACTCGAAGGACGCTTCAACGGTTTACTCGTCGGCATGTCGATCCCGATGTTCGAAAATAAAAATAAGGTGAAAGCCGCCCGGGCGCAAAGCTACTTTTCCGACACGAAGCTACAAAGCGCTAAACTGAACAGCGTTACGATTCTGAAGCAACTTTACGAACAGGCGCAAACCCTTCGCCAGTCGGCGGAATCCCTACAGGCAGTGCTCCGTAACCAGAATAACATCGAGTTACTGAACAAGGCCCTGGACGCAGGACAAATTTCCGTAATCGAATACTTCACAGAGGTAAGTACGCTGTATCAAAGCCGCGAGACGCTGCTGCAACTGGAGAAGGATTACCGCACCGCTACAGCCCAGATCTACCGCTACGAGCTGTAACTTCGCGATTCCCTATTATTCCAAAAAGAAGGCCGGAATTCCGGCCTTCTTTTGTTTTTAATCAAATTTTACCGTTGTTTGCAGGAATATGGAAATAAGGAGACGTAACGACCAAACAAAGCGTATCACAACCGTCTCCGCCGCCACCACCCGGGTTGATCGGGAAAGGTGGATCAGGATCCTCATAAGGTAAGCCGGTTACTGTCCACTCAATATGATACTGATCTGGAACGTCCGGACTTATTTTCAAACTGTTTACGTCTACATAAGAGTGAGAGGTTGCGCTACCGTTCAACACTTCAGAATAGGCATTTCCACTATATCCCAGCATAGTTATAAGAGTAGCAGAACCATACGTCGTACCTGAACCTCCGCCAAAATCAATATTGATGTTATGGACGGTGATATAGACATCGAGATAGAGAGGAATTGCAGGATTCAGACTGACATGGGCTTGCACCGTACCTCCTCCGGCATTGATTTGCAACAAACCCGCCACCCGCTGAACCGATTTGGTTGAAGACTGAATCAGG
>ERZ773188.3675-NODE-3675-length-12580-cov-3.558084_pt1 | contig 12580 bp, 10 predicted proteins | sample MGYA00581011_ERZ773188 | MGnify/ENA primary metagenome ERZ773188 (study PRJEB29015, sample SAMEA2737798) | human gut metagenome | biome: human gut; feature: human-associated habitat; material: faeces | place: China | collected 2012 ...
TACATCGCGGTCTGTGAAGCAGGAGCCGTCCTCACGCATGGCGGAGCTGCGGTACAGGATCTCATAAGGAAGCTTGCCGTCCGGGCGCTTGGTGGGGTACTGCTGCGCCACACGCCTGTCCACATCCTTTTCGGTGTAGCCCACCTTCAGCAGGCCGTCATAATCCGGATTTAAGTCCCGATAGGCATAGATCATCGGATGGACTGCCGGACGTTGGGGGAAGAAATCCATTTGCGGCATTAGTCCTCACCTCCGGTCAAGTCCATCGGCTTTATCATAGATTCGATGAAAGCAACTTCTTCATCGGAAAGGCCGTACTTGGCATAAAGCTCGGCATCAGTCCAAGGTTTGGAGAAGTCTTGCATAGGGACAAATGTAAAAGATGTGCGAGATATATGAATAGAAGAAACTGCTTGCAAAATTAAGAAACGCACAAAAGTTGTCTTAATGTACCCCAAAAGATTCTCGCACACAGTCGGATCGTTGTACTTTCCAATGACGATATAGGAATTGGTACAAACTTCGTTAGGCAGCAAAACACGCATTGATGAAGTTAACACACGAAATTTTCCGTCACGTCCCGGCTCGCCAGCATGCTCAGCTCCAATTTGGCTAACCATGACTTTGTATTTATCAAGGTAGTCTATATTGTTTAGGATTTCTTGCTTTGCAATATATCCGGTTCCTTTGCTTGTAAATAGCTTAATGCTACATTCTACGGATTGATTTTCTTTTCCGGTAACTTTAGTTGGAATAGCAAACGGACTTATCGGACTAACAATGTCCTTGAGAAACTGGGAAGTCTTTGCACGAACTTTTCTAATAATATCCACTGCCGAATTGTAGCGCACAACGACCGGAAATTCCGAAAGGCTACGAGTTTCGGTTGTAACAGAATTACCGTTGATATTTGTAAATTGACATAGTCCAGCAGAGTCACGTTCACGCAAGAAATAACACACGCCGCCGCTGATGCTATTTTGTGGAAAACAGTCTTTTGCATTATTGTAGTCAACCAAGTGTGTCAGGTGTTCGTCCTCCATCATTGACTGCCGAAAGCCGTCAAGCCCAAGTCCTCCAGCAAACCAGCGAGATGGAATTATCATACATAAAAAGCGTGGGTTGAGTTTTTTTGCTTGCTCAACAAATAGATTATATATTGGCTTTGCCTGTTTGCTGACATTTGTTGTATCGCCCGATACAGTATTTAATTGATACGGCGGGTTACTGATGATCACATCGAACTTCATCTTAAAAATATCCTCCGGCTTGGTGGTATGGATCAGCTCATAGGCGTGGGTCTCCAGCATTTTGTCTCGGTCATACTGGCTCTGTGCTGCGCCGCAAAAGACGCATTTCCCGTTTTTCCAGCGGTGGGGGATCCGCTTGTAGCGGATGTTGCCCTCCGCATCGTCAAAGCGGGACACCGAATACACGCTGTTGGGGTACTTGCTGCAATACACACCGCGTCGGGAGAGCAGGCTGGTCAGCTCGGTGATAGCGATGCCGTAAAGCTGGTGATGAAAGATGTGATCGATACGCTGCTGCAGGTCGGGAAGGATCGGCTCCAATCCGGTCAGCAGCCGCTTGGCGATCTCCCGCAGAAAGACACCGCTTTTGCAGGCGGGGTCCAAAAACTTGGTATTGGGGTCCGAAAACAGCTCCTGCGGGAGCATATCGAGCATGGCGTTTGCCACCTCCGGCGGCGTGAACACCTCATCGTTGGACAGATTGGCAAGGCAGGACAACACATCCGGATTATAGATGCCGGAATAAAAATCATTGCTCATTTTCCCATACCCTCCTGTAGTGCGTCACATATTTCTTGAGAAACTCACCCTCGTCGCTGGGCATCTCGGCAGGTTCGTCCGCGTCGAACAGGGTCATCTGCTTCTCCCGCTTTTTGTGCTTTTTCTTGCCGAACAGATCACGGCCCTCGTCATCCCCCTGCATCAGCCCAGAAAAGGTGTAGTCGCTGCGCTGGATCTGATAACCGGTCACAAACGCCCATTCGGAGAACACAATGGGCTCCTCGGTGTCCTGCCGGTTTTCGTCCACGCACATCAGGCTCAGGGCGTTGCCGCAGACGATGTTGCGGGACAGAATAAACCGAACCGAGCGGCGGCAGTCCTCGCTGACTTCCTTTTTGCAGACGGCCTTGTACTCCTTGTCCCACATCCGATAAAGCCGCTCCCGGCAGGCCTCGCAGTTGTCCTGCAGAATATCCACACCGTAAAGGCTGCTGACAGCGAGAACGGAGTATTTTTCATAGTCCATCGGGAACTTCCTGTATTTCTTTTTTACGACCGCCAGCTTGCGGGATAATATTTCGGCGAGAAAATTCCCATCGCCGCAGGCAGGCTCCAGAAAGCGGCTGTCGATGCGCTCTGTCTCGGTTTTCACGAGGTCGCACATCGCCTTTACCTCCCGCTCGGCGGTAAATACCTCGCCGTGATCCGCCACCCGCTGTTTGGATTTCACTTGCTTTGCCACGCTTTTGATCCCCCCCGGAAACATAATCCCGATTATGTTGTAGTTCCATTTTGATAGCGGTATATCTATACATATTGAATTGTAGCATTAAACCACAAAAAAGTAAAGAAAGCATCGACGAAAAGCGTGAAAACCATAAAATTGTCTAATTTTGAGCACAACAAGAAAGCCTTTCCGACGCACTTTTTGAAGCGATAAGAGAAGGCTTGTTTTTCCATACCATTTTTGGCCTGTCCGATTTGTGACAGGCCTTTTTTGCTGCGCTGTTTACAACATAATCGGGATTCTGTTGCTTATAAAATCAGGTGCATATTTTCCATGCGGCGGCGGTGCTCCGTGCCGGTGGAAATGATATAGATACGGGTCGTATCAATGCTTGAGTGACCGAGAATGTCGGCCAGCTTAGCGATGTCCTTTTCGATGCCGTAAAACACCCGGGCGAACAGGTGTCGCAGGTTATGGGGAAACACTTTTTGAGGGTTGACATCTGCCTCCGCGCATAGCGCTTTCATTTCCCGCCACAGATTCGTCCGATTGATCGGCTTGCCCGTGCGTGTCACGAAGATCGTTCCGCTTCTGATTCCATGCTCCGCTGCATAGCGGAGCAGTTTTTGTCTCAGCGCCTTTACGAGAAAAACCGTCCGGGTTTTCGCCTTGCAGCTTACCGCCGCCTCGCCGCACCGTGCTGCCTCAACGGTGATAAATTGCAGCTCACTGACCCGAATGCCGGTGCCGCAGACGGTCTGTAAAATCAGACAGAGCCGTTCATTGTGCTTTCGTTCCGCCGCCCGGCAGAGCCGTGTGTATTCCGCTTTTGTCAGTTCCTTTTCTTCGGGGCAGTAAACCTGCTGCTGCAATTTCAGCGTTTTTACCTTCAGGTCGTGCCAGCCGAGAAATGTGAACAGGCAGTTGATACCGGCAAGCATGGAATTTACGCTCCGCACGGCGTAGATTTCTTGCAGGTGCTTTTTGTACGCGATCACGGTTTCTTTTGTAATTTCTCCATTCTGTGCGTATGCCGCAAAGGTGCTGACATCCCGAATATATTTTTCGACTGTTGCGGTACTCCTCTCCTCTAAAATGAGATGTTCCTTAAATTCGGCAATTCTCTCTGCCGTAACAGCTCGTCCTTTCATCGTATTTACCTCCGGGTTTTTTTAATATTCTACCCGAAAAGGATGAAAACAAAATTGTCACCGATTATTGTAAGAAAATCGGTGACAAGAATTGAATCTATGGATTTTTGTTCAGCTGTTTTCTCAATGCCTTTGTAGGGTGCGTCGAGTCGCCGACCCCTACAAAGTGAATAGCCGCAAGCTACCGCAAAACCCGCAGGCGGATAATATCCGCCCCTACACGGTTCAATATACGTTAGCCGCTGTGTTTTGCGGGCGAACAAAGTTCGTCACTACGGTTTACTTCTTGAAACGGCTCGCCAAATTTCAATCTGTCGTGAGCACCGACAGATTATTATATCGGTGCGGTGTCCGATCCTTTTCAATCTCCGAAAAATCTGATAATATAAAAACATAAATCAGTGCGTTACCTAAAGCACCTTTTTGTTGTCTTTAAGAGTGAGCGGATGTCGTTGGAGAGGAGGTAATTATGGAGGACAAACTGCTTATTGACGGCTTGTTCGCCCGCGACGAGAGGAGCGTGGCGCGGCTCGAGGAAAAATATTCGAGCTACTGTTATACCGTGGCCTATGCCGTTGTGCGCTGCCGCGAGGACGCGCAGGAGTGCGTCGGCGACGCCATGCTCGGCGCGTGGAATTCTATTCCGCCGAACAGGCCGGAGAATCTCGGAGCATATGTCGGCAGGATAGCGAGAAACTCGGCGCTGAATATGCTCAAAGCCCGCCGCTCCAAAAAGCGCGGCGAAAAGAATGTCGCCCTTGCTCTCGATGAGCTGTCGGAGTGTATACCGAGTGCCGAGAATACCGAGCAGCAGGCGGACACCGTTCTGCTGCGCGAGGCGGTGAACGGATTTTTGGACTCTCTCGAGCGGGAGAGGCGAATAGTTTTTATTCAGCGCTACTGGTATATGCTCGGCATATCGGAGATAGCCGCCGAGCGCGGAATGACCGAGGGCGCGGTAAAAATGTCGCTCAAGCGAACAAGGGACAGCTTAAAGATTTTTCTCGAAAAGGAGGGCTTTACGGTATGAAAAAAGAAGATTTATTGAAGGCCGTAGGCGGCGCTGACGACAGGTTTATAGCCGAGGCCGCGCCGAAAAAAATAAATTTTAAGAACAGAGCGCCGCGCTATCCCATGCGCTTGATGACGGCGGCAGCGTGCCTCTGCATAGTCGCGGCGGTGTTCTTCGGCTATTGGCTGATAAGCCCCGCCAGACTGCAAAAGATATCACTCGGCACAGTGGGCTTTTCCGGCGAGGGAGCCGGCGCTCACACGCCTGTTGTGCGCGACATAAACGAATACACGACGGGAAACCCGTGGAGCGCGGAGATGAAGCTGAAGCGTCTGCCCGTCTACAAAAACACGCAGTCGCTAAGCTATGACGAGCTGCTCTCGACCGTGCGCAAAACTGCCGAAAAATCAGGCGCGCAGATAAAGTCGGTGACGCAGGAGAATCTCCCGGAATGCGAGTGGGTAGTCAGCGAAAATTCGCTCTACGCCGTCAGAGCCGAGACGGACATCGGGACGGTTTCCGCATATGTGACGGGCGATGTAAATATAGTCTTTTACGAGCCCGTCGCCGGCGAGGGTACAGGGCGCGAGGCGGCCGAATATTTCCTCGGGAAGTACTCCGCGGTCACAGGTTTCAAAGATCCCGTGCTCTGCGTCATTCGGTACTTTGATACGAACGGCGAAGAGCGCTCGGAATACCGATGCTATGACAACGCGAGCGCCGCGCTCAAGCGGGTGGAGAACTATAATTTCGAGAGCGTGTATTTTGACATAAACGAAAACGACGAGCTTGAGTCAATAAGAATAAGCTCCGTTGACGGAGCAAAAAAGCTCGGGGACTATCCGGCGATATCGCTCGGGGAGGCGGAGAAATTGCTGCTCGACGGAAAATATATCTCCGGCTCGGCGGACGGGATAAAGGACGGCAGGGTGACGCGCGAGAAAATAAAAAAGACCGAGCTCGTCTATTCGACCGACGCTATGGACAGCTGCTTCGTGCCGTATTACAGATTCTATGTTGAACTGGATCACTCGCCCGTTCCCGGTCTCAAATGCTACGGTGAGTTCGATGTTCCCGCGATAAAAGGAGAGTATATCTCCGAATAAGCAAATATTTTCGGGGCTGTCCTCAGGGCAGCTCTGTTTTTTTATAATTTGTTTATTGGCTTGCGCGTCAAAAGGTGCTACAATTATATATCGATACAGCGAAGCGTTCGCGGAATGACTTCGCAAAAAATTCCCGAAAAAGCCGGAGACGGCGGGAGGAGTAGACGATGAAAAAAATAACAAACGGCAAAATCTTCGCCCTGTGCCTCGGAGATTTTGCGAGAGGACTCATCAACGGTATAATCACAACGTACCTGCTGACGTTCTTCATCCCCACGAACTCGAACACCACATTGCCGCAGTTCTTTGCGAAAGCCGCGCTGACCATGGCAATAATCCGCGGAATCGGCACCGTTATAGACGCCGTCACCGACCCGTGGGTCGCAAGCCTTTCGGACAACAGCAAGGCAAAGAGCGGCAGACGCATATCCTTTATGCGCTGGTCGGCCATACCCTACGGTCTGTTCTGCCTGCTTATCTTTTTCCCGCCCGTGTCGGGCTCGAGCATTATAAACGCCATATGGGTCGGCGTGATGCTCGCCCTCTATTACCTGTTCTCAACGCTCTATAATATCCCCTACAGCGCGCTGCAGGCCGAGGTCGTCGCGGAGCCGCGCAAGAGAGTTTTCCTCTATTCGATAGTGAGCCTGCTCTATGTCGTATCGTCGGCTATGGTGTTCTGCACCTCGATGATAAAGAGCTTGCTCATGGGAAACGGCGTCCCCGAGATATGGGCGCTTCGCATACCGTTCATCGTGTTCTGCGTGCTCGGCGGAATATCGGCGCTCATCCCGTCGTTCGTCATAAAGGAGAAGGACTATGTCGAGCCCAAGGAGTATCACCAGTCCATCTGGGGCGCTTTAAAGGCTACGGTCTCCTATCCGAACTTCGCCATAATCACAGTGGGATATCTCATTATGTGGATAGCGTTCACCTTCTTCAACACCGCCGAGGTCTATTACATAACTAATCTGCTGGGTCTCGGCGACGAATGGGTGACCTACGTCTCGGTCATCTCGATAGGAGTCGGCATAATGACCTATCCGCTCGTCAATATCCTGGCGCGCAAGGTCGGCAAAAAGCCGCTGCTGCTCGGCGCGTGCATAACCTATGTTCTGCTCTACTGCGCCATTTTCAACTACAAGCTCGTTATCGGCGCGATAGGCGCGAAGCCGTTTGCGATACTCATCGGCCTCGTCATAGCCATGCCGATAGCGATAACCAATATTATCCCCGCGTCTATTTTCGCGGATCTCGCGCAGTACGACTCGATAAAGACCGGTCAGAACAGAGCCGGTATGTTCTTCGCCGCGCGTAACTTTGCCAACAAGATGTGCCAGTCGATAGTCGTTATCGCGTGTTCGCTCCTGCTCGGCATGGGCGCGGACGGCACGGGCGCCGCAACGAGCAAGGGCGTTCGCAACACGGCGCTTGTGGCGATGATATTCGTCGCGGTGTCGGTCGTTGTCTATGTCTTCTATAACGACAAGGAGATAAGCGCCGCGATAAAGGCGCACAACGAGGCGCAGGAAAAAGAGAGCAAAAAAGCCTGATTTCGGCGCAAAGCAAGCAAACATAAAATCAACCGCCCCCGATCGGAGGCGGTTTTGTGTTTTATTTTATCTTTAATTCGGCAGCTGCTCGAGCGAGCGGAATTCATAGCCCTGATTTCGCGCCCAGTCGATTATATCGGCGAGGGCGGCTGCATTGTCGGGCGAGACGGAGTGGAGCAGTATGACTGCGCCCGGATGCAGGCGCGAGGTCACCGTGTCGAAAGCGTACTGCTTGCCCTTTGTGTCGTTGACATCCCAATCGGCGTAGGCGACCGACCAGAACACCGATTTATATCCGAGCGAGGAGACGAGGTCGAGCGACGACGCGGAATAAGAGCCCATAGGGAAGCGGAAATACGGCGAGGAATAGCCGAATTTTTCGCGCAGGTAGTTGTCGCAGTTCTCTATCTCCGCCGCCATCTTCTCGCGGCTTATCTTCGAAAAATCCGGGTGGGTAGTCGAGTGGTTTCCGACTATGTGCCCCTCCTTTATCATTCTTGCGGTGAGTCCGGGCTCGGCCTTGATATTCGAAAGCGTGCAGAAAAACGCGGCAGGCACTTTCTTCTGCTTCAGTGTATCGAGCACGCTCGAGGTGTACCCGTTCTCCCAGCCGCAGTCGAAGGTGAGATAGAGCACCTTTTCTTTAGTCTTTGTGTCTATCGAGACGGCGTTAAAGCCGTTAGAGTCAAAATATTTCTGGGCGTTCGTCGAGTTCTGATGCGGCACGCCGTTTTTCGATACGCCGAAGCTGTATCCCACGGTAGCGGTCGAGAGTCCGCGCGTGTTCTGCGGGTCGGATACGGTGAACTTCGCTTTCGGCAGAGGGGAGAACCCCGTATAAGTGCCGGTGTTCGGGTCAAGCTTGCCCTTCTCCGTCCTGCGCTGCGGCGCTGTCACGCGCTCCGCGGCGGCGGTAGTTTTTGGTGCCTCGGTCGTCTGTACAGGCTCGGTCGTCGTCTCGCCGCGAGTCTCCCCCGTCACGGGTGCATTGCCCTGAGTGGTGTCATCATCGACTATCTTCGTTTTGCACGCGCACAGCGAAAGCAAAAGCGTCAGCGCGAGCGCAAGGCTTAAAAATCTTCGTCTCTTCATTTAACACAGTCCTTTCACAGATATTCGTGATTATTGTGTGCCGAAAAAGGCGATTTTAAAAGGCTGATGATATCAGACTTCAAAAAACATTTTATGTTTGCGCTATACCAATTTACATTATATCACAATAACCAATAAAATCAATCGGGAATCCCCAAAATTCGCTTTCTTTAGGGGGAGCGGTGCATTGACACCGGGCGGGCGATAATATATAATTAAGTGTATTTGATTTTTCGGAGGTGCGTTTAAGTATGGTCAGAGCAATTGTGGGTGCCAACTGGGGCGACGAAGGTAAAGGTAAAATTACCGATATGTTCGCGGCTCAGGCGGATATGGTCGTGCGTTTCCAGGGCGGCGCCAATGCGGGACATACGATAATCAACGACTACGGCAAGTTCGCGCTCCATCTTCTGCCGTCAGGCGTGTGTCAGCCCGGCACGGTCAACATCATAGGCAACGGCGTGGCTCTCGATATCGAGAAGCTCGTCAAAGAGATAGAGCACGTCACTTCGGCAGGCGTGCCGCAGCCCAATATCCTCGTTTCCGAGCGTGCGCAAATCATGATGCCTTATCATGTTATGCTCGACACCTATGAGGAGGAACGCCTCAAGGATAAAAAATTCGGCTCGACAAAGAGCGGCATAGCTCCGTTTTATTCGGACAAGTATGCGAAGATAGGCTTCCAGGTCTGCGAGCTGTTTGACGACGAGTATCTCAAAGAAAAGCTCGAGAGAGTCTGCGAAGTAAAGAATCTTCTGCTCGAGCACGTCTATCACAAGCCTGCGCTTGACGTTGACGAGCTGTTCGAGTATATGTTAAAGCTCCGCGAGCTTGTCAGACCCTATGTCGCGGACACCGGCAAAATTATCCGTCAGGCCGTCAGGGACGGCAAGAACATCCTGCTCGAGGGTCAGTTAGGCTCTCTGAAGGATCCCGATTTCGGCATCTATCCCATGGTCACATCGTCGTCTACCCTCGCGGGCTTCGGCGCTGTCGGCGCAGGCATCGCGCCCTATGAGATAAAGGAAATAATGACCGTCACCAAGGCGTATTCGAGCGCCGTGGGAGCGGGAGAGTTCGTCAGCGAGATTTTCGGCGAAGAGGCGGACAAGATGAGAACCCACGGCGGCGACGCCGGAGAATACGGAGCGACGACCGGCAGACCGCGCCGCATGGGCTGGTTTGACTGCGTCGCTACCCGCTACGGCTGCGAGGCTCAGGGCGCAACCGCAGTAGCGCTCACAGCTCTCGACTGCCTGTCCTATCTCGACGAGATAAAGCTCTGCGTCGGCTATGAGATAGACGGCGAGGTTACAAAGGATTTCCCCGTTACCCCGCTGCTTAAAAAGGCAAAGCCCGTCTATGCCACACTGCCCGGATTCAAGTGCGATATCCGCGGCATAAGAGATTTTGACAAGCTTCCCAAGGAGGCCCGCGACTATGTTCTCTTTATCGAGAAGGAGATAGGCGTGCCGATTAAGCTCGTCTCCAACGGACCGAGAAGAGAAGAAATAATAGTCAGATAAAAAGGGTGATATAATGCAGGACGACCATGAAAAAGTGCTTGTGCTCGATTTCGGCGGTCAGTACAATCAGCTCATCGCGCGCCGCGTGCGTGAGCACAATGTCTATGCCGAGATAAAACCGTACAGCCGCATAACCGTCGAAGAGATAAAGTCGGCGGGCTATGTCGGAATAATATTTACAGGCGGACCGAACAGCGTCTATGACGCCGCTTCGCCACACTTTTCGCCCGAGATACTCGACGCGGGTATCCCCGTGCTCGGCATCTGCTACGGCGCTCAGCTCATAGCATATATGGCGGGCGGCACGGTTAAGACGAGCGGCTCAAAGAGCGAATACGGCAAGATAGCCATGACCCGCAGCAAGGACAGCCGTCTGCTCGGGAACATCCCCGAGGATACGAGCGTCTGCTGGATGAGCCATACCGACTATATAAGCGCTCTGCCCGAGGGCTATAGGGTGACAGCCGTCACGCGCGACTGCCCGTGCGCCGCGATGGAAAACGACGAAAAGAAAATCTACGCCGTTCAGTTCCATCCCGAGGTCATGCACACGCAGTACGGCGAGGAAATATTCAAAACTTTTCTCTTTGATATCTGCTCCTGCAAGGGCGATTGGGTCATGTCGAGCTTCGTCGACGAGCAGGTAAAGAGCCTGCGCGAGAAGATAGGCGACAAGACGGTGCTCTGCGCCATGTCCGGCGGAGTGGACAGCTCCGTTGCGGCAGTGCTGCTGCACAGGGCGGTCGGCAAGCAGCTGACCTGCGTCTTCGTCGACCACGGTCTGCTCAGAAAGAACGAGGGCGACGAAGTTGAGCATATATTCCGCGAGCGCTTTGACATGAAGCTCGTCAGAGTCAACGCACAGGAGCGTTTTCTTAATAAGCTTGCGGGCGTAAGCGAGCCCGAGAAGAAAAGAAAGATTATAGGCGAGGAGTTTATCCGCGTCTTTGAAGACGAGAGCAAGAAGCTCGGCAGGATGAATTTCTTCGTTCAGGGCACAATATATCCCGATGTTATCGAGAGCGGAGCGGGCGACGCGGCGGTTATCAAGAGTCACCACAATGTCGGCGGACTGCCCGACCACATCGATTTTGACGAGCTCATAGAGCCTCTGCGCGACCTGTTCAAGGACGAGGTGCGCAAGGTAGGACTCGAGCTCGGAATACCCGAGGACCTTGTATGGCGTCAGCCGTTCCCCGGCCCCGGACTTGCCGTGCGTATCCTCGGCGACATAACGGAGGAGAAGTTAAGCATCCTCAAGGATGCGGACGCCATCTTCCGCGAGGAGATCAAGCTCGCCGGCATCGACCGCGACATCAACCAGTATTTCGCGGTGCTCACCAACGTCCACAGCGTCGGCGTCATGGGCGACGCGAGAACTTACGACAGCCTCATCGCGCTTCGCGCGGTGACTACCGACGACTTTATGACGGCGGACTGGGCACGAATCCCGTTCGAGGTGCTTGCAAAGGTCTCGAACCGAATCACCAACGAGGTCAAGGGAGTCAACCGCGTAGTCTACGATATTACAACAAAGCCCCCGGCAACGGTGGAATGGGAATAAATTCATAAGGAGAGAATTTCATGAGCAGCAATGTGCGTCCCGAGTCCATGGAAAGAATAACCACATCCGAGCTTGCAAATAAATTTATCGAAGAGCAGGTCGCAGCCGTGCGCGAGCAGGTAGGCGACAAAAAAGTTCTTTTAGCGCTGTCCGGCGGCGTTGACTCGTCCGTAGTCGCGGCGCTGCTTATCCGCGCGATAGGCAAGCAGTTGGTCTGCGTCCACGTCAACCACGGACTTATGCGCAAGGGAGAGAGCGAGCAGGTCATCGAGGTTTTCAGAAACCAGATGGACGCGAACCTTGTCTATATAGACGCTGCCGACCGCTTCCTTGATCTCCTTGCCGGAGTCAGCGACCCTGAGCAGAAGAGAAAGATAATCGGCGGCGAGTTCATCAAGGTCTTTGACGAAGAGGCGTCGAAGCTTGAGGGCATCGAGTTCCTTGCACAGGGAACGATATATCCCGACATCCTCGAATCCCACGGCGTAAAGGCTCACCACAACGTCGGCGGTCTGCCGGAGGACATGAAAATGGAGCTTGTCGAGCCCGTAAAGCTGCTCTTCAAAGATGAGGTCCGCGTTGTCGGCGAGGCGCTCGGCCTGCCGCACAGCATGGTCTACCGTCAGCCGTTCCCGGGCCCCGGACTCGGAGTGCGCTGCCTCGGCGCGATAACGAGAGACCGCCTGAACGCCCTGAGAGAGGCGGATGCCATACTCAGAGAGGAATTCGACAAGAACGGGCTCGCGGGCAAGGTCTGGCAGTATTTTATCGCCGTGCCCGACTTCAAGAGCGTCGGCGTGCGCGACGGCAAGCGCTATGAGGGCTGGCCGGCAATCATCCGCGCGGTAAACACCACCGACGCCATGACCGCCACAATAGAGGGGATACCCTATCCCCTCCTGCACCATATCACCGACCGCATTACCCACGAGGTCGAAGGCATCAACCGTGTCGTAATGGACCTCACCCCCAAGCCGATCGGAACGATTGAGTGGGAGTAATGCCCGAAAGGCTGCAAAGCCTTGAAAATGCTGGACTTTTGGGTTACGGAATTGCCCCGTGACAACAAAATGACAACATTTTAGATTATCCAAGAAT
>ERZ773188.3679-NODE-3679-length-12569-cov-3.148474_pt1 | contig 12569 bp, 13 predicted proteins | sample MGYA00581011_ERZ773188 | MGnify/ENA primary metagenome ERZ773188 (study PRJEB29015, sample SAMEA2737798) | human gut metagenome | biome: human gut; feature: human-associated habitat; material: faeces | place: China | collected 2012 ...
AAAAAGGCTGCCGTATAAAACAGCAGCCTGAGAGTGTAAAAAAATCTCTGAAATAGTGGAACGTCAAGGACACCCACTGTATCTGATATTTAATTAAAGTGAAGCTAGAAGATCGCTCATTGCGTAAAGTCCTGCCGGCTTTCCACAAAGGAAAACGCCTGCATTCACTGCACCCACAGCGAAAACCTGCTTTGAATGAGCTTCGTGCTTGAGGGAGATGACTTCATCTCTGCCTGCAAAGATTATCTCATGCTCGCCAACAATAGTGCCGCCACGGACAGAGTGCATACCGATCTCGGTCTTTTCTCTCTTTGCTCTTACAGAATGACGATCGTAAACATAGTGATACTTGTTGTCAAGCTCCTCGTTTATTGCATCTGCAAGCATGATAGCAGTGCCTGACGGAGCGTCTATCTTCTGGTTATGGTGCTTCTCGATTATCTCGATATCATACTGACCGCCAAGAACTTTTGCGGCAGTTTTTGCAAGATTTGCAAGAAGATTGATACCAAGGGTCATGTTGAATGTGAAGAAAACAGGTATCTGCTCGGAAGCCTTGTGTATCTTCGCTGTATCCTCTTCTGTATAGCCTGTGGTAGCTATTACAAGGGCAGTGCCGTTTGAAAGGCAATAGCTGAGAAGTCCATCAAGTGCGGAAGGGTGTGAGAAGTCGATTATTACATCAGGCTTTTCAGGCAGGTCGGCAGGCTCTTTTACTACAGGGAAGTCTGCATAAGCCTCGCCAAATTTGTCGATACCTGCGCTTACTGTGCAGTCGTCACGCTCTGATATAACATCATATATGAACCTGCCCATTTTTCCGCAGGCGCCACATATTGCGATCTTAGTCATTTATATCATTCCTTTTCTTTTTGATTTGTAGATAAACGTAAGTGATAACGTCAAAGACAGCGTTTGGGCTGTCGGGGACGCCAACCCTTACATTAGTACAATTTTATAATGGTAAACATAAAGGGCGAATTTCTCCGCCCTTTGTATTTTTTACTTGATAAGTCCGAGAGCGTTCATTGACGCTTTCAGCTTTTCTATCTTATCATCGCTCATTCTTACAAGCGGCAGACGGCACTCGCCGACCTCAAAGCCCATAAGGTTAAGAGCTTCCTTGACAGGGATAGGGTTTACGTCGCTGAAAAGTGCCTTTGCAAAACTAAGGGTCTTGAATACCTTTTCTCTTGCTTCCTCGTACTTTCCATCAAGGCAGAGCTGTGTGATCTCATGTGTTTCAAATGGCATACAGTTGGAAAGAACTGAAATAACACCCTTTCCGCCCAGAGCCATGATAGGAACGATCTGATCGTCGTTGCCTGAATAGATATCAAGGTCATCGCCGCAGAGAGCTGCCACCTGTGTTATCTGGCTGATGTTTCCGCTTGCTGCCTTGATAGCAACGATATTGTCTATCTTTGCAAGCTCACGGCAGGTCTCAGGAAGAATGTTCACACCTGTTCTTGACGGTACGTTGTAAAGAATGATAGGCAGTGTAACAGCCTTTGCGATAGCGGAGAAGTGTGCGATAAGTCCTGCCTGTGAAGTCTTATTATAATAAGGTGTAACACAAAGCAGAGCGTCAGCACCAAGCTCCTCAGCCTTCTTAGAAAGGTTTACGGCATACTCTGTATGGTTTGAGCCTGTGCCTGCGATAACAGGAATTCTGTGATTTGTCTTTTCAACAGCATAGCGGATACACTCGATATGCTCCTCGTCTGTCATGGTAGCACTTTCGCCGCAGATTATGATAGCGTCTGTGCCGTTATCGATGTTGAAATCGATAAGCTCGCCCAGCTTGTCAAAATTGATAGAGCCGTCAGCGTTCATAGGTGTAACGATAGCAACGCCTGCACCTGTGAAAATAGTCTTTTTCATAAACAGCACTCCTTTCGTGCGTATATATGTGTTATATTAGTCAAAATAGCCCTTTGCTGCAAGAAGCTCAGCCAGCAGAACTGCTCCGCCTGCCGCACCTCTCAGTGTATTGTGTGAAAGGCAAACGAACTTATAGTCATACTGTGAATCTTCTCTCAGTCTGCCTATAGAAACTGCCATGCCGCCCTCAAGGTTTCTGTCGAGCTTAGCCTGTGGACGATCGTCCTCTGTGAAGTAGTTAAGGAACTGCTTTGGAGCGCTTGGAAGCTGAAGCTCCTGTGGAACACCGCTGAAATCTTTCCAAGCCTGAAGAATCTCTTCCTTAGAAGGTTTATTCTCAAATGATACGAAAACTGCTGCTGTGTGACCGTCGGAAACAGGAACTCTCAGGCACTGTGTTGTGATAGCTGGAGCTGTTGCGTCAACGATAACGTCGCCCTCGATATGACCCCAGATCTTAAGAGGCTCTTTCTCAGACTTTTCTTCCTCGCCGCCGATATATGGGATAACGTTGTCAAGGATCTCAGGGAAGCTTTCAAATGTCTTGCCTGCGCCTGAAATTGCCTGATATGTGCAGGCAAGAGCCTTTGTTACCTTATACTTATCCATAAGAGGAGCAAGAGCAGGAACGTAAGACTGGAGTGAGCAGTTAGACTTAACTGCGATAAATCCTCTCTTTGTGCCAAGTCTTTTTCTCTGTGAAGCGATTATCTCGATATGCTCAGGGTTTACCTCAGGAATGACCATTGGAACATCAGGAGTATGTCTGTGTGCGGAGTTGTTTGATACAACAGGGCATTCAGCCTTTGCATACTTTTCTTCAAGGGCTCTTATCTCGTCTTTCTTCATATCAACTGCGCAGAATACGAAATCTACCATTGAAGCGATCTTCTCAACGTCCTCCTCGGCGTTCAGAAATGTAAGATCACCCATAGCTTACGGCAGAGGCTCTGCAAGCTTCCTATTGCCTGCAACTGCGTCCTTGAGCTTTTTGCCTGCCGAACGTGGTGAAGCGGCAACGCATACTACATTGAACCATGGGTGTTTGTCAAGAAGCAGAGAAAATCTCTGACCTACCATTCCTGTTGCACCGATGATACCGACATTGTACTTTTTCATATTAAAACTCCTTTTCCTGTGCCATGGTAACAATTTTCTTTGGCGTTATACACTAAAATATGCCGCTGTTCAAATGTTATTTTGCACAAAACATAAAAAATAAACAAATAATAAAAAAACTGGTTGAAAACCAGTTCATCATACAATATAATAAGAATGTTGACATAAAAATTTATGCCGATAGCACTCCACCATTTGTAATGATGACAACTGATAGTCTATTAAACTAACAGTCAGCAGGAGTGTTCCCGATACTCCGCTTCGGCAGTTTTACCTTTCTCATTTACCATAGGCGTTGGGACGCTGTTGTGTGGGGTCACACGAAAAATGATACTCATTTCAACTGCACCTCTATCTGTTCTGTTTAATGATAACAAATATTTAGCGTTCTGTCAATACATATAGATAAAAATATTTTAATTTTCTGTAAATTAATAAGTTTATATGAAATTAAATGGCTTTAAAGAATGTTGACAGTTGTTGGAATAAGGACTTTGAGAATGGTGAGAGTGGGACGTAGAGGACGCTGTTCCCTACATTATTATAATTATTATATTTTAAATAAATAGGAGATATTTAAAATGCTTGATATCAACAATATGAAAAGATCGGATTTTTATTATGACCTGCCGCAGGAGCTTATTGCACAGACCCCTGTCGAGCCTAGAAATGCTTCGAGAATGATGAAGATAAACAGGCAGACGGGAGAGGTGGTACACGACCATTTCTATAATCTATGCAATTATCTCAAAAAAGGTGACTTGCTTGTGCTTAACGACTCAAAGGTGCTTCCTGCGAGGATATACGGCGAACGTGAGGACACAGGCTCGTTCATTGAGTTTTTGCTTGTGGAGCAGAAAGAGAACATGGTCTGGGAGATTCTTTGCAGACCTGGCAAAAAAGCCAAGATAGGCACAAGATTTGTTTTTGGCGGCGGTAAGCTGAAAGCGGAGATAATTGATGTGTTGGAGGACGGAAACCGTATCGCACGATTTGAGTGCGAGGAGAATTTCTTTGCCACACTTGACGAGATAGGTCAGATGCCTTTGCCGCCTTATATTACTGAAAAGCTGAAGGACAAGGACAGATACCAGACGGTTTATGCTCATGAGCTTGGCTCGTCTGCTGCGCCGACTGCCGGTCTGCATTTTACTGAACAGCAGCTTGAGGACTTAAAGGCAATGGGTGTGAATATTGCGTATGTTACTCTGCACGTTGGTCTTGGCACGTTCAGACCTGTTAAGGAGGACAAGGTCCTTGACCATAAGATGCACAGGGAACATTATGAGCTTAGCCGTGAAACTGCAGACATGATAAACGAAACGAAGAAAAATGGTGGACGTGTTATTGCGGTGGGTACTACTTCATGCAGGACGCTGGAGAGCGTGGCGGCATTCAATGACGGAAAGATAGTTCCATGTGACGGTTACACGGAGATATTTATTTATCCTGGCTTTGAATTCAAGGTGCTTGACGGACTTGTTACTAATTTCCACCTGCCTGAAAGCACGCTTATAATGCTTGTTTCTGCATTTATGGGATACGAGAACACTATGAACGCTTATAAGATAGCTGTGGAGGAGAAATACAGATTTTTCAGCTTTGGTGATTGTATGCTCATAATATCTGAGTGAGAAATTAAGGTATCGCCCGCGGCGATGATATCTCATTTCAAACTTTGTTTTATGGAGGTTTTTTCTATATGAATGACGTTAAGTCAGGGGAGAAGAAACGACTGTATTTATATGACAATCTGAAATTTCTGCTTATAGTGCTTGTGGTCTTGGGGCATTTGATAGACGACAGCACTGTCAAGCTTTTTGGTGACGGCGGCGGTGAAACAGGTGTACCGCAGGCAAAGGTTTTTAGCGGCGCATTTCTGTTTCTGTATGCTTTTCATATGCCGTTGTTTATATTCATATCAGGACTGTTCAACAGGGGGCATGATGACGGCAGGAAAGTGCTTGGAAAGACGCTTGGATTTGTTGTTATCGGAATGTTAATGAAATGCCTGAATTATTGGTCGCAGGTAAGATTTCAGACGGATTTTGACAAGGAAAACAGTGATGGCGAGATTTTCTTTGACCTTTTAGGCGGCGACGGTGTATATTGGTATATGTTCGCAATGGCGGCATTTATGGTGCTTTGCTATCTGTTAAGAAACAGCAGACCTTGGGCGGTGCTTACGGCGGCTATGGTGACGGCACTTGCGGCAGGGTATGACCCTAGCGTGGGCGATGAATATGAACTATCTAGGATAGTGGTGTTTTTCCCGTTTTACTACTGCGGATATGTGCTTGATCCTGAAAAGGTGGCTGATTTTGTGAAGAAGTGGTATGTAAGGGTGCTGTCCTTGGGAGTGATAGGCATTTGGGCTTATTTCTGCTTTGGAAAAACAAAGCTTGTTTATCCGCTGAGAATGCTTCTTACGGGAAGAAACTCTTATTTTTCCATATCTGAAGCAACGGACATGGATTGCACTTTTTTGAGCAGGCTTCTTGTTATGGGTATCTCGGCACTGCTTTGTTTGGCGGTGCTTGGTATTGGGCTTGATGTGAAGATTCCACTGATAACAAAGTGCGGATCCAGGACTTTGCAGGTGTACTTCTGGCACAGGACTATAGTTTATATGCTCACATACTATGGTTATCAGGCATATCTTGCAAAGGCTTTTCCTGAACGTTGGGAGCTTTATTTGGCACTTACAGCGATACCTATTGTATTGGTGCTTTGCATAAAAATATTTGGTGTGCCTCTGGATATGGTGCTTAAAGGGATAAGGGGCAGGAATGATATCATAAAGGAGAACGGAAATGGAAAATAACTTTTTTAAGAGCGTTATTGACGCAGACGATGCACCTGTGGTTATTTGTGACCTTGAGCATACGATAGTATATATGAACCCGACAGCGGTCAAAAGATATGAAAAGCGCGGAGGAGCGGCTCTTGTGGGCAGGTCCATAAAGGGCTGTCACAACGGGGATTCTAATGCTAAGATAGAACAGGTCATTGCATGGTTCAAAAAGGACAAGGGCAACAACAAGGTGTATACTTTCCACAACGAAAAGGAAAATAAGGACGTTTACATGATAGCTCTCAGAAATGATGAGGGAGAGCTTATTGGATATTATGAAAAGCATGCGTACAGAAATATTGAAACTATGAAGCTGTATGATATGGAATAGGCTGAAAAAATAATTTATAAGGAGAATTTATGTTTACATTACTTAAACAAGAGGGTGCTGCACGCAGGGGGCAGTTTGAAACTGTTCATGGAACTATACAGACGCCTGTTTTTATGAACGTGGGAACTTCGGCGGCGATAAAGGGTGGAGTTTCTTCCATTGATTTAAAAAATGAGCTTAAAACTCAGGTGGAGCTTTGCAATACCTATCATTTGCACGTCAGACCGGGCGACGACATTATCTACAAAATGGGCGGACTTCACAAGTTCATGAACTGGGACAAGCCTATTCTTACAGACAGCGGCGGATTTCAGGTATTTTCTTTGGCCAAGCTGCGTAAAATCAAAGAGGAGGGCGTGTACTTCAACTCTCACGTTGACGGTCGCAGAATTTTTATGGGTCCTGAGGAGAGTATGCAGATACAATCGCATCTTGCTTCTACTATTGCAATGGCGTTTGACGAGTGTGTGGAAAACCCTGCTGAGCATAGCTATTCAAAGGCAAGCTGTGATAGAACGGTAAGGTGGCTTGAGAGATGTATCGCTGAGCAGAAAAGGCTCAACGGACTTGAGGAGACTATAAACAAGCATCAGATGCTGTTCGGTATCAATCAGGGCTGTACTTATGAGGATCTGCGTATCGAGCATATGAAGCGCATAAGAGAAATGGAATACTGTTCGGGCTTTGCTATTGGCGGTCTGGCGGTGGGTGAGCCTACTGAGGTAATGTATAACATTATCGAAAAGGTCGAGCCTTTTATGCCAAAGGATAAGCCGAGATATCTTATGGGCGTTGGCACACCGACAAACATAATCGAGGCTGTTTACAGAGGCGTGGACTTCTTTGATTGCGTAATGCCAAGCAGAAATGCACGTCACGGAACGCTGTTCACATGGAACGGAATTATGCACATCACTAATAAAAGGTATGAAACTGACCCTAGACCTATTGACGAGCATTGCGATTGTCCTGCTTGCCGTAATCACAGCAGGGCATACATTCGTCATCTGTTCAAGTCTGAGGAGCAGTTGGGCGGCAGACTGGCAGTTATGCACAATCTGTATTTCTACAACACGCTCACGGAGAAGATAAGAGAGGCTCTTGACAAGGGCAGATTTGAGCAGTTCAGAAATCAATACAGCTCGCTTCTTGCTTCAAAGTGTGAGGATTAACAAAATATAACGGTATGACGCTGTTTTCGGAAAATGCAAAGATGTTATTTTGTATTTTCCGAGATGGCGTTTTTTTGTTGAGTGGGGGCTATTTTATTTGATGAAAGCATGGATTTGTTGCTTCGATGGGCGAATGCTGTTCGCCTCTACAGAAAAGGTGTGGTAGCAGGTGTAAAAAGTGTGGGTGCAGATAAAAATATAAGGGAAGTCAAGATTAAATGTAAAGCTGTTTTTATAAACTATACAGGGGGATCATATGAGTATTTTTGAGCTTTTTCTTACTGCGTGTGGACTTTCTATGGACGCTTTTGCGGTATCGGTGACTAATGGGCTTTGTGTCAGAAAGGGGAGAGTCATGGGAGCACTGATGTGCGGTATTATATTCGGGCTTTTTCAGGGGATAATGCCTGCGATCGGCTATGCGCTGGGCATGAATTTTGCGGAGTACATAGAGAGGTTCGACCACTGGATAGCTTTGATACTGCTTGGATTCATAGGGTTGAACATGATATGCGGTTCGGGGGAAGATGAGATCCAGACAGGGGGCAGGCTCACTTTCGGGGCGGTGTTGGTGCAGGGATTTGCCACCTCTGTGGACGCACTGGCTGTGGGCATAAGCTTTGCGGCACTTGGTGTGGGCATAGTCAGGTCGGCAGCGTTTATATGTGTTGTTCTGTGGGTTTATGCTTGGTAACAAATTCAGCGGAAAACTCAAAAGCAAGGCAAGGATAGTTGGGGGAGTTATTTTAATATGTATAGGGCTTAAAATATTCGCTGAACAGACTATATTTATTTAAAACAATTTTCTTATTCACATAAATATGTATCACATAGATATCTTTGTGAATTTTAATTTAACAATTACAGGTGTGTATGTTCATAAACAAGCCACAATATCAGTGTATAATAAATCTCGTGATTTTTAGACAAGTGTATAAATTTGCGATTGATGTACAAACTTATGATAAGTGTACAAAGTTATGATATGTGTATAAACTTGCGATAAGTGTAAAAATTAGTGCATGGTGACCGACAAGTTTATGGAAAGTCGGAGGGAGGAAAGGCTTTTTGTATAGCTGGTTTTATGAAAAAGCTATTTATTTTTGATCTGGACGGAACGCTTGTAAATTCTATTTATGATCTTGGGGACGCCATGAACGCGGTACTTGAGAGATATGGGTTTCCTGTGTTTGATTATGATACCTACAAGCATTTAGTGGGAAATGGTACTTTGAAGCTTGTTGAGCGGGCTTTGCCTGAGAAGCTGAGAAGCGAGGAGAACATCAAAAAGTATCATGCTGAGTTCTCTGAGGAATACAACAAGAGATGTGTGAACAAGACCAAGCCTTATGAGCATATCTGCGAGGTGCTTGACACGCTTCGCAATGAGGGCATTATGACGGCGGTGGCTTCAAACAAGCCTGACGGCTTTGTGAACTACATTGTAAAGAATATTTTCGGTGAGAAAGATTTTGACCTGATCGAGGGCAAAAAGGACGGTGTTCCGACAAAGCCTGCGCCTGAGATAATATACAATATTCTTGGCACGCTTGGGGTCAAGGCTGAGGAAGCTGTGCTTATCGGAGATTCTGATGTGGACGTTATGACGGCAAAAAATGCGGGTCTTGACTGCATTGGCTGTGAATGGGGCTTCAGGGGCAGAGAAGAACTTGAAAATGCAGGTGCGAAGTATATTGCGGAAGTTCCGCAGGACATAGTGAGCATTTGTCATGAGATAAACAGGATATAATTAAAACGGAGGATTTCATATATGAGTTTTGTAATGGCTGATTTTTACAAGAGGTTTGTTGACGAGGAGCTTGACAGCGAGGGCAGACTTAAAAGCTTTAAGCTTGACCTGCCTGAGAACTTCAACTTCTCATATGACGTTATAGACGAGCTGGCTAAGAACGTGCCTGATAAGGTGGCTATGCAGTGGGTCAACGAGGAGGGTGAGGAGCATATCTTCACTTACAAGGATCTTTCTGAAAAGAGCAGTCAGGTGGCTAACATGATGCTGGCACACGGAGTTAAGAAGGGCGATTTTGTTATGGCTGTTCTTAAACGTCATTATGAGTTCTGGTTCCTTGCTTACGGTCTTATGAAGATAGGCGCTATCCTTGTGCCTGCAACTTGTCAGCTCAAGAAAAAAGACTATGTTTACCGCTTTGACGCTGCGTCTATATCTTATATCGTGGCAACTGCGGAGGACGATGTTCCTAATCAGGTGGATTCAGCTCTTGAGCAGTACAGCGGCATGAAAGAGAAGTTTATCACTCACGGTGCTAAAGAGGGTTGGATAGATTTTCTCAGCGAAATGGACAAGTATCCAAAGACTTTTGAGAGGATCGAAACACACGTTACTGAGTCAATGCTTATGTATTTCAGCTCTGGTACGACTGGATATCCTAAAATGGTACTGCACAAGTATTCACTGGCTGCGGCACACATTATCACTGCTAAGCACTGGCATCATCTTGACGAGAACTCACTGCACCTTACTGTTTCTGAAACAGGCTGGGCTAAGTGTGCATGGGGCAAGATGTTTGGTCAGTTTATCTGCGGTGCAACAACTTTTGTATATGACTTCGACAGATTTATTCCTGCAAACGTGCTGAAAGTAATTCAGGATTACAAGCTTACTTCTTTCTGCGCACCTCCGACAATGTACAGATTTTTCATCAAGGAGGGTCTTGAAAACTATGACCTTTCTTCACTGAAATATAGCTGTATCGCCGGTGAGGCTCTTAACCCTGAGGTATTCAACAAGTGGTATGAGTACACAGGTCTTAAGCTTATGGAGGGCTTCGGTCAGACAGAGGGCGCTGTGCTTGTGGGCAATCTTTACGGCATGGAGCCAAAGCCGGGCTCAATGGGCAAGCCTACACCGCTTTACAATATCGGTATAGTTGACAACGAGGGCAAGCCTGTTAAGGTAGGCGAGACAGGCGAGATCGTTGTTTACGCTAAGAGAGGCGAGAACCCTGCGCTGTTCAAGGAGTATTACAGAAACCCTGAGGCAACGGACAACGCTTGGAGATTTGGTATGTATCACACAGGCGACACTGCTTACATGGACGATGACGGCTACTACTGGTATGTTGGAAGAACGGACGACCTTATCAAGGCTTCGGGTTATCGTATAGGACCTTTCGAGATAGAGAGTATCCTTATGGAACACCCTTCTGTACTTGAGTGCGCTATCACGGCGGCTGATGACGCTATCAGAGGCAAGGTAGTTAAGGCTACTATCGTGCTTGCAAAGGGCTACACTGCTTCTCCTGAGCTTGCTAAGGAGCTTCAGAACTATGTTAAGCAATCAACTGCGCCTTACAAGTATCCTAGAATAGTTGAGTTCGTGGACGAGCTGCCTAAGACTATCAGCGGTAAGATACGCCGTGTTGAGATAAGAGAGAATGACAGCAAGAAGAATAGCTGATTGATTTAGATATGATAAAAGCACAATGCTCTTGGTGGGTGTTGTGCTTTTTGTTTGTTGCTTCGACGGGCGAACAGTGTTCGCCCCTACGGAATTTTGCAGGATATTTTATTTTGCAATTTTCAACATTTTATATTTTTTTGTAAAAGTATTGACAAATATTTGGCTTTATGGTATTATATAATATTACCATGACATATGGGGAATTATAGAGAATCGGGAGAGGTGCTTTTTATGAAGAATGGTATGAAGAAAACGGCGGCTGTTGTTATGGCGGCAATGCTTATGGGCACAGGGGCTGTTGTACCTGCGGCGGAGGATATGGGGATATTCTCACAGACGGCTATCGTTGCGGAAGCGGCGAGTGTTGGCAAGGTAACGGGGCTTAAATCAAAGACGCTTTCAAACAGTGAGATACAGCTCAAATGGAGCAAGGTAAAGGGTGCGAGCGGTTACACTGTTTATATGCGAAAAAACGGCAAGTACAACAAGCTTGGGGATTGCAAGGGTACGAGCTACACAGTTAAGAAGCTGCCTAATGCAACGAGAGAAAATTTTAAAGTAAGGGCATACAAGACTGTAAAGGGCAAGAAAGTTTACGGAGAATATTCCGCAAACTGGAACACGGCGACCAATCCGCAGGCTTGCAAGGGGCTAAAGGTAAGCAGTGTTGGCACTGACAGCGTTAAGCTTTCTTGGACGAAGATAGGCTGTACAAATTACCGCATTTATCAGAAAATAAAAGGCGAATGGAAAGAGATAGGCAAGACCACAGGGACAAGCTACACTGTGAAGAAGCTTGCGCCTGCGACAAAGTATCAGTTCAAGATAAGGGCTTGCAAGCAGGACGACAAAAAGACGAATAATAATCACTATGGCAAGTATTCGGGGGTCGTGACGGCGACAACTAAGAAGAGTGACAAAATCACACAGGCAGATATTGATGCTATGAAGGCAGAACTTACAGCATATTCAAGAGAAAAAGCGGAGTATATCAAGGAACATTATACGGAGTTTTGGAAGTATGGCATTGATTATAATACGGTAGAAGAATACTTTTTACGAAAAGAAGGAAAAGCAAAGCCAAGTGATTTAGGGTACGATAGAGTAGATACAATAGAGTTTACAGAAGGACAGTCAATGCTTTCAGATTTCAAAAAGATTTATATGGACTACATAGATTATGAATATGAAGAAAGAAATGATGTTTATTATGTGGTCTATGTAGAAGCTTGTCCTAATGGTCTTGATGTAAACCCTAACCCTTGTTGGGCGGTGTATCTTCTTTACTAATAAGCGGACACATATAATTGAAAGGAAAATCGAACAATGAGAAACAAGACATATCACGAAATGTACGATCTATTGACACAGTCTATGTCATTAAACCACAAAATGATTGACAAAATAGAAGAACTTAGAGCTGAGAACGCTATTTTGTACAAGCAAATGGAGGAGTGCAGAGACACGTTAAGAACGTTGATATCAAAAGATTTTGAAAGTTCAAATGATAATAAGAGACTTTTTTCATTCTGTTAGAAAGCAAAAACGCTATACAAAATCTGTGCTTGCTATGGAAAAGTCAAAGAGTTGAGAGGTGAATGTTTTGCAGGCGGTTTATGAATATCCTCCGAAGCTGTCAAGGGCGGAGAGGCAGGTCAAGGCGGCACATGATATCCAAGAACACAGGAAAATGCAGAGGAATATGTATAAGAATATCCTGCTTGGGGTCGTTATCATCATAATTGGTGCGGTGTTTGCAAGCGCGGT